>Ga0075276_10000034_pt1 | contig 40588 bp, 28 predicted proteins | sample SF_Rice_5C_80N_4_FD_69770 | JGI IMG/M metagenome (GOLD analysis project Ga0075276, IMG submission 69770) | Rice paddy soil microbial communities from Twitchell Island, California, USA - SF_Rice_5C_80N_405 | ecosystem: Environmental > Terrestrial > Soil > Paddy field/soil | place: USA: Twitchell... | reverse complement strand
GCCGCACTTCTGGGGCTTGCCTGCATGGGGGCGACCTTCGCCACGATTGCCCTGCACGCCGCAAGCGACCCGGGCCCTGGGCCGCAACTGATTCAGGCGGCTGAGCTGGCCAGGCTTTTGCAGGAACCCGCCGGCGCGAGGCCGCTCATCATCCAGGTAGGTTTTCGCACACTTTATGAGCAGGCACACATTCCAGGTTCGGAATACGTAGGCCCGGCATCGGAAGCGCAGGGGAGGCAGGAGTTGCACAACCGGGTACAGGCCCTACCCCGGAACCGCTTTATCGTGCTTTACTGCGGATGTTGCCCCTGGAGCCATTGCCCCAACGTAAGGCCGGCATACCAGGAACTGAGGGAAATGGGTTTCCGGAATGTGCGTGTGCTCTACATCGCCAACAATTTTGGGGCTGACTGGGTAGATAAAGGATATCCCGTGAAGAAGGGAAACTAAAAAACATAGGCCTACGAAATGGGCTCAGGCGGCACAGTGAACAGCAGAATTCCTTTCATCATAGGCGCGATCGTGGTAGTGGCGGCCAGTCTGTATTTTGGAACGCGGGACGTCAGCGATCCACCCAGCTTTGGCGTTACCTCCGGGCAACATCTTCCGGCTCCGGAAGTAACCCTCACCGACCTCAAGGGGCAGAAGCTGGATTTGGCCAGCTACAAGGGCGACGTGGTGCTGGTGGACTTCTGGGCCACCTGGTGTGATCCCTGCCGGGCGGAGATTCCGAACTTTGTCGAGCTGCAGAACAAGTATGGCAGCCAAGGCTTCCGGATCGTGGGTATTTCCATGGATGACGGGCCCGGACCAGTGCGGGACTTTTACGATCAATACAAGATGAACTATCCCGTAGCCATGGGCAGTGCCAAACTGGCGGAACGCTTCGGCGGAGTGCTGGGATTGCCGGTCAGCTTTCTGATCGGGCGTGATGGGCGCATCTACGCGCGCCACGTGGGCGAAACCGAGTCTTCGGTTTTTGAAGCGGAGATCAAACAGTTGCTGACCCGCCCGGCAGCGGGCTCAGGATTATAAAGTCCTGTGATTTGTAATTTCTACCCCAGACTGAGTCGGCGCCAGTCGAGGTGACTCTGGCCCTAGTCCAGCTCAGAACCTGTTCTTTGCTCCGGCCACACTTCAAGCCGCCTCTTCGCCGGTGAAGCCGGCCAGCGATTGCTGCAAATGGTTGTTGAGGCAATCATTCAGGCGGGCCAAGTCGTCGAGAAGGCGGCTGAGGTCCAGCTCCAGCAGTTTTTCCTTCACCACGTCGTAGATGGCCGAGTCAATCGCGCTGCGGTCGTCCACAAGCATGGCCAGCGAGTACCCCTGCTCTTTTCTGCGGCGGCCGTGGTTCACGCTGGCTCGGGGCTTTGATTGCCCCTGGCCCTCAAGCTTCTGCAGAATTTCTGTAATGATGGCGTTGATGTGATCAATGCGCTCCTGGTCTGAAAGCGGAATCCTGGCCAGGCGTGGCTGCACCTTCATGTGTTCCAGGGCGCGGCCCACAATGCGCTGGGTGTTCTCCCGCAGACAGTCCGCCAGTCGCTGATTGCAGGCATGGTGCAACTGCTCCGGCCTGAGCAATCGTTGTTCAATGGTCTCCACAAGCGTACGCACCTCGGCAGGCTTCACCAGAAAATCGTCAACCTGGGCGCGAATGGCACGCAGCGCATTCTCAAAAGCGGGGTAGCCAGTGAGAACGATATTGATGCAGGCGGGCTGGACTCTCCGCATCGCGCTGACCACGGTGAAACCGTCACCCGCAACAAGATGTTGCCCGGCATTTTGGCCTCGATGGTGGTTCAGGAGCCGCGCTCTCAGATTAGGTGGATGCCGGAAAAAGGTCAGAGTTGTCCAATCGGATTAGTTCCCTAAATCCGCTGAGTCTCAGTCCTCACTTGATCTCCATACCCGGAGAGCTTTCCGCCCCGTTATACGGCACCGCTCAGCATTGTTCCTCGGCTGGCACTGCTCCCTGGAGAAGCAGGAAACGTGGCAAGAGGTGCAGGCAGACAGCGACGAAAGTTTCCATTGAGTGCCCTGGCTTGACGCCTGGGAAACCGCAGGCGAAGTCCTGAGCGCGACGGAGAACCTGCATCTAGGAAGAAGATCCAGAACAGGGCTGGTGCCCGGGACCGGAATCGAACTTGAGGCGGTTTGGCGGCGTGAGCGCAGCGGGAGCCGCCAGCCGAAATCCTGAGCGCAGCGAAGGACTTCGTCCACCAAAGAAGCCTTGGTGCTGGTGCCCGGGACCGGAATCGAACCGGTACGTCCCTCTCGGGACCCGGGATTTTAAGTCCCGTGCGTCTGCCAGTTTCGCCACCCGGGCAGGATGTGTTTTCAGCTAGTTAGCTTAACACTAGCGGGTGCTGGAGCCAGACTGTGCCCAAATTGTGCCCAGCTTCGGCTTGTGCCGTTCGGCCTGCGGATCCAGCTGAACTGTGCGGAACATGCTCGATAATGCTGGGAGGTCCATTCCCAATTCTAAGTGTTGTTATAAGGACGGAGGCTGTCGGTTGCGAATCGGCCCGATCATTGCACGCTTGTGCGGTTGCTGTTGCTGCTGCCGGCCAGCTAAGCGTTGAGATCGGGGGGTCCGGCGGCGGCGTATTTGGCGGCCTGCTACAGAGAGCGTAGCTGCAGGGTTCTGCCGCGAAAGTTGCTAACTTGGCATTGCTCACACGGTCCTTGGTCCTACTGATTGACCCCGCTGGCCAGAAAACCGCCGTCCACGGGGATGGTGGCGCCGGTGACGAAGCCGGCGGAATCGGAGGCGAGGAAGATGGCGGCGCCCACCAGTTCCTCCACCTGGCCGAAGCGCTTCATGGGAGTACGCAGGAGAAACTCCCGGCCGCGGGGGGTGCCGTCCAGCAATTTCTGATTCAAGGCGGTGCGGAAGACGCCGGGCATGATGGCGTTCACGCACACGCCGTGAGGCGCCCACTCTACCGCCAGGGTGCGGGTGAGGGAGAGCACACCGCCTTTGCTGGCGGCATAGGCGGCAACCTGGAAGAGGCCGAGAAAAGAGGAAAGCGAGGCAATATTGATAATGCGGCCGGAGCGACGCTCCACCATGTGGCGGGCGAAAGTCTTGCAGGCGTGAAACACGCCCTTGAGGTTGATATCCAGAATAGCGTCCCAGTCCTGGTTGCTGAGCTCCAGGGTAGGCAAGCGCTTGGCGATGCCGGCGGAGTTGACCAGAATGTCCACCTTGCCAAAGGCGCGAAGCGCTTCTTGAAGCAATTGCTGCAGCGAGGATTCAGAAGTCACGTCACAGGTGAGGGCGAGGGAGCGGCGGCCCAGGCGCTCGATTTCTGAAGCCGCGGCCGCCACCTCCTGGGCACGACGCGCGCTGGGGATTACATCCGCTCCCGCTTGCGCCAGGCCGATAGCCAGGGCGCGGCCGATTCCCGAGCTGCCGCCAATCACCACTGCCGTCTTGCCGTTCAGTTCCAGGCCAGGGTAGCTCATAATATTTGGTCACCAATTCCACATCGTGCCATCCAGCTTGCGGTTAACGGGCAGGTAGGCGCGCTCATAAGGAAACTTCGCCGCCAGCTTCTCGTCATAATCCACGCCCAAGCCAGGCTTTTCGCCGGTGTACAGGAATCCATCCTTGAAGTAGTAATCGTGGGGAAAAACCTGGTCGGTCTCTTTGCTGTGCCGCATGTACTCTTGAATGCCGAAGTTGTTGATCGAAGTATCGAAATGCAGAGCCGCGGCCATCGAAACCGGCGACAAGTCGGTAGCGCCGTGGCAGCCGGTACGTACATGGTAGAGTTCGGCCAGGGCGGCAATCTTTTTCAGGTGCGTAATGCCGCCGCTGTGCACGATGGTCATGCGCAGGTAGTCAATCAGCTGCTCGGTAATGAGCAGGTGCGCATCCCAGATGGAGTTGAAGACTTCGCCCACCGCCAAGGGTGTGGTGGTGTGCTGGCGAATCAGGCGGAAGCCTTCCTGCAACTCCGCAGCGACCGGGTCCTCCAGCCAGAACAGGTGGTAGGGCTCCAGGCTCTTGCCCAGGCGCGCGGCCTCGATGGGCGTGAGCCGGTGATGAACGTCGTGCAGCAGGTGCAGTTCCTCCCCGAACTTGGTACGCAGAGCGGCAAACAGCTTGGGCACGTGCAGCAGATATTTGTCGCTTGACCAGACGTTCTCCGGAGGCAGGCCTTTTTCCGCGGGCTCGTAGAAAAGTTTGTCGCCAGCCACGCCGTAGGTGGAGGCCAGGCCGGGAATGCCGCTCTGGGCGCGCACCGCTTTATATCCCAGTGCGACATATTTGCCCACCTCGTCGGTGGTCTCCTCGATGTCGCGGCCGTTGGCATGGCCGTAAACCAGCACCCCGCTGCGGCTCTTCCCGCCCACTAAGTTGTAAACCGGAGTCTTAAGAGCTTTGCCCTTGATGTCCCACAGCGCCATATCCACGGCGGCGATGGCGGTCATGGTCACCGGACCGCGCCGCCAGTAAGCGCCGCGGTAGAGGTACTGCCAGATGTCCTCGGTCTGGAATGGGTCGCGGCCGATAAGGCAGGCGGCAAGGTGATCAGAGAGATAAGAGGCGACCGCCAGTTCGCGGCCGTTGAGAGTGGCGTCGCCCAGGCCGTAAATGCCCTCGTCAGTGTCGAGCTTCAGGGTAACGAAATTCCGCCCCGGACTGCAGACCAGCACCTTGGCTTCCCTAATCTTCACACCGTTGTCCCCGATCTCCCTGCAAATTCCCGCTAGATGTGCCGGACCAGGCCTTGGTCCGTGGCCCGCGTATTGCGAACCAGTAACAATACTAGGAACATGCCTATGAGGGGAACTATGCCGGCGGCGATCACGATGGGGTCAAAGGAGTGGGTTCCGGCGAGGTGGCGGGCGTCAGAGACGTGACCGATCAGTTCGGAGGCAATGATGGTGCCGATGCCCGCGCCTGTCCCGCTGATGCCGCTGACCGAGGCTACGGACTCATTGCGGTATAGGTCTGCCGGCAAAACGTTGGCGATGGTGGTGAAGGAACCATAGCAAAAAGTCGCCAACCCAAACAGGAGCGCGATCAGGTAAAGATTAGCGGTGAAGATGGTGGGAATGAGAAGGGTGACTCCGACGCCGCCAAACACGACCAGCGCTTTGCGCGCCGAGCCCAGACTCCAGCCGCGCTTGATGAGATAGCCGGAGGCGGCGCCGCTGAAGAAGTTGCCCAAGTCGGCGGCGACGAAGGGAATCCAGATAGCGACCAGGCTGCTCCTCAGGTTGATGCCCTTGGCAACCAGGTAAATGGGGAACCAGTCGGTCACAAAGAACCATACGGGATCGGTAAAAGCCTTGGCAATAATTGTTCCCCAGGTTTGCGGAAGCTTAAGAAGGTCGCGCCAGCGCTGCCGCGGCGCGGGCTGCGATTCGAACTCTGCTTTTTCCGCGGCCAGCATCTTGCGCTCATCTGGGCCAAGGCGGGGATGCTCCTCCGGGGACCGGTAAAGCCACCGCCACCCCAGAAGCCAGAAAAAACCGAGAATGCCGGGAAGCATGAAAGCCGGCCGCCATCCCCAGCGGAAATAGATCCAGAGAACGATAAAGGGAGAAATGGCGGCGCCCACGGAAGAGCCGCTGTCGAACAGGGCGGTAGCAAGACCGCGCTCGCGTTTGGGAAACCATTCCGAGACGGCCTTGGTGGCAGCCGGCCAGTTGGCCGACTCGCCCGCGCCCAGCAGGAAGCGGAAAGTGGCGAAACTGTAGAATCCGCGCGCCAGTGCGGTAAGGATGGAAACCACCGAGTACCAGGCCACAGTCAGGGTGAGCCCACGGCGGGTACCGATGCGGTCCATGAGGCGGCCGCAGAGGGTCATGCCAATCGAATAGGCGACCCGGAAAGCAACCACCAAGTTGGCATAATCGGTGTTGTTCCAGTGGTACTGCAGCTGCAGGTAAGGCGCCAGCAGGGACAGGGTTTGGCGGTCAATGTAGTTGATGACAGTGGAGGCGAACAGTATGCCGCCAATCCACCAGCGCAGGCCACGGATCACGCGCGGCGCGGCGGCCTGGGCTGCAGCGGGACGCGAAGAAGAAGGCGAGGGCACGGGTCCGATAATCGTCCTTGTATATCATTAATCGGTGGCGCAACCTAACCGTTGGCCACTGATGCCGGATAGCAGAGGATAGCGACGACATGGCGGGACTCCAAATCAGAGATAAGGCAAGTTGCCGGTGGGACCTGGTGAGTCTGGGTGAAGTGATGTTGCGGCTCGATCCCGGCGACCGCCGCATTGCGACGGCGCGGGAATTTCAGGTGTGGGAAGGCGGAGGCGAGTACAACGTTGCGCGCGGCCTGCGGCGGTGCTTCGGCATGGAGACGGCGATTGTGACCGCTTTTGCCGACAATCCCGTTGGCCGCCTGCTGGAAGACTTTATCCTGCAGGGCGGCGTCAACCAGAAGTACGTGCGCTGGGTGCCCTATGACGGGGTGGGGCGGGGCGTGCGCAACGGGCTGAACTTCACCGAGCGCGGCTTCGGACTGCGGGCGGGCGTGGGTTGCTCGGACCGGGGTCACACCGCCGTGTCGCAACTCAAGCTGGGGGAGATTGACTGGCAACAGATCTTCGGCAAAGACGGCGCACGCTGGTTCCATACCGGCGGCATCTTCTGCGCCCTTTCGGAGAGCACGCCGCTGGTGGCGGAGGAGGCCATGCAGGCAGCCAGGCGGGCCGGAACGGTGGTCTCTTACGACCTGAACTACCGTGCATCCCTTTGGAAATCCATTGGCGGAAAACATAAGGCGCAGCAGGTGAACCGCACTCTGGCGCCGCTGGTGGACGTGATGCTGGGCAACGAAGAAGACTTTACGGCGGCGCTGGGCTTTTCCGTGACCGGGCTGGACGAAGGCCATTCCAAGCTCGATCCGGCGAATTTCATGGCTATGATCGAGAAGGTGGTGGCGGAATTTCCCCACCTGAAGGTGGTTGCTACTACGCTCCGTCATGCCCGCACCGCCAGCCGGAACGACTGGGGAGCCATTGCGTGGTGCGAGGGGAGTTTTTACAGGGCCTCGGTACGGGAGGATGTGGAGATTTACGACCGCGTGGGCGGTGGAGACTCATTCGCCTCGGGCCTGATCTACGGTTTCCTTTCCGGAAAGGAGCCGCAGTGGGCGGTGGAATGCGGCGCTGCTCACGGCGCGCTGGCCATGACCACTCCGGGGGACACCACCATGGCGACTCTCGACGAAGTGTTACAGGTGATGAAGGGCGCAACCGCGCGCATGGCGCGATAAGGAGACGAGCATGAACAGGGAAGAGGTGGAGCGCAAAATCGCAGAGATTGGAATCGTGCCCGTGGTGCGCGCCGCGGGAGTGGAGGAAGCGCGGCAAGCGGTGGAGGCCATCCTTGAGGGCGGAATTCCGCTGGTGGAAATTACCATGACCGTGGCGGGAGCGGTAGAGGTGATTCGCGATTTGATTCGCCAGGTCGGCAACAAAGTGCTGGTGGGAGCGGGCACCGTGGTGACGCGAGAACAGGCGGAAGCCTGCCTGGATGCGGGAGCGCAGTTCCTGGTCAGCCCGGGGCTTTCGCTCGCTATGGTGCGGGCTGCTCAGGCTCGCGGCGTGCTGGCCATCCCCGGCGCGCTGACGCCCACGGAGTTGATGACGGCCACCGCCGAGGGAGTCAGCCTGGTCAAGATTTTCCCCTGCGGCAGCGTTGGTGGTCCCAAGTATTTGAAGGCGCTCCGAGGACCTTTTCCAAAAGCGAAACTCATTCCTACCGGCGGGGTGAGCGTGGCCAATGCCGCGGAGTACATCGCGGCCGGGGCTTTCGCCGTGGGCGTCGGCTCCGACCTGGTGGATACGGCAGCCCTGCGCCAGGGAAACCCCGAGAAGATTGTCAACGCCGCGCGGGAGCTGGTGGCGGCGGTGCAGGCGGCCCGCAAAGCGGCCGTTGCCGCGAAACCGGCGGGCTCTCGGGCTTAGTGCCGGTCTTGAAAAATCAGCAGGAGTTCTTCAAAAAGGCGTACTTCGGATCTTCAGCCCAGGCGCCGTAGCGGCGCTGTTCGCCGGCAAGCACCCAGGTATAGTGCAGACGGCATCCCGGCGCGGCCACTACCGGATGATAGCCCTTAGGCAGCAGGACTGTATCTCCATTCTCCACCACGAACACATTGTTAAACCCCTCTGGATCACCGTCGGCGGTGTAGGTCCAAATGAAGCCGAAACCGCCGGCAGGCTGAATCTGAAAATAATAGATCTCTTCCAAAACGGCTTCGTGCGGGGGATTGGAGCGGTCGTGCTTGTGGGGCGGGAAACTGGACCAGGCTCCGGGAGCGTTCATGGTTTCGCCCGCCAGCAGGCGCTCGGCCGCGACGTTGTCACCCACCGTCGTGTAAACCATGCGCTGGAAACTGCCCTGACCAACCTGTTTGCCGGCCACGGCGGCACCCTCTACCAATGCTGGGGTGCAGGGTTGGGTGGCGGGAGCGGAAAACAGCCCGGCGCGAAAATCTTGCGAAGTCGCCTGGATGCTGTAGCTGCTTTGTGGTGGGAGGTACAACACGCAGGGTGACCCGGAGAAAACATCGGAGCGTCCTCCCAGCCCCGGGAAGTTCAGCTGGAAACCCCGTCCTTGCGCGGTCACGTCAGCCGTGCCGGAGAACAGGTAGAGGATGCACTCGCGATCAGCAGTGGCGCCTTGGTGCGCGCCAGATCCCAACAGCGAGAATTGGAGGAATCGCAGGACGCCGGGCGGCACCACCTCCCGGCGATTGCCGTTGTCAGACTGCGCTTTGATGAGGCGCTGCACCAGTCCTCCAGGAACATTACTTTAGCACCGCGGGTCGCGATACGGGCGGGGCGCCCGCGCCACAAAAACACATTGTTGCTTTTGGCCGCTAGTCGTAGAAGTTGCGGACCCAGCGGTGAGGGCGAACTTTGGCCAGCACAGCCGCGGAAAGCGGGCCGGCATCAGAGGCGGCGGCATTGGAGGCGACGTGGGCGGGCGTGCGCATGCCGGGAATCACTGTAGACACGGCGGGATGGCTCAGACAGAAGCGCAGCGCAAACTGCGGCAGTTGCTCGAGAGGTATGGCAGCGTCTTTGGTCAGCCGCTGCACGCGCTCCCACACCTGCTGTTTGCGGTCGCCGCCAAAGTACTGATGGCGGAAGTCGCCCTCGGGAAAGCTGGTGTCAGGACGAATTTTGCCGGTCAGGCTGCCTTCGTCAAAGGGGACCCGCGCCAGGACGCCGATGTGGTACTTCTGACAGTAGGGCAAAAGCTCGTCTTCCGGTGACTGGTCGAAAATGTTATAGATGACTTGCACGGTGTCAATGAGGCCGGTGGCCAGCACTTTGAGGGAATTGGCGGGCTGGTGGTCATTGATGGAGATGCCGAGGAAGCGGGCCTTGCCTGAGCCGCGGATTTCGCGGATGGTGGAGAGCCACTCCTCGTTGTCCGACCATTCATCATTCCACACGTGAAACTGGTAGAGGTCTACGGTCTCGCGCCCCAGGTTTTTGAGAGTTTGGTCAAGAGAAGAGAGCACGTATTCTTTGGGAAAAACCTCGCGCAGGGGAACGCCCGGCTGGGCCGGCCAGACAAAATTCTTGGGCGGCACCTTGCTGGCCATAATGACGTCATTCGATTTGCCGAAGGCGCGGGCCAGCAGTTGCTCGCTGTGTCCCATGCCGTACGCCAAAGCTGTGTCGAAAAAATTAACTCCGGCGTCGCGGGCGGCTTTGAGGGACTTGAGGGAGACTTCATCATCGGCCCCCATCCATTCGCTCTGCCCGATGCCCCAGGCGCCATAGCCGATTTCGCTGACTTCGAGTCCGGTCCTGCCCAGCTGCCGATATTTCATTCCCTGATATCCCCGCTACAAGTATTTTCCCATGTTCAAGGTCAAAAAGGCCGGACGTCATTTTTCAGCGTCGAACCCAGGACTCTTAGAGCCTCAACGGCTTTCAGTATGGTCCTAAGTGAGTGATGAATCGGTTGGACAAAGGGAGAACCAGCGCTAAGACAATGCCCCTTCATTCCTCCTCGCCTGCATCGTTCGCCGGGTCGGCCCGCAGTTGCACCTCCGGCAGGCCGGCACCCTGCAGTTGGCGGTTAAGAGCAGGCAGGTCCGTGTTCTTCAGCGCATTCCAGCGCTGCATCAAGGCCGCGAAGTTATGTTCCGTTTCTGCCATGGCGTTCACCTGGGCCGCATTAGGGGCGGCATCAGCGCGGTCCACGTCGCCATAGAGGGTAGTCACTTCTCCATTCACGCGGGTGAGCGTGACTTGGGCCGAAGGCGGGGCCAAGGATCCACTCGGCTTTCCGGCCACCCCTGCGAGTTTGTTCTCAAAGGCGGTGACCGCGTCCTTAACCGGACCACTGGCCTGGGCGGCGAGTTTGTGCAGTTGGTCGCCGGCGGAGCGCGCCTGCAGCACCCCTTCCGCAACCTGAGTCATCATGGATGCCAGCTGGACCTCCATCTGGAATTGCTGCTCTAAGCCGGCGGGGGGCGTTTTCACCCGCGGATCCATTTTGACGGTCAGGGGCGCGCTGTAGCTTTTGCCGTTCACCGTTAGTCGGACCGTGTACTGGCCCGGCAACGCGCGCGGTCCCAAGGGGACGCGCGGAGTGTCATGTGGCACCGCGGATATCGGGTACGAGTAGTGCGTGGCCACGGGCGTGGTGTAATGCAAGTCCCAGACCCAGCGGTGCGCTCCGGCCGAGGCCGACAGCACCCGCGGCATGCGAATCCAGTACAGCGGAATAAGTTGCTTCTTCAGCTCCGCCTCCGTTACCTGTGGCTTATCCGTACTGGAGTAGCGGCGCACTACCTTGTCCTGGGAATCCAGAATTTCGAGCGTCGCAGCTCCAGAGGCCGGTTGGGCGAGGTAGTAGTCAACAATGGCGCCATCGGGCGGGTTCTGACCCGCAGGCTCGTCGGGGGGAAGCGGCGTATCCGTGTAAGTAGAGCGCCGCACGCGGTAGGTGGTGGCGGGCTGGAACAGGTAAGCCGGCGAATTTGCCAGTCCCGCTGTGAGCTGCCGGAGAGGAAGAATGTCGTCCAGAATCCAGAATGAGCGGCCATGCGTAGCCACAATCAGGTCATTGCCGTGAATGGTCAAGTCTCGCATGGAGGTGTGGGGCAGGTTCAACTGCAGCGATTGCCAATGGTCGCCGTCGTCGAAAGAGACATACACGCCGGTTTCGGTGCCGGCAAAAAGCAGACCCTTGCGAACCGGATCTTCACGCACCGTATCTGCGGGAGCATTGTCCGGCAGCCCGCTGGTGATCGGCAGCCAAGTCTTGCCGCCGTCGTGGGTGCGATAGATGTAGGGGCGCAGATCGTTGATGCGGAAACGGCTGACCGAAGCATAGGCGGTCTGGTCGTCAAAATGCGATGCCTCCAGCTGCGTGACCTTGCTCCAAGGCGTAAGCTGCGGCGGCGTCACGTTACTCCAGTTCTTGCCGCCGTTACGAGTCACCCAGATGAGCCCGTCATCTGTTCCCGCCCAGATGGTGTTTATATCCTTGAACGAAGGCGCCAGGGCGTAGATTACGCCGCGTTGCTCGCCCGCCTTGGGGTTCACCAGCTTGCCCACACTGGCGGGCGTGCCCGGGTTCGGCCGGCTCAAATCGGGGCTGATGATCTGCCAGGAGTTCCCGCCGTCCTCGGTTTTGAACAGCACGTTGGCGGCGTAGTACATGGTGTGCGGGTCGAGCGGGGAAAACATCACCGGCTGGGTGCGGTCGGCGCGGTACTTGCCGCTGCGCAGGGGAATGGGCGTGACGTTCTGCACCTGCCCGGTGCTCCAGTGGTACTTGGAAACTTCACTCCGGCCGGCCCCGTAGATGAGGTCGGGATCGAGCGGGTCGGGAGCGACGTAGCCATACTCGATGGCGCCCACGGGATGCCAGTCGCGGAAGGTGATTTCTCCGTCATTGCCCCGGCTCAAGGTGCACACCGAGCCGCTTTCCTGCTGGCCGGCGCAAACCCGGTAAGGGAAGGTGTTGCTGGTACTGACGTGGTAGAGCTGCGCCGTCGGCTGGTTGTACCAGGAACTCCAGCTTTGTCCGCCATTGACGCTTACGATGGCGCCCTGGTCGCTGACCAACAGGATAGTGTCTGGATCGTTGGGGCTGATCCAGATGTTCTGGTAATCGTCGCCCCCGGGCGCGCCGCGAAGGCTGGTCCAGGTCTTGCCGCCGTCCTTGGAGCGCACGGTCACAATGCTGGCGCTGTACACCACGTCGGGATTTTTAGGATCTACCTTGGGAATGGGCAGATCGCCGCCACCGATGCGCATGGCGGGGCGCGCATCCTTGGTGACCTCGTACCAGGTCTGGCCGGCATCATCGGAGCGATAAAAGCCCAGGCCGGCGGCAGATTCGTAAGCGCTTTCCGCCGTCGTGGCCACGGTGGCATAGAGGCGACTGGGCTGGCTGGGCGCGATAGCCACGTTCACCTGGCTGAGATTTTTGGGCAGGCCGCTGGTCAGCTGCTGCCAGGTGTTGCCTCCATCCGTGGATTTGAAAAGGCCGCCGGCGGTGCCGTTGAACTCATTGTTGTCCTCCCAGGGGCCTTCGCGCACCTCCCACATGCAGGCGTAGAGCACGCTGGGATTGGAGGGGTCCATTTCGATGTCGCAGCCGCCGGTATTCTCATCTTTGTACAGCACTTTCTGCCAGGTCTGGCCGCCATCCGTGGAGCGGAAGATGCCACGGTCCGCGCTGGGTCCGTAGGGGTGGCCGAGCACGGCAGCAAATACGCGGTTGGGGTCGTGCGGGTCCACGGCCAGGGCGGCAATCTGCTGGCTGTCCGGCAGGCCGAGGTGGGTCCAGCTCTTGCCGCCGTCGGTGGACTTGTAGATGCCGTCGCCTACCGAAAGATCAGGCCGGTGCAGACCTTCGCCGCTAGCCACATAAATGATGTTGGGATTGGAGGCAGCCACGGCGATGGCGCCGATGGACTGCGTGGGCTGGCCGTCAAAAATGGGATTCCAGGTGCGGCCGTAGTCGTCCGACTTCCAGACACCGCCATCGCCCTGGCCGATGTACAAGACCGCGGGCCGGCCGGGAACGCCCGTGGCAGCGCGCGTGCGCCCGCCGCGAAACGGGCCGATCATGCGCCAGCGCAACTGCTGATAAAGGGGCAGGGGAACCTGCTGGGCAACCGCGGTTCCGGCAGCGGCCAGGAAAGCGACGCAAACGGCAAACATCGTCATACGAGACAGTCGGATCACGCGTACCTCCGCAAACAGCGAGCCGCACAGGATAAACCATCAGAACAGAAAGGAAGAATGGGAGTAGATGGCTCAGAACCTCGGCTCTCGGCTGCCCGCCATAATGAGCACTTTTCGAGGTTCGGCGGCCGCCAGACGACGACAGCAGTTCTTTAGGCTGCAAGTTGTGGGATACTCACATTGCCATGACCCTGGAGGAGTGCCGCCGCTTCTACGCCGAAGAGATTCGGCTGGCAGCGAGTGTGAAATCCGCGGCCCTGGTGGAGGCCTTCGCCCGCGTGCCGCGGGAAAACTTCCTGGGTCCGGGACCGTGGCGCTTTCGCTCCATGGACATGGCCCTGGGCGATTCCGCGTATGTAAGCAGTGAAGATGCCGACCCGCGCCATGTCTACCATAACGTCCCCATCGCCCTAGACCCCGTGCGCGACCTGAACAACGGTCAGCCTGGTACGCTGGCCCGCTGGATGGATGACCTCGACTTACGCCACGGCGATCGCGTTTACCACCTGGGCTGCGGCGTGGGTTACTACACCGCGATTATGGCCGAGGCGGTGGGAGCGGGCGGGCACGTGACTGCCAGCGAGGTGGATGGGGAATTGGCCGCCCGAGCGGGCGCCAACCTGGCCGGCTACTCCAACGTCACTGTCCTCGCGGGTGACGGCGCAGCTTTAGATCCCGGCGAGTGTGATGCCATGCTCATCAATGCCGGAGTAACCCATCCCCACCCCGCCTGGCTGGAGCGTTTGCGCCTGGGCGGCCGACTGGTCCTGCCCCTCACCGTGCCTCTGGCCGCCAACGTGGGCAAGGGAATGATGATCAAAATCACGCGCGAGCCGGCGGGCTACGGGGCGCGAGTGACTACCTTCGTGGCTATCTATTCCTGCAGCAGCGTACGCGACCCCCAAACGGAAGCGCTGCTCGGCAAAGCTATGTCTAGGGGGGCACTCTTTCAACTGAAGTCGGTGCGTCGCGATGCGCATGCGCCCTGCGCGACCTGCCTCCTCCACTCCAGTGAGCTCTGTCTGAGTGCGGCCGCCCTGGCGCCACTCTAATTCTTTCGGGCAGAAAAAAGGGAGCTGTTATTTCCAGCTCCCTCCTCGTTCGCGGGCAACAGACATCTATTAAGGACGCTGATTGGCGTTTGCCGTGGCGGTGTTCTGCTTGGCGTGCCACGCCTCCAGTGCCGCCGTTCCGCCGCCGCCCACCAGTGATCCGGCTGCCAGTCCATTGTTGCAGCCACACATGGTCCAGCCCAGGCCGGCTCCCAGGGCCGTGTTGGAGAGAATGAATCCCCAGCTCCGATATCCCTGGGCAAAATCCGGGAAAGAGGTAAGGTACAGTTCCGAAATGCCGCCGCCACCAATCAAAGCGCCTTTGGCCAGCCCGGTACCGCTGCTTAGAATGGCTCCCACCCCCGCGCCCAGAGCCGCGCCTCCCACCACGGAGAAAAGGTAGCTGTAGCGCCGTGGCGTAACCTTTCTAAGGTCTTGCTTGACGCTGGGAGGGTCGGCCGCAAAGGACGGCATGGTGAAGACCAGCACCACGCACACCGCCGCCAATATAGTGAGAAATCTCTTTATTGAATGCATGTGAGTTTTCCGTGTCGTACAGCGAGTTGGTTTCCTCGCGATAGGATGGGCGGGCTGGGTACGGGGATGCGCCTTGGCGAAGGGCAGTGTTGGAATGCCGCTCTGGAACGGCATTTGCGGGGCATTCGTCGGTTTTGAGAGGTTGCCAGCAAGGTCTCTGCCGAGGTCTATCCGCAGCTCACGGCGGTATCGCACCGGAGTAGAGAACCAACTCTCCTCCGGGGAGGCCAAGTTCAGCGGCCGCTGACTACTTTTTGCTCGCTGGGAGATTTGCTGAAGAGAATTTCGGAAACCAGGAGCAGCGCTCCCACAACAATGGCGCTGTCGGCAAGGTTGAAGGCTGGCCAGTGATAGCTCCCAATATAGAAATCCAGGAAGTCCACCACCTGGCCGCTGAGCAGCCGATCCCACAAATTGCCCAGCGCGCCGCCCAAAATGAGGGCCAAGCCCACGCCGGTGGTGGTCATGGCGTGGCTGTTTTTCCACAGCAGGGCGGAAACCACCACCAGCGCCACCAGGGAGAAGAGCACCAGCACTGCAATCTTCCACTCCGAGGGCGACTCGGCGAAAAGACCAAAGGCGGCCCCGCGGTTCTCCACGTGGGTTAGATGGAAGAAGCCGGGAACAACAGCGATGCTCTCGTGGAGGGCGATGTTTTTGTCCACCACCCATTTCGCCAGACGGTCGAAGACGACGACCGCAAAGGCGATCAGGAAGTGGTACTTACGCATGGCGTGTTGCTCCGACATGAACCTCTGCTCAATCCTATTCTATCTTTCCCATTGCTTGAGTACGGCGCTGCAGCGCTCGCACACTCCGGGATATTCCAGGTCCTCGCCCACATGAGTGGAATAGTTCCAGCAACGCTCGCACTTACGGCCAGGAGCTTTGCTGACCTGGACGTGCACGCCAGAGGCTCCATCACCCGCGGCACTCTCCAACTTTACCGCCGAAACAATAAACAGGAACCGTAACTCCTGGGCATAGCGGGCCAGTACCGAATAGGCGGGTTCGGGCGCGCTCAAGGTAACCTGAGCCTCCAGGCTGCCGCCGATCAGCTTCTGGTTGCGTGCCGCTTCCAGGGCCTTCAGCACCTCGTCGCGCACGCCCCGCAGCAGGGTCCAGTCGGACCGCAGTTGCTCCTGATTGGATTCGCCGTTGCGGGTCGGGGTCGCAAGACCGAGAATTTCCTGCTGGCTGGGAAAGAGGGCCAAGTGCACGCTTTCCACCCGCCCAGCCACCTCGGGCAGGTGCTGCCACACCTCTTCGGAAGTAAAGCTGAGGATGGGCGCCAGCAGCCGCACCAGGGCTTCGCCGATGCGCCAGATGGCGGTCTGGGCGGAGCCTCGGCCGCGCGAGTTGGGCGCGTAGGTATAGAGCCGGTCCTTGAGCACGTCAAAATAGAAGGCGCTCAGGTCCACCACGCAGAACTGGTTCACGCGCTGGTAGATTTTGTGGAACTCAAAGCGCTCGTACCAGCTGCGCACCTGCTGGTTAAGTTCGGCGGTCTGCAGCAGCATGTAGCGATCGAGCGAATCCATTTGTTCGTAGGGCACAGCCTGGTGCGCCGGGTCGAATTTGTAGAGATTACCCAGGATGTAGCGGAAGGTGTTGCGCAGTTTGCGGTAGTTCTCCGCCACCCGCTGCATAAGTTGCTCGGAGTCCACTACATCTTCGCGGAAGTCCACAGAGGCCACCCATAGGCGCACGATTTCGCCCCCCAGGCGGTCGGCAATGTCCACCGGATCAACGTCATTGCCCAGCGACTTATGCATGGCGCGGCCGTGCTCGTCGAGGGTCCAACCATTGGTCGCCACCCCACGGTAGGGCGCCGAGTTGCGCGCGCCGATGGCGCACAGCAGGGAAGAGTGGAACCACCCGCGATGCTGATCACCACCCTCCAGGTAGAGGTCGGCAGGCCAGGGGTAGGATTCCTGCTGCTGCACCACCAGGTAGCTGGAGCCGGATTCGAACCAGACGTCAATGATGTCCATCTCGCGGGTGAAGCCTAAGCCCCCGCAGTTGGCACAACTCGTTCCCCGTGGGATGAGGGTATCAGCCTCCGGTGTGTACCAAGCGTCCACCCCCTTTTGCGCCACCATCTGCGTCACCGCGCGATTGACCTGGGGCGACTTCAGCACCTGGCCGCAGCCGGTACAGAGAAATACAGCAATGGGCACACCCCACACGCGCTGGCGGGAGATGCACCAGTCCGGCCGGGTGGCAATCATGTTGGAAATGCGCTCTTCGCCCCAGGCCGGATCCCAACGCACCTTCTTGATCTCCTCCAGCGCGCGCGCGCGCAGGGTGCCGCCTTCCATCGACGTCTCCATGGAAATGAACCACTGCTCGGTGGCGCGGAAGATGACGGGATTATGGCAGCGCCAGCAGTGGGGATAGGAGTGCTCCAGCTTCTCCGTGTGCAACAACGCTCCCCGGGACTTCAGCAGTTCGATGATGGGCTGGTTAGCTTCAAATACGGTCTTGCCTTCGTATTCCGGCAAGCCGTTATGGAGGCGGCCTTCACCATCCACGTTGCAGGTCTGGTCGAGCTTGTACTTCTGCCCGGTATAGAAGTCCTCAGCGCCATGCGAGGGCGCGGTATGGACCACGCCGGTCCCCTGGTCCATGGTGACGTAATCAGCCAGCACGCCCAGGATCTTGCGCTGCTCCCAAGGCAAGAAGGGATGGTAGAAGTACAGGTGCTCCAACTTTTCGCCGGGAAACTTGGCGACAATTTTCCAATCCTTGAAGCCGCACTTTTCGGCGGTTACTTGTGCCAACCTCTCGGCCACAATGTAAATTTCCCCTCCAACCTCCATCGCGACATATTCTTCATGGGGATGGAACGTCACCGCCATGGAGGCTGGCAGTGTCCAGGGAGTGGTGGTCCAGATGATGGTGAAAACCGGCTTGCCTTCGAAAATGCGCTTAGCCGCGAGCCCGGGATCAAGGTCCCGCGGATCGGACTGCATGCGGTATTTCACCCACACGCTGGGGCTGGTGTGGTCTTTATACTCAACTTCCGCCTCGGCCAGAGCCGTCTCATCGAAAATGCACCAGTAAACCGGGCGTAAGCCTTTGTAGACAAAGCCATTCTCAAAAAATTTATAAAAAGTGGCCAGAACCACCGACTCATACTCCGGACTCATGGTGGAGTAAGGCTGTTCAAACCGGCCGAAAATCCCAAGGCGCTTAAACTGGCTGCGCTGCAAATCCAAATACTTATCAGCGTACTTGCGGCACTCGCGGCGGACCGCCAAGGGCGGCATAGTCAGCTTTTTACCGCCTAACTCGGCATCTACTTTGATCTCAATAGGCAGCCCATGGCAGTCCCACCCGGGAACGTACGGGGCGTCAAACCCCGCCATGTTTTTGGACTTCACAATGAAGTCCTTCAACGATTTATTGAGGGCCGTGCCCAAGTGGATCGGCCCATTGGCATAGGGAGGCCCATCGTGAAGAATGTAAATAGGAGCGCCGGCGCGGACCTGCCGCAGGCGTTGATACACGCCCATTTCCTGCCAGCGAGCGAGCATTCTGGGCTCGTTTTGGGGCAGGTTCGCCTTCATGGCGAAATCGGTCTTGGGCAGGTTGAGGGTAGCTTTCAGCTCCAGGGCCACGCGTGCTTGACTCTCCGTGTTAAAGTGCTTTCATTATAGGGAGCAGGGAAACGGCAGTCCAACGCCTCCCGACACCTTCCCAAAATGGACCCCAATCAGTTATCCGTGGTAACAGGGTAAGTTTTTCTTTTTGAGTGACGTTTTGGGCATACCGGCATCTAATTGTGGGTATCCCAGGTACATCTGGGTGGTGCGGGGGTGCCAAGCTGCAGGCAAGTTACGGTAGGCAAGAGGGAAAAGCCCGCAGAATCGCGAAAGCAACTTGGCACTTCATGTGCTCATCTCGTTTAATGGTGGCAGAGAGCCTGCCCATCTAAGAGGTACCCAGCCGGGACGAACATATGGCAAATGACGTAATGGTCCCCCCAACGCAGGAGACGCAGGCAGAGCCGGAACTCAACCTGCTTCTGAGATCGGAAACGCTTGACCGGCCGTGGTGGAAAACCCTGCGGGAGAGTCTCCACGAGTGGCGGCATCCGACCCAGCTTCCGCCCTTGCATTTGACCTCCAAACCAGTGCCTGTAAAGGAGATCTGGGGCGAGTATAACTACAAGAAAAAAAGCGCGGTCGGCTCGGTGTTCTTGCATGCCCTGGCAATCGGCGGCATCGTGGCGGTTTCGATTGTCGGCGCCCGGGTGGTTAAACAGGCGGAAAAGACCCCAACGGTGACGCTGGTAGCGCCTGACCTGTCGCCCTATACGCCGATGTCGAGCAAAAAGAACGACACCATCGGCGGCGGTGGCGGTGGCGGAGATAGAGACAAGTTTCAGGCGCCGAAGGGCAAGCTGCCCAAGCTGGCGATGGAGCAGATTACTCCGCCGGCTATGGTGGTGCGCAATGACCATCCCAAGCTGACAGCTGAGCCCACGGTAGTGGTCCCCCCACAGGTGCACCTGGCAGCGAACAACTTGCCTAACTTCGGCGATCCCAAAGCTGTTATTCCAGCCGGCCCGCCTTCCAACGGCACCGGTTCTGGCGGCGGTCTCGGCTCTGGTGCGGGTGGCGGCGTAGGTTCGGGCACCGGGCCGGGAGTCGGTCCGGGCCGGGGCGGCGGCATCGGCGGCGGCGTTTTCCGCGTAGGCGGCGGAGTTTCCGCTCCCCGCGCGGTCTATACGCCTGATCCGGAGTACTCCGAAGAAGCGCGCAAGGCCAAGTACCAGGGCACCTGCGTGCTGTGGCTGATTGTCGGTCCGGATGGCCGGCCGCACGATATCAAGGTGGCGCGCTCGCTGGGCATGGGACTCGACCAGAAAGCCATCGAGGCGGTGCGCAACTGGAAATTTGAGCCCGCCATGAAGGATGGCCATGCCGTAGCGGTGCAGATTAACGTGGAAGTAAATTTCCGGCTGTACTGAAACAGTTCCAGAGCTGAAACCGGAAGGGAGGCGAACCTGCCTCCCTTTTTCGTTTCCTTGAACCGAATGCGTCTTTCTTGCGTTTGGGCTACCCGAAGAAAACACCGTTTTGCTCGTGCCCCAGCACCGACACCAGGTTGCGCGTTGGGTCCGGTGTTTCCGACTGAAATCGGAACCCGGGCTGCTCAGCGGACCAATTGATCGTGGCTCCGGTGGAAAGAAAGAAACCCTTGAACTGCTGCGCATCGTTGTGAATCTGCGCCGTCGCCACCGCCCCGTTCCATTCCACGTCGAAAGAGACAGTGGCGCGTACCGGTGCCGTCGGAGCAATGGCAGGATAGGGAAAGCCCAGGTCACCAGGAAGTCCCAGCCCAAAGGTCAAAGAGTTGGCGAGGTCATGGTCGTCAAACACCGGCACCCCCTGCACCCGTAAGCTGGCGCGCGCATCGTCGAAGTCAACCCTTACCGCTTCGTGCGGCACCCGTACCATCCAGAACACGTCGTTGGAATCAATGTGCACGTTATAGTCGTGTATCTGCTCTGTGAGGTTGGCCGATCCAGCCGGACCGGTGTACACATCAAGTCAAACAAACGCGAACGTTCCGTGGTGGCGCCGGCCGTCAGCACCGATAAACTTGCCCTGGCTGAAGCCCATGTCCGCCTGGAACGCCAGCGGCGTGGTCGTGCCGGTGTTTGTGTCGATTCCGGTCCCGCCGCCGCGAATGTGCGTCAACCCCACGAAGCCGTCGAAGTCCGTTATCTGGGACGGATCCTTGATGTCGGCCAGAGCCACGGCTGGACTGAGGGGATTGTGGTGGATGAAGATCGCGAATGGCTTGAATGGCGCCAGACCCCCGGGAATAGGATTGAGCAGGGCGCATGGCGCATGCTGCCCCTCGCCATCTTCGCTATTAGCGTAGGCCGTCTTCGGGCACAAGAGGCCGGCTCCTAACGCCGTGCCCGCGCTCGCCATCGTCCCGAGGAATGTTCGCCGCGAAGGACGAACAGTGTTGGTTATATTCATAGTTCCTCCCGCTTAGTTGTATTTTCCGAGCCTTGAGAAACTGACGATTTGCCTCGACACGTTATGGAGGCGATCGTCCGAAGTTGTTATGGGGCCATCGGGTCGTCTATTCGACTGGGGTCCTGGGAGCCAGGCCGTACGCCTCTGGGGTGGGATGGCTTGCCTGCCCAGACTGCTCTTCAGAGAGGCGGTCAGCGGGTATCGTCCCACCAAATAATCTCCACGTCAAGGGGAACGGCGGACGCCCCGCCCGCGAGCGTCGTATCAGGCACGCCCTGAGCGCAGCCGAACGGCCTTCAGCGCCTTGCGAAGCAAGGCAATATGCAGAGGGGTTCAGCCCCGAAGCATCTCGCGTGCGCCGCTGCGATATTCGCCACCGCTGTTCTTCGTCCACACCGACTCCCTATTCCCAGCGCAGGGCGGCGGACGGGTCTACCCGAGCGGCGCGGCGGGCAGGCACATAAGCGGCAAGCAGCGCAACCAGTAGAAGCAACGCCATGGAACTGGCTAAGGTCACGGGGTCGCGTGGCTGGATGCCATAGAGAAGCGCACTGAGGGCTCCGGCGGCGGCCAGCGCGGCGGCGAAGCCAATGCCGAGGCCGAGCAGGGCGGGCGTGATGCCCTGGCGCACCACCAGGAGCAGGACATTAACCGTTTCCGCGCCCAAGGCCATGCGGATGCCGATTTCGCGGGTACGCTGGTTCACTGCGTAGGAAACAACGCCGTAAATTCCAATAGCCGCCAGAGCCAGCGCCAGCAGGCCCAGACTGCCGAGCAGAAGGGCAGCCAGACGCGCCGGGAGCAGAGCCACGCTGACGAAATCATCCATGGCGCGGGTTCCGGAAATGGCCAGATTAGGATCGAGGGTGGAAACCATGCGGCGAACTGCGTCCGAAGAAGCGAGAGGCGCTCCGGCAGTTCGCAGCAGCAGGTTAATGTGCGGCCAGTAATACTGGGTCGCAGGCCGGTAGACAAAGCCGGTAGCATCCTCGCCCAGCGTCTCATATTTTCCATTGGCGGCCACGCCCACCACGCGGCAATCCTGTCCCGGCGTGCCATTCAGGTGCGCGATCTTGCCGATCGGGTCTTGCCCCGGCCACAGCTCATGCGCCAGATAACGATTGACGATCACGACCGAGGTGGAACTCTCCCGGTCGGTGGAATCGAAGTCGCGGCCGGCAAGCAGGCGTATGCCCATGGTCTGGAAATAACCGGGAGCGATGGGGGTGATAATGCTGACCACCGGCTTGGGCCTGCCGGCGGTCTGGACTTCGGTATCGCTTTCATCGGTGTCGCTGAGAGGAAGATAGCCGGCGAGGCTGGCCCGCTGCACTCCCGGTACTTGAGGAGCCTCGCGCAGCAGGGCAGCTTGAAACTGGCGGCCGCTGGTTTCGCTATAGCCCTGCTGTCCGAGATCGAAGCTGACAGCGAGGACGTGGCCGGCATCAAAGCCCGGCCCCGCGGCTTGTACACGCCACAAAGAACGCACCATCAGCATAGCGGCCACCAGGGCCAGCAGGGAGAGGGCGGCTTGCGCCACAACCAAGCTGTGTTTGAGCGCGTAGCGCCGAGGCCCGCCCAGAGAGGCAGGGGACTTTAACGCAGGCGCGGGATCGGCATGCGCCGCCTGCAGCGCGGGAATCAGGCCGCACAAAACGGCGGTGAGCAGAGAGACCAGAACTGCAAACCCCAGGGTGCGCCAGTCCAGGCTCAGGTCAAGAGCCAGGGGGAAGTCGAACAGCGGGCGGAGAGAGAGTAGCAGTCGGTCCAGCCAAAAGGCCAGAAGCAGTCCGGCGGCGCCACCCAGGAAGGAAAGCAAAAGACTGTGAGTAAGCAGCTGCTGAAACAGGCGAGCGCGGCTGCCGCCAATGGCCAGGCGAATGGCCAGTTCGCGGCGCCGCTCCAGGCCGCGTGCCAGCAGCAGGTTGGCGATGTTGGCGCAGGCCAGCAACAGCACCAGGCTAACCACCCCCATCAACATGAGAGTGAAGGCGCTAACCGCGGAGCGCAATGCCGGGCTGAGCAGCCCAGGGGGCGCAACACCATACCGCAGTTCGCGATAACTTGGGTCTTGAGCGGCCTGGCTCGCGCCCCAGTTCTCTACCCAGGCGCCGGCGGAGGCTGGGCTGATGCCAGGCTTGAGCCGGCCTACATTCCAGAAGCTCCGATTGTGCTGGTTGCTGATCCAATCTGCTGTCCTGGAACCGGGATTGAGGAGAGCATGGTTGGTAATGGGAACCCACAAATCCACAGCCAGGATTCTCTCCGTGCCGATAAAGCCTTGAGGCGCCACTCCGATCACAGTGAACGGATGCCCACTGAGGGGTATGGTCTTGCCGAGGATATGCGGATCGCCGCCTAGAAATGTTTTCCAGAAGTTGTAGCCCACTACCACGACCGGGTCGCTGTCTAATACTCGGCCTTCATTTCCGGAAAAGGCACGCCCCAGGAAAGGTCTTACCCCGAGCACGTCGAAATAATCTGCGGAAACTTCGTAATCGGGCACAGACTGGCTGTGGGCTCCGCGACCGTAAATTACTCCCGCCGCCCAAAACGCCGTAAGACCGGAGAACACCGGATTGTGGTCGCGGATGGCCAGGTACTGAGGGTAAGAGATGTTGGCGTCGTACTGGTCGGGACTGCCAGTCTTGCGACCGTGGGTGACGGTAACCAGTTGCTCGGGGTGAGACACAGGCAGGGGCCGCAAAATGGCAAAGTTCAAGATACTGAAGACGGCGCTGTTGGCGCCGATGCCTAACGCCAGCGAGAGCACGGCCACGACGGTAAAGCCAGGATTACGGCGCAGCAGGCGGAGGGCATAGCGCAAATCCTGGCCCAGGCTGCGCAGCCAGCGGAAGCCGGCCTGGTCGCGAAAAGCTTCCCTGGTCTGCTCGATGCCGCCCAGCGAGCGCAGAGCAGCGTAGCGCGCCTCCTTTAGGGTCAGGCCGCGGCGCAGGTTTTCTTCGATGAGGAGCTGCAGGTGGGCTTCAAGTTCGGCCTGCAAATCCTGCTCCAGCCGGCCACGCCGGAACGTGTCCCGCAGGCGCGACAGCCAAACTCGAATCTGCGGCATGTGCCACCTCCAGGCTCAGGCGCCTTGCGGCGTCTGCAACAAGCGGCTGATGATGGCCGCCATACGCTCCCAGTCCGCGGCCTCGGCGGCCAGTTGCTTGCGGCCGGCTCGGGTAATCCCGTAAAAGCGGGCCCGGCGGTTGTTCTCCGACGTGCCCCAGCGTCCCGTGATCCAGCCCCGCTGCTGCAGGCGCAGCAGTGCGGGATAGAGTGTGCCCTGGTTCAGATGCAGGAGGTCGCCGGATACCTGCTCAATGCGGCGGGCGATGCCATAGCCGTGCAGCGGACCCATGGACTCCAAAGTTTTCAGCACCATGAGATCCAGTGTGCCTTGCAGGACTTCCGCCAAAGCGCCTCCTGTTGATAACCAAACGGAGCATAGGGCAGTTCCATTGGGATGTCAACAGGAGAAAGGCCGCCCCGGCCACCGCGGAGGAGCAGCCGAAAAAAAGCGGCCCAGCCTCAGTTTGGGGCTTGCGCAAGGGCGGGAAACGGGAGTAGAAGTGGGTCGCTGCAAGGAGGGTTTGCATGCGCCCTCGTTTTCTGCGCTGCGGCTGGTTGGCCCTCATCCTGGTTTACGCGCTTGCTCCAAGATTTTGCCCCGCGGCGGAGGAACCCAGTCTCAGCCGGGAGCAGATGGAGCACTTTCTCCTCACCTCCAAGGTGGTTAAGAGCAGGTATGCCAGCAAAGGGATTACGAACACGTGGCGGCTGACGCTGAGTGACGGCACAATAACTCACGACGCGCATTTCCAGGCGGTTGACGAACACAGATTGGGCATGAAGTTTTCCAACGGAAGCAGCGAACTTCTGTTTGTGGATTCTTACAAGTACAACATCGCTGCCAGCCGCTTGGCCGAAATGCTGGGCCTTGAAAACATGGTTCCCGTGTACGTCGAACGGAGATGGGAAGCTCAGACCGGTTCTTTGGGCTGGTGGCTGCCGGTGGAAATGGACGAGGTGGAGCGCTTGCGGCGCAAAATACCGCCTCCTGACGTTGATTCCTGGGACCGCCAGATGTACAAAGTGCGGGTTTTGGACGAACTGGTTTACGACACAGATCCCAATCTCACCAATGTGCTGATTGACCATGACTGGAGGATCTATCGCATTGATTTCACGCGGGGGTTTCGGCTTTCAAAAAACCTGAGAAGCGCCGCGAACCTTGTGCGCTGCGACCGTGGGCTGCTGGAAAAACTGAAAGCCCTCAACCGGGAGGAGTTGGCGAACCGGACCAAAGGATATCTCAACAAGGAGGAAGTGAAAGCGGTTATAGCGCGGCGAGACAAGATTGTGGCCTATTTTCAGAAGCTAATCGCCGACAAGGGCGAGAGCGCAGTGCTGTATTAGAAGCAAGGTGAAGGTTCAGACTTCAGGTTCGAAGCTGGGAGAGGAGATTAGCCCCGGCGCCAGGGGGCGAAGCGGCGGGCGGGCACATAGGCCGCAAGCGGGACCAGAAGCGCCGGCCTCCAAGACGCGAGGCCGGCGTTATCGCGCACACTTCGTCTTTCTTCTACTGAACCGTAAAGCTTGTGGTAGCCGGAACGGTCGAGGCGTTGCCAGTTCCGCTGTTGGTCGCCTGAACCAGATAGGTGCCACTCGGGTCCTTACGCTTGAGCTTGTAACTGGCGGTGGCCAGGCCGTTGCTGCCCGTGGTTGCGGTGAGCGTCACGTTCGAGCCGTTGGCCTTGGTGATGGTGATGTTAAGGCTCACCCCGGCGGCGGGAGAGTTGCCGGACAGTACAGAGGCGGTAATATTCACCATCTGCCCTACGTTGTAGGTGGATTGACCCGTACTCACTGTGATTGCGAGGCTGGGAGAGGTTCCTATCACGTAGGTAGCGGACGCTGAGGCCCTATAGGTTGGTACCGAGCTGTTGCTGGCGGTTGCGTTGACTGTGTAAAAGCCATCGGCCGTACCCGTCGGCGAGGTGACGTTTAGGCTGGCGGAAGCGTTAGCACCCGGGTTAAGAGTCACCGTCGGCGATCCCACCACCCCAGTCCACCCGCTGGGCACGCTGGCTGTCAAACTGAACGTTGACGCACCGCACCCCGAACTATCATTGTTCTTCACGGAGACGGTGAAGGGAAGGCTCGTCCCCGCCGACACCCAGGCACTCTGTGATGGCGAGAGCGAGAGGGTGGGGTTCGCGTGCGTGCAGTTTGAGCCTCCGTTGGCCAAAGTGATCGAGACTGTAGCCCCGGTGCTGTCCGCGGAAGCTGTGCTGATCGTCGTTCCGGAAACTGGATCGGTAAAACTGTAACCCACGTCTAGGGCTACGGCCATCCAGGAGTTTAAAGAAGGCGCCATATCGAGCAGGTCGCTACTGTTGGGGCTGGAATCGGTCCCCAGGTGAACGACCACTCCGTTGGTGGTTTCACCATAGTTCGAAAGGAAGCTGTCAAACCCGATTGCCTTGCGGTATTCGACGTAAAGCCAGGTGGTCTGCCCACTAGAGTTTGTGCTCTGCCGGATTTTCAGTGCTTTGGCAGTGCCATCCTGCGCCTCATAAGGACCGATGGTGTAGGTGCCGTTCGACTGCACCGTTAAGATGGGCGGTGAACTGCCGTAGTTCAGCCAGCCCAGGCGCTCCTTCTGGAAGGCATTGAAGTCGCCGCCCTCAAAATTGTGGGGATTTCCCATCATGTCCAGGGTGTCGCCGTATTCGACGGTCGAACAGGTGCCGGTATCGACGTTCGGCAGACAGTTGTAGGAGTGGGAATGGTAGAGGCCGAGCTGATGTCCCAGCTCGTGCGAGAGCACGGCCAGGCGGTAAGTGCCGTCAATCCAGGATTGATTGCCGCCCACATAGCTGGTTCCCCACCAGCCGCAGCTGGTGGAGGGGAAGGCGTAAACGAAGCGCTGGTACGAGCCTAGATTCACGCCTGCAGCCGTGGCTGCTTGATTGGCATAGGTGGCAATAGTGCCATAATTGCACGTGCTGCTGATGGGCAGCGTGTACCAGCCGACCACATTGCCGGTGAACCAGGTCTGGCTGAAGGAGTTCTCCAGGTAGAAGTTGCTGTTGTTTACGAACGTCTCATTGTAGGCGTAAGTAGGGGTATAGGGCTGGGTGGTGTTGTTTTGAAAGTTGACCAGGACAACAAGCGTGTCCTGCGCCCCAAAGGCGTTCGGCAGAGCCGAATTGGAGACGGTTTGCAAGCTGGCGCTGCTCGTACCCGAAGCCACGGCGACCTTCTGCTCGAGCTGCACACCCTGCACCCGGACTATGGCTCCGGTCGGCAGATTGGTGGGCGGGTTTTGCGCAAAATGAAGCTCCACCCGCTGTCTGCCGACCCGCAGAAAGTGCAGTAACCGGGCTCCGCTCCGCGAATCCTGGTACATAACCTCCAAGGTTCCCTGCAGTTGCACCTTTTGCTCAAGTAACCCCTGGACTGCTGCCGGAAGACTAGCCCTCATCTCACTGGGAATAGCTATCCGCAATACCGCTCCGGGATCGCTTTCCATGAGCGCCGAGAGGACCTGCTGCCGAACTGCAGCGACCGCCTGCAGCTGGCTCAGGACCCCGGCTCTTTGACCCGGACCTGCGGCAATGTACTGACTGCGTATAGCGGCTAGCTGCAGAGTTAGGTTCTCGGCCGCCGCCCGACGGCTGGCAGCTTTTGCCGAGGATTGCCCTATTGCCGGTACTGCGACGACTAGTATCAATATCAAGCTACCGAATAACCGGCGCCCCGCTGATAAGTTTCTGTTTTTGCGGAGTATTTGGCCTGCAGAAGAGGGTATGACCTTGGCTGGCATTGTGGGTTTCCCTGCTGGGAGCCTACTGGCATGAACTGGGGTGGAGAAGATAACTGAGGGCCGAGAGTGACAGGGCGAAAGGAGTAGCCCCCATGTGCGGAGGGACAGCACCTTTCGCGCCTCCTTCTAGAAGCACTCACTCGATGATTGAGGAGTTTTAATTCTTTTCTGGAGAGTACCTTGCGGCGATAACGTACGTTCTATCTGCAGCAAATTTTTCAGATTGTACAAATATTTGCAGTTGGCGACGGCAATGTTTTCCACAGCGTAAAAAAGTTTCTGTATTCTATTCATAACAAAGGATATTTTCTTCTACACAGTCCGAACCTTACCGGAACCTGAATTGCATGAGCAAGCCCGGCGTCGCCGACCCCCAGGCCCCTTTATCGAACATCGCACGCCAGAACCCCGCCGGAGATTTCGATCGCCCCATGGATCGCAAGACTTCGCGAGGAGAGAACGATCATGCGAATGGTAAAGCTAGCGGTTTTTGCATTGCTTTCCGCTGCGCTCCTGCTGCCCTCGATCGCGCGCGCTGACATAATCACCAGCACGCTCGGCACAGGAAACAGCGACATCTCTGGCTACACTGGACCATACGGTACAGTGACCATTGATTTGACGAGCCCCACGACTGCGGACATCACATTCACAAGCGACAGCGTGGGCACCAACAACTTCTACTTTATTGATGGCGGCTCTGCCGCGGTGGAGGTAAATGCGACGAGCTGGACAGTGAGTGGTCTTGCAGGAGTCGCAGCGACTTTCAACACCAACGGTTCTGATCTTAGCGACGCCGGCAGCGGCAACGTGGACGGCTTCGGGGTGTTAAACCAGACGTTTGATAACTTCGACGGCTACGCTTGGGCGCTAACACAGATCAGTTTCACTCTGACGGATACGTCCGGGACCTGGGCTAACGCAGCCGCGGTACTCGGGCTCAATGGTAGCGGTTACGACGCTGCCGCACATATCGCCGTGTGCGACACGATCGCTAACCCAGGCTGCGGTACTGACATAGGCGCGGCGGCCACCGGGTTTGCGGCGGAGATCCCTACTGAGAACAAAGTGCCCGAACCCGCGACTCTAGCCATGTTGGGTGGAGGCCTCATCGGCTTAGGGGGCTTGGTGCGCCGCTTCAGGAAACGTTAGGCTCTCCGGCTCCGCAGCTTTGCCATAAAGGAAAGGCGCCTGTAAGGGCGCCTTTTTCATTACTTTGTACTGCGGCGTCCATATGTTGTCAGGTTGTCTTCCGCCTCCTCTCACGACTCCGTGCAGCAGCCCCTCCGAGAAGGGCATTGCGATTGTTGCTGGGCGGGAGAGCGCCCGCGCGGCGAAGGCCCGCGCTCACGGCTTCTTGCGCCGAGCCTTGTGCTCGGTGAAGAAATCGGCAACGTGCTGGCGGGTAGCAAGATTCTCCACCGCCTTGACCGCGCCGCGCACGCCATAGCGGTGTGCGAGGGCGAGGGCCAGCCCTCTCTGGAAGTGATTGGGAGGCAGCGTAAGCGGGTGCTCCACCGGGGTGCCTGCGGGATACGGAATGGCGGGAATATCCCCCCGAGGCGTGGACCTGGTCAGCACTTGTTCGAGGGTGGGCGCATCGGCCACGCGGGCGCTCTTCAGAATAGAGGCCGGTGGAATCTGTAGCCAGTCGCGCAGAGTAGCCAGCAGAGAAGTGTGGTCGTAGGGCCTCTTGGTCGGCGAACGGAAAACAGTGCCCTCTTCGATCCAGGGTGAAACCACCACGGCAGGGACGCGCACGCCGTAGCGGTCGAAGCTAAAGCCGTTCTCGCCGCGGCGGTCGTCGGGAGGAGTTGCGCCCCAGGGGGGCGGTTGGTGATCGCAGCAGCCACCGTGCTCGTCGTAGGTGACGAGGAGCAGCGTGGATTCCCAATGCGCGCCGCTGGCCACCGCATTCCACACCTGCCACAAAAAGCGCTCACCCAGCAGCATGTCGTGAGGCGGGTGCTCATCGTTGGGATTAATCAGGAAGCCGGGCTCGACGAAGCAGTAGCGGGGCAGCTTACCCTGGCGCGCGTCCTCCTGGAAATCGTCAAAGCCCTGGAAATGGGGCTCGAGCAGCAAGTCCCAGAGCTTGGGGAATTGCAGGCGGGTGGCAGATTCAAAAACGCTGTCGTTGTAAACCACCCAGTCGGCCTTTATTTCGGTGAGCACGTTGAAAATGGTGGGCACGTCGTAATTGAAGGGACTGTAGGGCGAATTGTTGACCTGGCCACAGGACGTGCCGGAGTGCACAAAGGCGCGGTTGGGGAAGGTCTGGCAGGGGCAGGAGGAGTACCAGGCATCGCAGATGGCGAAGCTGCGCGCCAGCTGGCTGATGACCGGCAGCTGCTCGGGCGTGTAGCACTGCATTATCTGTTCCGGATGCTGCTTGGCCACGCGCTCGTAGCTCACCAGAAACCCGTTCATGGCAGGCGCCTGCCCGGATTGCGGGGTGGTGATGCCGAAGATCTGGAAGGTTATATCGTCGAAAAGCTCCTGCGGGTCAGTATCCGGCACCTGGAAATTGTCGGCGCCGCGGTGCACAGGTATTGGATTCGCCGGACCGTTACCCTGGAAGAAATCCGGGTTGGAAGGATTGGAATAGTCGAGAGGCATGCTGTTGTAGCGGGGATCCGTTCCTGCGGGGAGGAAATGCCGCGGCCGCGAGTTCTGCTCGTAAAGGAAGCCCGCCACATTGTCGAACGAGCGGTTCTCCAGCATGACCACGACGATGTGCTGAAGGTTGGAGAGGCGGCTGGGCATGAAAGTCATGCTACCTCAGCCCTCCATGGATTCGGGGACTGATCGCGATCCTTAGTCGACGTTCTGCTCTGGGCGGGTCGGCTTCTTAAGGTTTTCGGCGGCCGTAGTCAGCAGGCAAAGCCTTGGCCAGATCCTTCCACCCTACCAGGATGAATCCCTGGTCTTTCAGGAACTGCCGGAACTCGGGGCTGCTGACCATATCGAGGTCAGCCTGGCGCCAGGCGGCGCCCCAGTCGGGATGCTTGTAGGTGGCGCCGCGCATCTCGGGGTCGTCAGAGGCCAGATGCACAATGAGCTGATAAACGCCGGGCTTGAGCGGAGTGAGAGTCTTCTTGTACCAGTCGAACCACTCATCAATGGGTACGCCGGGCACCATTTGCAGTACGGTGTCAGTAAGCGCCTCGTCCTGGGGAATCACGTAGCCCGGCGGCACCGGCTCGCTGGGCGTTTTTTCCAGCAGCACGGGTAAGCCGTACTGGTGGCCGAGGGCTTTGTAGGTGTCGAACAACTGCTGCGTGTGCAGCACCGTGCCCATGTGGGTGTCTAGGTGGGTGAGGTGCACGCCCCAGGCGCGGGCGCGGTCAATCTGGGCGCGGAGTTCCTTCTGCACTTCGGGGATTTTGGCGTTCTGTGCCACCTGATCCTCGATCAGGGGGAAGTAACCTTCGGAGTCGAGCAGGCTGGGCACCTGGTCTTTGGCGCTGACGGGGCCCCAGCGGTAGGTGGTCCATTCGCTGTTGAGGTCAAGGTGAATGCCAAGGTCGGCGTTAGGATGCGCCTTGGCCCACTGCGCCGCTTCCGGAAACCAGGGCGCGGGCACCAGAATGCTGGCGGAGGTAACCCAACCGTGCTCCAGGGCATTGATAATGGCGTGGTTAATGGAGTGGGAGCCGCCAAAATCATCGGCATGGATAACCAGCAGCCGGGCGCTGGGCGGATAGCCCAGCTTTTCCTGCACCGTCTGGCCCGCCCCCTGGCCGAACAGGAAAGAGGAAATGAGCAAAACAAACAGGTAAACTGGCAGGAACTTGTGTGCGAAAAGCTGGGTCATGGCCCTCCCCGTGACGCGGAAAATGGGAATAAGGCTTGCGGCGGGATGTTACCGCCGGAGGGCGCCGGCTGTAAAGCGCGAAGTGTTTCGAATGCTTGCGTTTGGTTTCCTTAAGTGCTAGAAACGGGCAGCACGCCGGGATCGAGGCACATGTCAACTTCACCGACCACCACCGGGGCGCAAAGCAGCGGCCCCAAGCTGCGCCGGGCGCTCACTCTCTGGGACCTGATTCTTTACGGCGTAATCGTCATTCAGCCGGTGGCGCCCATGTCGGTTTACGGCGTGCTGAGCACGCGCGCCCGCGGCCACGTGGTTACCACCATTCTGATTGCCATGGTGGCCATGCTGTTCACCGCCATCAGCTATGGCCGGATGGCGCGCGCCTATCCCAGCGCCGGCTCTGCCTTCACCTACGTGGGGCAGGAGATCAATGCCGGTCTGGGCTACGTGACGGGATGGAGCATGGTGATGGATTACATGCTCAATCCCATGATCTGTGTCATCTGGTGCAGCCAGCAGGCGGTCACTTTCGCGCCCGGAGTGTCCTACTGGATGTGGGCGGTTTTCTTCGCGCTGCTGTTCACTTTTATCAACATGCGCGGGATCAAGACCTCTGCCCGGGTGAACGCCGGGCTGGCGCTGGGCATGGGCATAGTGATTGCGATGGTCTTTGTCGCCGCCGCGCGCTACATTTTTGGCGCGCCCCATGGCGCCGGGTTCTTCACCAGTCCGTTCTACAATCCGGCCACCTGGAACACTAAGGCGGTGCTCGGAGGAACATCCATCGCGGTGCTGACCTACATCGGATTCGACGGCATCTCGACCCTGTCGGAGGAGGCGGAAAATCCCAGGCGCAACATTCTGCTGGCCACGGTGCTGACTTGCGTGGTCATCGGGCTGCTGTCCGCGGCTGAAGTTTATGTGGCACAGCTGTTGTGGCCAATTTCCCGGCCCTACCCCAACGTGGACACGGCCTATGTTTATGTCGCGGGAGTGGCCTGGAAGCCGCTGCTGGCGATTGTAGGTGTCACCCTGCTGGTGGCCAATTTCGGTTCGGGCATGGGCGCGCAGTTGGGCGCGGCTCGCCTGCTCTACGGCATGGGACGCAGCAATGCGCTTCCTAAATCATTTTTTGGCGCGATTGATCCCAGGCGGCACATTCCACGCAACAACGTGCTGTTTGTGGGGGGGCTGGCCCTGGCCGGCGCCTTCCTGCTGCCAGTGATGGCGGGGAGCCAGAACACCGGTTATGGGCTGGGAGCGGAGATGCTGAATTTTGGCGCGCTGATCGCCTTTATGGGTGTGAATGCGGCGGCCTTCGTGCGCTATTACCTGCGCAACCCGGAGAAAAAGCTGACCAACCTGATCCCGCCGGCGATTGGATTCTTCGTCTGCCTGCTGTTGTGGCTGAACCTGAGCACGCCCGCCAAAATCGCGGGCAGCATCTGGATGGGCGTAGGCATTGCCTACGGGGTATGGAAGACCAAGGGGTTCAAGGGCGAACTGGTAGATTTCGATATCCCCGCGGAAAACGAGAATTAACCACAGAGGACACAGAGGAAGCAATTGAAGATTGGCGATTGATGATTTCGTAAACTGTGCGATCCGGTACTCAGTCGTCATTCATAAATCAACAATCATCAATTAAATTTTCTCTGTGCTTGCTGTGTCCTCTGTGGTGAAAAAAGTTATTGTGCGGTGGCGGGAGCCACGTTCCAGCCACTGACCTCCACTGCCGGCCTGGCGCCACCCAGGTCGCTGCTGCGGTAGCTGATGGCCACGTCCCGCTTTTCGCCTGGCAGCAGTGAGAAGTAGTTGTCCTGGTAAATCACCGGCAGGACCTCATTGCCACCTTTTCCTTTTGCCAGCTTCAGGCGAATGAAGAAACCGAGCGACTTGCTGGGGTTCGAAAGCGTGACGTGAGTAACGTCGTTGCCGCCCTCGTGTCCGGTGCGGCTAGCCAGCTTCAAATTCACCGAGGGCAGTTGCTTAAGCGCTGTGTAGTCGGCGAATTGAGCCGTTGGCGTGTAATACCAGGTGGACTTTTCCCAATCCAACTTTTCTGGCTTGGTGGAAAGCCAGTAGGTGTTGGTGCTGAGGCGCTTGCCGGCGGCATCGTCCACCGTCAGGCGCAGGAAATAGGTGGGCGTCAGGCCGCTAAGATTGGGCAGGGCGAACAGCTTCTGGCTGCTGTCCGGGGTCGCATCCACGGTTACCTGCTTGGAGAATTTCTGGGCCATATCCAGGTTGTAAACCGTGGCCGTGACCTTCAACCCGTTCGCGGGTGTGTACTGGCTGCTGACCAGCGTAATGGAGTGGTCGTCGTAGTCGTACTGCGCGTGCAGCAACTCCGTAGCCTTTTTGGCGCCGAAGTAGCCGCCTCCCGGCTGCAGGTAATAGTCAAACAGGTGCCAGATGACGGAGGGCCAGGCATTGTTCAGCATCCACTGAATCACGCCGGTGGAGTTGTACTTGTCGCGGCTGTAGGCCTCGAACATGGCGCGAATGCCCTCGTAGCCCATCAACTGCGCTTTCTTGTCGTAGTCCTGCAGGTCGGTCGCGGTGCCGTAACGGGCATTCAGGGCGTCGGTAAACACATGGACGTCCTTGAAGGCGCCGCCGCCGGCGTGGTAGCCCCAATCCTCGCTGATCGGCCATAGCTTGTCTTTGGGGATGAATTTCTCCAGGCTCTCCTGCACCGGGATGGCCGGGCCGGGGCTGGTTTCAGTGTTGAAGCCGTAAGCGCCGCCGCGGGTTTTATCAGTCTCCCAATACGAAGGCGCGACGTACTCGTAGGGTCCGGTCATTTTCACACCACTATTGCCGGTGACCGAGGTGGGTTTGGCGGTGGCGGAAGAGACCACCGGGTTCTGCCAGCGGCAGGCTTTGAGGACGTTGAGGTAATTCTGCTCCACGTCCGGGGGCGGCGGGTTGTCGCTGCCGTCCAGCCACACAAAGAGACTGGGGTGATTGCGCAGGCGGCGAATCTGGTCGCGCAGCGACTGTTGCGAAATATCGAAATTCTGCGGCGGCCAGTGCGGCCACTTCTCCCAGGCGTCGCAGCAGCACCAGCCCGCCATAATGAGGATGCCGTAGCGGTCGGCCAGGTCGAAGAAGTGGTCGGTTTCGAGCTTGCCTTCCAGGCGGATGGTGTTCAGGCCCATGTCCTTGGTAAGGCGGAACTCGTCTTCCAGGCGCTGCGGGTTCTGGCGCAGCATCATGTCGGGCGACCAGCCGCCGCCGCGGATCACGATGCGCTTGCCGTTGATGCTGAACACCCGGTAGCCGTTGGGGTTCATCTCCGAAGTGACCTGGCGGATGCCGAACTTGGTGTCCTGCTGGTCGGAGATGCCGCCGTCGGTATCGAATTGCAGGTGCAGACCATACAGATCCTGCGCTCCCATTTGCCAGGGCCACCACAGCAATGGATGTTCGATGTTTAGCTGCGTGAACTGCTGTGGTGTTAACTCAACTTCTTTGCTCTCGTTGGCCGCCAGCTCTACCGTTTGCGACACCTCAATAGTTGCTAGTCTCCCGCCAACCGGACGATTGGAGACGATGCTGCCCTTTAGCGTGCCTTTGACCGGTTGATTGCTGGCATTGTGCAGTTCAGCTGTAATCGTCAGGTGGGCTTTCGCCAGGGACGGAATATCCACGTCGGTAATGACGTGGGGGTGGCGGACCTCGACCGGGCCGCTGGCGGCCAGGTACACGCTGCGCCACAAACCCATGTTCTTGTCCGGAGGCATGGGGTTCCAGTCTACGAAGGTGATGGCCAGATCCGTAGCCAAGGGCGCGGCAATTTCCACCGCCAGCGCGTTCTTTTCGCCCGGGCGGATGGAATCAGTAACGTTGAGCTCGTAGGTGCGCCACATGCCGGCAACATCCTTGTCGTTGGCGATTTGCTTGCCGTTCAGCCAGATATTGGCGCGGTAATTGATGCCTTCGAAGTTCAGCCATAGCTGCTTGCCTTTGTAGCTGGCTGGAACCTCAAATTCGGTGCGGTACCACCAGGGCACGGCAAAGGGACTGCCCGGCGGCATGGGAATGTTGGAGAAGTTTTGTCCGATGGGATAAGTGGTGCCGGGAATCTGGCGCAGGTTGGTGCCGAAATCGGGATTGGGGTAAACGCCGTGCTTCACCAGGGTAGCGAGGACGGTGCTGGGCATGGTTGCGCTGTACCAGCCTGCTGTGGCGTGCCCGGGGAGGGAAAGCGTCTGGCCGGTCTCACTGACCTGGGAAGATGACTGGATAGCCCAGCCTTCATTGAGCTGGAGGCTGGCCGGATGCTGGGCGGCATAGGCGGTGGAAAGCAACAAGCTGAAAGAGAACGAAATCAGTAGTAAGCGGACGGAAACAGCTTTCCTCACAGGAAGCCTCCGAAAGAAAATACTTGCGGACCGACTATTATGAGCCTTGCTGTCAAACTTTGGCGCGAAGTGCACGGTGGGATGCGAGGCCAGGGGTGGTGTCGGGTGCAGAAGTGGGTGGGAGGAAGCTCGTTTATAATAAAACTTGCCTGTTAATTATTCCGGAGCAGTTGAAAGAACAACATGATTCGATTTTTGCAAACCCCCGGCCCCATCAAAAAGGTCGTATTGGGCGGACTTCTGGTTGTGATCTGCGCCGCCATGGTGATCGTGCTGGTGCCCGGCGGCATTCTGGGAGACGCTTTTGGTTTCCAGAGCAATTTGGGACAAAATGTGGTGGCCAAAGTTGGCAGCCAGGAGATCAGCGTCACGGAAGTGCAGCAGCAGGCGCGCAGCATGGGCCGCCAGCAGTTTCCCCGCGGGCTGCCGCAGGCCCTGATGCCTTTTCTCTATCAGCGCGCGGCCGACAACTTGATTACCCAGCATGCCATGGTGGTGCAGGCCGAGCGCCTGGGGCTGACCGTGAGCGATGCCGAACTCCAGGATGAGCTGCAGCACGGCTCTTTGAGCCCCGAGCTGTTTCCCAACGGCACCTTCATCGGCGAGCAGGCCTATGACGACTTTGTGTCCCAGTTCAACATGAGTGTGCCGCAGTTCGAGCAGGCCATGAAGGACGACCTGCTGCGCCGCAAGCTGATGGACATGGTTACCGGTGCGGTTACTGTTTCCAACGCGGAGCTGGAACAGCAGTTCGCGAATGACGGTACCAAGGTAAAGTTCGAATATGCGGTGCTTACCGCCGATCAACTGAAGAAGGAAATCCATCCTAGCGATGCGGAACTGAAGTCCTTCTACGAGAAGAACAAGCAGACCTATGTTAATTCCATTCCTGAGCAGCGCAAGGTCAGCTACATCCTGATTGATACCAGCAAGCTGGCCGGCCAGGTCCAGGTTACCCCTGGGGACCTGCAACGCTACTACAACGAGCACATGGACGAGTACCGGGTGCCGGAGCAGGTGGAAGTGCGGCACATTCTGATCAAGACGCCGCCTCCGGGTCCGGATGGCAAGGTGGACCCCAAGGCAGTTGAAGCCGCCCGGCAAAAGGCGGAGGACATTCTGAAGCAGCTGCATGCCGGGGCGGACTTCGCCAAGCTGGCAGAGAAGGATTCCCAGGACACAGCCAGCGCCAAGAACGGCGGCTCGCTAGGCTCGATTCAGCGCGGGCAGACGGTGCCGGAATTCGAGAAGGTGGCCTTCTCCCTGCCCAAAGGCTCCACCAGCGGGATAGTGCAGACCAGCTACGGCTTCCACATCATCCATGTGGATGAGAAGCAGGAGGCGCATGTAAAGCCGCTAAGCGAAGTGCAAGCGCAGATCCAACCTGTAATCGCGCAGGATAAGGCGTCGCAGATGGCGCAGAACTTGTCGGAAAGCGTGCAAGCCGCAGCGCGCAGCATGGGCATGGACAAGGCGGCGGCGCAGAACAAACTGCAAGTCACCAGCACCGGCTTCATCAGCCGCAACGATGCGCTGCCGGGAATGGGGCAGTCCCCGGAATTCATGGACGCCGTCTTCAGCGCCGCGCAGAATGCCCCGCCGGACATGACCAACCTTAAACAAGGCTTCGTCGTGTACCAGGTGACGGCGGTAAAGCCGCCGCAGACACCGACCTTCGAGCAGATCCGTTCGCGGGTGGAATCCGAGTTCGTCAATCAGCAGGCTACCGCCATGCTGGCGCAGAAGACGCAGGAGCTCTCCGACCGCGCCCGCGCCCTGCACGACCTTAAGAAGGCGACCAGGGAACAGGGCGCAACCTTGAAGACAAGCGACCTGGTTACGCGCAAGGAACAGGTGCCGGACGTGGGCGCCATGTCCGGACCGGCGAGCGTGGTCTTCACCATGAAGCCGGGTGAGATCAGCGGCCCCATTGACAGCGGCACTAGCGGAGCGGTGCTTTCTCTGTTGAACCGGGAGGAGCCCTCGCCGGCGGATTTCCAGAAACAGAAGGACCAGGTCCGGGAGCAGGTGCTGCAACAGAAGCGCGACCAGATGCTGCAGCTGTTCATCGCCAATCTCCGGGAACAAATGGAAAAGAGCGGCAAGATTCAGATCAACCAGCAGGTGCTAAAGCAGCTGACCACTCCTCACAACGAGGCGAGTTAAGCGGCGGCGGTACTGAGGGCTACCCGGCAGTTCAACAACCTGGCTCCCTGAACACCCATCATGCCCCTTCAAAGATCTACCGGGATCCTGCTGCATCCCACCTCACTGCCGTCGCTGGGTGGGATCGGCGACTTCGGTCCGGCAGCCTACGAGTTCATTGATTTTCTGGCGGCCGGGCGGCAAAGCCTGTGGCAGGTGCTGCCCCTGGCGCCGGTTGGCTACGGCAATTCCCCCTATTCCTCACTGTCGGCATTTGCCGGAAGCCCGCTGCAGATCAGCCTGGAGCGTCTGGCGGAGCGCGGCTGGATCGAGCGCAGCCGCCTGGCGGGCCTGCCCGGACAGGTGGGCCGGGTGAATTACGAGGACGTGGCCGGGGTGAAAATGCCCCTTTTGATCGAAGCGGCGCAGAATTTTATGGGGCACGCGGGAGCCGCCGACCGCGCCCGCTTCGATCAGTTCTGCACCCAGCATTCGTGGTGGGTGGAAGGCTGGGTTCTCTTCGAGGCCTTGCGGCAACGCTACCAGAAGGCGTGGAATGAGTGGCCGCGGGAGCTGGCCCACCGCAACCCAGGGGCGCTGGACCATGCCCGCGGCGAACTGACCCAGGAACTGCAGATCGGCCGTGTGCTGCAGTTCTTCTTCTTTGAGCAATGGAGCGCCTTGCGTCAGTACTGCGCGGCCCGCTCCATCCGCATAATCGGCGACATCGCCATTTTTGTGAATTACGACAGCGCGGACGTGTGGGTACATCCGGAAATTTTCCGGCTCAACCAGGAGCTGCAACCGGAGGTAGTCTCGGGCGTGCCGCCGGACGCTTTCAGCGAAACCGGACAGCGCTGGGGCAATCCCCTGTATCGCTGGGAAGTGCTCAAGGCTCGTGGATACGACTGGTGGCTGCAGCGCCTGGGCTGGGCCATGCACATGTGCGACCTGCTGCGCATTGATCACTTTCGCGGCTTCGAACAAAGCTGGGAAATTCCCGCGCACGAGCCCACCGCGGTGCACGGCCGCTGGGTGGATGGACCCAAGGATGACCTCTTTAACCGCGTTCGCGAGGTGCTTGGAGCCCTGCCGTTCATCGCCGAGGACCTGGGCATGATAACTCCCGCGGTGCACGCGTTGCGCGAGCGCTTGCAGATTCCGGGGATGCGGGTGTTGCAGTTCGGATTCGGCAATCCGGGGGCGCATATCTATCTTCCCCACCGCTTCGAGAAGAACACCGTGGTGTACACGGGCACACACGATAACGACACTACCGCGGGGTGGTGGAGGTCAGGAGCCAACGATTTCGAGCGCGCCCAGGCCCAGGCCTATCTTGGTCCGCTGGATGATCGTGGCGTGCATTGGGCCTTTGTGCGCGCGGCCCAGTCGTCCGTGGCTGACCTTTGTGTGGTGCCGCTGCAGGATGTGCTCGGCCTGGGCAACGAGGCGCGTATGAATACTCCCAGCCAGAGCCAGGGGAACTGGACGTGGCGCTACCAGCCGGGCTCGCTGAGCACAAACCTGGCCGGTGCGCTCGCCACGCTGGCGGAGGTAACTGACCGTGTGCCCCCTCCCCCGGGTGAAGTCAGGCAGGAACAGTTTTCCGCATAGAATTCGGCAAAATCCTTCGACATCCAATTAATATCCGGCGAGCAAGGCGACGGGGAAGTGCGCGAACACGTCTCGGCAGGGCAAAGCGCGCCCGTTAGCCGGGTAAACCTCACCGGTAAAGACGTTGAGCAGGCGCGCGCCCATGGCCTCAGCGGGCAATTGCAGTTCGGCGTTGCCCCAGGCCTCGCCAATCGGAGGCTGCACGCGGCCGCGCATAAGGGTGTAGGTGAAACGCGGGGCGGCCACCACGGCCAGGCGGTCCTCATAGATGCGGGCGAACGCGACCAGGTGCTCCTGTTTTTCATTGCCCGCAGCCAGCGGAATGTAGGAGCCGGCACGAAACAGTTCGGGATGCTCACGGCGAAAGTTCAGCGCCCGCATGGTCACCCACATCTTGATCCGGCCATCCTGGTAATTGGCCAGCAGGTCAGAGCAGAGTTCGAGCAGGCGGCCCTCCGAGGAGTGATGCAGCAACTCTTCAAGCAGACTCCGGCGCCCATCGAAATCCACGCGATGGCGGTTGTCGGGGTCCACCAGCCGGAATTCGAATAATTCATTTCCTTGATAGAAATCGGGCACACCCGGGGAGGCAATCTTCAATAAGACCTGAGCCAGGGAATTTATGGCGCCAAAATAGCCCACGGGCCGCACGAACTCCTCCAGTCGCGCGGGGAAGGGATTGCGCTTTCCGGCAGAGCTGGGATTGAGGATGCGGGCAATGAATTCATGGAGAGCGCCCACGTACTCGGGATTGTCATTAACCCAGCTGAGGTTGACCTTGGCTTCGCGCACAGCTTTATCCATGTAGCGCTGGATGCGCCGGATGAATTCGTCGTCCTGAGGGAATGGCCAGGCCCCGACCAAGGTCTGGTAAAGCAGATACTCCTCGTTGTTATCGGGAACCGTACGGCCATCGCTGATGCCGATTTTTTGGGATTGGTTGATGCGGCGCCAGCGCATCACCGCCGCCGACCAATCGCGAGGCATTTCCGAGAGCACATTCAGGCGGGCGCG
>Ga0075276_10000033_pt1 | contig 41060 bp, 38 predicted proteins | sample SF_Rice_5C_80N_4_FD_69770 | JGI IMG/M metagenome (GOLD analysis project Ga0075276, IMG submission 69770) | Rice paddy soil microbial communities from Twitchell Island, California, USA - SF_Rice_5C_80N_405 | ecosystem: Environmental > Terrestrial > Soil > Paddy field/soil | place: USA: Twitchell... | reverse complement strand
TTTTTTTTTATCGCTGCGGCTTCGGACGCTCATCGGTTCAAACACATGCGTGATGCAGCAGGCATCTCGAGTGGTGAGCGCGCATCTAATCTGGCCCAGAGGAGCGGTACTGGATTTGTAAGCCGGGCCTCTCCGCTGCCACCCATGTCTATCGGCAATCTGCAGCAGACAACGGACGGGAACACAACCGGCCGTCCTCCGCTTGACCGCGAAGCGCTCGCCCGCCGCATTGATGAACTGGGCGAGTGGTTCCACAACCTTGATTTGTACGGCGTGCCCACCGCACCCAACCACTTTCTGGGCGACTTCCCCAATATCAAGTGGAGACATATTGCCGCCGCTATCCCGCAGGATCTGAGCGGGGCGACGGTGCTCGATATCGGCTGCAACGGGGGTTTCTACTCCATTGAGATGAAAAAGCGCGGAGCGGAGCGAGTGCTGGGCATTGACGTGGACGACCGCTACCTGAACCAGGCGCGCTTTGCCGCCAAGACCCTGGGCCTGGAGATCGAGTTTGAAAAACGCTCGGTCTACGAAGTGGACCAAATCTCCGGCCAATTTGATTACGTTTTATTTATGGGCGTGTTTTACCACCTCCGTTATCCCCTGTTCGCGCTCGATAAAGTGGTAAAGAAGGTTGGCAGTAAGCTGCTGTTTCAGACCATGATCCGGGGTTCGGAGCAGGCGCGGGTGTGGGAAAATAATTACCACTTCTGGAACAAGGAGGTATTCACGAACCCGGATTTTCCCTGCATGTACTTTGTCGAAAACAGTTATGCCAACGATCCCACCAACTGGTGGCTTCCCAACCGAGGAGCAGCGGAAGCCATGTTGCGCAGCTCCGGGCTGGAAATTGCCGCTCATCCCGAGCCGGAAACCTGGCTCTGTGTTACCCGAGAAGTTGCTCGCCAGGGCCAGTACATTCTGGATATGGAACTGGCCGGCACCTTGTAGGCCTGAGCTTCGGGCGCGGGATTACGCGCGAGGAGAAACATGGTTGAAGCGGTAATGCTCTGGAACGAGCCCAACAACCTTTCCCATTGGGATTTCAAAATAGACCACGACTGGAAGCTGTTCGCCGATATGGCCATCCAGGCGGCGCAAGCCGTACGCCAGGTGAATCCGGAACTGAAAATCGTGCTCGGCGGCATTTCTCCTATTGACCCCAATTTTGTTCAGCTCATGAAGTCACATGGGGTGCTGGAGGCGGTGGACATCGTGGCCGTGCACGGCTTCCCGTTGGACTGGAATCACTGGAGTATTCATGCCTGGCCGGAGAAGATTGAAGAGGTCCGGGCGGTCACCAGCAAGCCGGTATGGGTCTCCGAGGCCGGGGCCTCCTCCTTTGGGGCGGAAGAGGTGCAGGTGTTCGGATTGCAGAAGACCGCCGAGTTATTGCTGCCCCGGGCGGAGCGGATTCACTGGTACAGCCTTTTCGACCTGCCCGCCACCTGGACGGCGACCACCCGCCATAAAGAATCGGAAGGCAGCGCCTACTACCGCCACTACTACATGGGGCTGGTTAGGGAAGACGGGACGCCCAAGCTTGCAGCTTCCCATTTTCCGCAGGGGCTGGGCATCTGCCAGTGGTTCCATTTCGAAGATCCGCGCCTGGAATCGGGAGTGGAGTGGCTGCGGCATCTGGGGGTGCGTTATCTGCGCACCGGGATCAGTTGGGCGGACTCCTTCCGTCCGGCAGCCCAGGATTGGTTTGACCGGCAGATGCAAGCCCTGCAGGAATTCGACACCACCTTAACTCTTTGTTTCACTCCTGAACATCTGGGTGTGCAGCCCCACTACACCAGCCCGCCACGGCATAACCGGGATTTTGCAGAGTTCACGGCATGGGCCGTGGAGCGCTATGCCGCCCGCGGCAGCCGGCCTACGGTTGGGGAGTACCACAGACGCTCATCTCTGAATGAGGTCAGCAGTTCTTGTCTGGACTAAGCTGCCGCGGGGCTCTGAACTAAGCCCCTCGTAATAGTGCTGAGCGAGGGCAGCGGAGATTTGCCGGCCCGAAATTCGGGCCAGCGCGAACCCACAATTCTCTCGTACGCCGGATGGCATCTCAGAAAAGTACGTACCCATCCAAGAAACAGTTGCGGCGGAGCAAGCTAGCCGGTTGTGAACCTCTTCCTGGGTGCCTTGGCCGCACATTTACTAAACATAAAATGAGCAATAAACGAATCTTGGTCACAGGCGGCGCGGGTTTTGTTGGTTCCCACCTGGTGGACGCTTTATTAAAGCGCGGCCATCAAGTGCGGGTTTTCGATAATCTGACGCTCCAGGTTCATGGCGATGGCATGCCCGCCTACTTTCCACGGGACGTGGAGTTCGTCCACGGAGACGTGCGCCAATACGACCGCCTGCGCGACGCGGTGCGCAACATAGATGTAGTTTTCCATCTTGCCGCCGCCGTGGGCGTGGGCCAGTCCATGTATGAGATTTCGCACTACATGGGCGCGAATACCCAGGGCACGGCCAACCTGCTGCAGGCCCTCCTGGATACCCGCTGCCGGGTGGAGAAGCTGATTGTGGCTTCCTCCATGTCCATCTATGGAGAAGGCCAATATGCTTGCCCGGCTTGCGGCAAGATGGCTCCGCATCCCCGGCCCCTGTCCCAGCTCAAGCGGAAAACCTGGGAAGTGTTATGCCCTCAGTGTGGCTCTGAGTTGCAGCCCGTGCCCACCGATGAGTCCAAGCCGCTGCAGGCCACTTCCATCTACGCCCTTTCCAAGAAGGACCAGGAGGAGATGGTGCTGCTGTTCGGGCGCACTTATCAGGTAGCGGCAGTGGCCTTGCGCTACTTCAACATTTACGGATCTCGGCAGGCGCTCTCCAATCCCTACACCGGGGTGGCGGCTATCTTCGCCTCGCGGCTGATGAATGGCCATCCCCCTTTGGTGTTCGAGGATGGCATGCAGAAGCGCGATTTCGTCAGCGTGCATGACGTGGTCGCAGCCAACCTACTGGCAATGGGACGGCCCCAGGCTGACGGCATGGCATTGAATATCGGCTCCGGTCAGCCCATCACCATCCGCGACGTGGCCGCGGAGCTGGCCCGTGCGCTGGGCGCGGAAACCGCTTCCCAGATTACGGGAAAGTACCGCGCCGGGGACATCCGGCATTGTTTTGCGGACATTGGCGCGGCGGAGAAGATGCTGGGCTATCGCCCACGGGTAAAGTTTGGCGAAGGAATTCAGGAACTGGTGCAGTGGCTGGGTTCACAGAAGGCGGTGGACCGCTCCGCAGAAGCGGTGGAGCGGCTCACCCTTTACGGCCTGGCCGCCTGACTGGCGCCTGGAATTTGGGCCCCTATGTGTCGGCTTGTCCGGCGACCCTGGATAGCGGGACCGGGAACAAGAGTAAAACATGAGGAAACCACAGTCATTTCGTTCGGTCCTGATCTTCGGCGGAGCCGGCTTTATTGGCTCCAACTGGGCACGATACTTGCTGGAACACACGGACGCCAAGGTGCATATCTACGACAACGTTTCCCGCATTGGCGTGCGCCATAACCTGCAGGAACTGCAGCGTATAGCCGGGCGCTCGGGACGGCTGCAGATAACGATTGGCGATGTGCGCGACAGCGCCATGGTGCAGCGCGCCGTGCGCACTGCCACCGAGGTGTACCACTTTGCCGCCCAGGTGGCGGTCACGACCTCCGTGTCCGAACCGCGGCTTGACTTCGAGGTCAACGTTGGCGGCACCTTCAACATTCTGGAAGCGGTACGCAAAAGTGGCCGCCGACCCTTCCTTCTGTTCACTTCAACGAACAAAGTTTATGGCGAACTGAATTCGCACCGGCTGCTGGCCGGCAGCACCCGCTACAGCTATGCCGATATTCGGGGTATTGCCGAAAACCAGCCACTCGATTTCCACTCTCCTTATGGCTGTTCCAAAGGCGCGGCAGACCAGTACGTTCACGATTACGCCCGCATCTACGGTATTCCCAGCGTGGTTTTTCGCATGTCCTGCATCGCCGGGCCGCAGCAGTTCGGCAACGAGGACCAAGGCTGGGTAGCGCACTTTCTCTACTCCGCGCTGCAGGCCAGCCCCATTGTGGTTTACGGCGACGGCCGGCAAATTCGTGATGTGCTCTGCGTCGAAGACTTGCTGCGGGCATTCGACGCCGTGCGCGTGAGCCTGAATAATACCGCCGGGCAGATCTACAACGTTGGCGGCGGGCCGGAGAACACCGTTTCCTTGCTGGAACTGATGGAGGAAATAAGGCAGCTTACCGGCCGCAAGCTGGAGTATGAAACCTGCCCCATGCGGCCGGGCGACCAATTGGTGTACGTGACCGAATCCGCCAAGCTGCGCCGCGATACCGGCTGGCAGCCGCAGGTCAACCTGCGCCAGACACTGGAGCAGATGTATGCCTGGTGGAAGCGGAACCGCGAACTGTTCGCCGTCACGCCGGCGGAAGAGCGCGTGCCCGGTACGGCTCTGGAACAAGTGCCGGGGGTGGCGGCATGAGATTTGCCCTGGTCAACCCCGATTGGGATTTCACCGGCTCCACCTACTTCGGTTGCCAGGAGCCGCATTATCCTTTGGAGCTGCTGTTCAGTTTTGACAAAATTCGCGCCGCCGGGCACGAGCCCCTGCTAGTAGACGCGCAAGTCGAAAGGCTCAGCCTGCAAGAAGTGAAGCGGCAGGTGGAGCGCTTCGAACCGGATTTTCTGGTGATTCCCACCGCGCCTTCCTACCTGTTCTGGCGCTGCCCGCAGCCGGAACTGCGGGTGCCGCGGCAGTGGTTCGCGGCCCTGGGAGAAAAGTCGGTGCGCGTGGCTATTGGCCCTCATCCATCCGCCACTCCCAGCGCCAGCCTGCGCAAATTGAATTGCGACGTGGCCATGCGCGGCGAGCCGGACTATACCCTGGCGGAACTGGCCTCTAAGCCCTGGGCGCAGATTGATGGCTGCTGCTGGCGCGACCACAATGGGGAACACATCAGCCCCAGCCTGGCTGTGGCCGACATGAAAGGTTTGGGCCCGCTCGATTTCAGCAACTACGCCGTGGAACAGCATGCCCACCGTCACCATGTGTTTCATGGCTCTGGGCGAGGCGCGGAACTGGAATTCGCCCGCGGCTGTCCCTGGACTTGCAGTTTCTGCAACAAAACTCTGTTTCGCAACAAATTCCGCGAGCGCGATGTGGAAGCCGTGCTGGCCGAAGTGGACCGCGTCCTGGCCCGCGGCGTGGGTTATATCTACTTTATTGACGAAATCTTCGGCGTGGGCAAGAACGTGCTTCGCCTACTGGAGGGAATCGCCCAGCGCAAGGTCAACATCGGCCTGCAGACCCGTATTGATTTGTGGAACGAAGAAACTCTGGACCTGCTGGGGCGGGCGCGCTGCATCTCCCTGGAGTGTGGCATCGAGTCTATTACCGATGCCGGACGCGACGAACTTAATAAGAACTGCCGCATGTCCACGGAGCGCCTCACCGAATTGCTCATCTACGCGCGGCAGCGAATTCCCTGGGTGCAGGCCAACCTGATCCTTACCGAGCACGACAACCGCGATGAGATCCGCAAGTGGCAGCAGAAGCTGAAGGCGCATGACGTGTGGGTGAGCGAACCCGTGCCCATGTTCCCGTTTCCCGGCACTCCGCTCTACCAGCAGATGTTTGGCGCCCCCGACGATCAGGCGTGGGAGCGCGCGCATCGCTACTACACCTCGACCTTCAGCCCCGGGGGCTATAGCGATATTCAGGAGCAGCGCCCGGCGGCGATCGAGGAACTGGAATGCGCGTCTTAGTAACCGCCGACACGGTGGGCGGTGTTTGGACCTACACGCGCGAACTGGTAGCCGGCCTGGCCCGCCACGGCGTACAGGTCACGCTCATCAGCTTCGGCGAAATTCCCACCCCGCGGCAGAGCCTGTGGATGGAAGGCGTGCGCGGCCTGGATTACCGGCCCACCGCCTTTCGCCTGGAGTGGATGCAAGGCGCCCAGCCGGATGTAGAACACTCGCTGCGCTATCTGGAAGCGGTGATCCGAGAGGTTCGCCCCGATCTCCTCCACTTCAATCAGTACTGCTACGGCAGCCTGGGAGCGGACATTCCGCGGGTGGTGGTGGCGCACAGCGACGTGGTGAGTTGGTGGATCGCGGTGTACGGCGAGGAACCGCCGGTAAGCCCGTGGCTGCGCTGGTACCGCGAGGTGGTGAGCGATGGCCTGCGCTCAGCCACCACGGTGGTAGCGCCTTCGCGCTGCATGCTGAACATGCTCTCCGAGATATACGGATGGCCGGCGCAAAGCTCGGTCATTTATAACGGCCGCAGCCCGCGTCTCTTCAATCCTCACATGACCAAGACCGATGCTGTCCTGGGCGTGGGGCGTCTATGGGACTGCGCCAAGCAGGTTTCTCTGCTCACCCGTTATCCGCAGGCTGTGCCAGTGTGGATTGCCGGCTCCGACAATCATCCCGAACAGGCCCTGCGTAGCGAACCGGATTGGGGGGACGGAACCAACGTTGAAATGAAGGGGGCGCTGGAAGAAAAGCAGCTGCGCATGCTTTACACCCGTGCCGCTATGTACGCCGCCACCTCCCGTTACGAGCCTTTTGGGTTGGCTCCTCTGGAGGCGGCCCTGTCGCGTTGCGCCTTGCTGGCCAACGATATCCCCAGCTTTCACGAACTGTGGGGCGATACCGCCCTTTACTTCCGCAGGAATGATGGCGCCGATCTGGCTGAAAAGGTTGGCCGGCTGGCCGCCGATCCCGAATTACGCCGCAGCTACGGGCTACGGGCTTACCGCCGCGCTCTGCAGTGCTTCACCGCCGAGCGCATGGTCAACGAATACCTGCAGCTTTATTACTCGTTGGCTGGAGTGGAGGCCCTGGCGGCGTGAGCCATCGTCTGAAGCTGCGCTTCTTCGCACACTCCTGGGTTTCCGACTGGAACCACGGCAACGCTCATTTCCTGCGCGGCCTGGTGCGGGAATTGATTCGCTTGGGACACGAGGTGCGCTGTTACGAACAATCTGGGGCCTGGTCCGTGGCCAATCTCCTGCGCGAAGAGGGCGACGGCGCACGCGCCGTCTTTGAGGAATTCTGGAGAACGTTCCCCGAACTGGACGTGCGCTTCTACCAGACTGATGCCGGCTTTCTTAATTTTGCCCGCGAAGAACTGCGGGGCGCGGATGTTGTTCTCGTCCACGAATGGAATCCGCCGGAGGTGGTGGAAACCATCGCCGCTCTGAAGAGAGAGTTGGGTTTCAAGGTGCTGTTCCACGATACCCACCATCGCGCCTACAGCAATCCTAAAGAGATGCTGCGCCTGCCCCTGCGCGAATTTGATGGCGTGCTGGCCTTTGGGGAAGCCATTCGCCGCATCTATCGCGACGCGTTTGGGATTCAGAAAGCGTGGACCTTTCACGAGGCCGCGGATGTCAGCAATTTTCATCCTGTTGATGCGGATAAAACCACGGACGTGATCTGGGTAGGGAACTGGGGCGACGAGGAGCGCAGCCAGGAATTGCAGCAATTTCTGATTGGGCCGGCAGCGGCATTGCATGGTCGCAGAATCGCAGTGCATGGGGTGCGATATTCCCAGGAAGGCCGCCGCCAGCTGGAATCGGCGGGCATCGAGTTTCGCGGCTACCTGCCAAACCTGCGTGCGCCGCGTGTTTATGCGGAGAGCGCCATCACCGTGCATGTGCCCCGACGGCAGTACGCCAACGGGTTGAGTGGGGTGCCCACCATCCGTGTTTTTGAAGCCCTGGCCTGTGGCATTCCGCTGCTGTGCGCTCCCTGGACGGATACGGAAAACCTGTTTCGCCCCGGAGAAGACTACCTGTGCGTGCCTGACGGCCGGTCCATGGCGGCGCAATTGGATCATTTCCTGTCCGATCCTGCCGCCCGGCGGCAAATGGCCGCCAATGGGCTGCGGACAATTCAGCAGCGGCACACCTGCGCTCATCGTGCCTGCCAACTTCAGGAGATTTGCGAGGAACTGGGAAAATGAAAATTTTCGTTTTCGGTTCCAGCCTGACTTCGTCTTACTGGAACGGAGCCGCCACTTATTACCGAGGCATCTACAAGAACCTGCACGCTTTGGGGCACGAGATTACGTTCGCCGAGCCCGACATCTACGATCGCCAGAAAAATCGCGATCCCGGGGAGATTGATTACGCCGAGGTTGTGGTTTATACCACGCCGCGCGACCTCGACCGCATGCTGGCTCGGGCCTGCGACGCTGACCTGGTCATCAAGCACAGCGGCGTAGGCGCGGACGACGAACTGCTGGAGCGCGAAGTTCTGCGCTGCCGCTGCTGCGGCACTCGGGCCGCCTTCTGGGATGTGGATGCGCCCGCCACGCTGGCGCGCGTCGAACAGAATCCCGAAGACGCCTTCCTGGGATTTATCCCGCAATACGACTACATCTTTACTTATGGCGGAGGGCCGCCGGTTGTGGCGCATTATCTCCATCTGAGCGCCAGGAACTGCCATCCCATCTACAACGCGCTGGAACCGGACAGCCATCACCCCGTGCCGGCAGACCCCGCTCTCAGTTGCGACCTGGTGTTTGTCGCTCACCGCCTGCCTGATCGCGAGCGGCGCGTCGAGCAGTTCTTTCTGCGCGCTGCCGAACTGGCGCCGGATCTTTCATTCATTCTGGGCGGCGAAGGCTGGGCGGGGAAGGCCATGCCCCGGAACGTGCGCTGGATCGGGCATGTGGGAACCGGGGACCACAATCGCGTGAACGGTTCGGCGCGCATGGTCCTGAACGTTAACCGCGAATCCATGGCCAGGGTGGGATTTTCTCCACCCACGCGTGTTTTCGAAGCTGCGGGTGCAGGCGCCTGCGTGATTACGGACGCTTGGAGGGGTATGGAAACTTTCTTCGAGCCGGAAAAGGAAATCCTACTGGCTTCTTCCGCGGAAGAGATTGTGCATCTCCTGAGAACCCTGGACAAGGAGGAGAGCGCGCAGGTGGGCGCTGCCATGCGGGCTCGCGCTTTACGCGATCACACCTATGCCTTGCGCGCCCGGCAGGTGGATGAAATCCTGCGCCCGGCTCGGCAGCAGAGTCCGCAGCCTGAGCCGCGGACTACCGTAGCTGCCTGAATGGAGAGGAGCGGAATTGAAGATCGTCATCTTCGGTCTCTCGATCACTTCGGCCTGGGGAAACGGCCATGCCACCACCTTTCGCTCGCTGACGCGCGCCCTGCACGCCCGCGGCCACAAGATTGTCTTTTTCGAGCGGAATTTGGGCTGGTACGCCTCCAACCGGGACCTGCCCGATCCGCCGTTCTGCGAAGTGCGTCTCTTCCAGAGCTGGGACACGGTCCTGCCCCAGGCACGCCGGGAGATAAACGGCTGCGATGTGGCCATGGTAGGTTCTTATTTTCCTGATGGCATCCGCGCCATTGATGAGGTGCTGAACTCGCCCGTCCCGGTCAAGGCTTTTTACGACATAGATACTCCGGTAACGGTGGCGCAACTGCGGAACTCCGGCACAACCGAATACCTGCGCGGCAGCCAGATTCCCGGCTTCAATTTGTACCTGAGCTTCACCGGCGGCCCCATGCTGCGGGAGCTAGAGGGCCGGTTCGGAGCCCAGCGCGCGCTGCCGCTTTACTGTTCGGTAGACGAGCAGGAGTATCGGACGTGGCCGGTGCACAAGCGCTACCAGTCGGATATGAGCTACATGGGCACATATGCTCCCGACCGCCAGCCCAAGATCGAAGAACTGTTCTGCGAACCGGCGCGGCGTCTGCCGCAGCAAAGATTTTTGCTCGCCGGGCCGCAATATCCCCCGCAGCTGCGCTGGCCGGCCAACGTGCGGCGCATCCGCCATCTCAACCCGCGCTGGCACGCGCGGTTTTACAGTTCGTCGCGGCTTACCCTGAACGTCACCCGGCGTGCTATGGTGCAGGCCGGCTACTCTCCTTCGGTGCGCCTGTTCGAAGCGGCGGCATGCGGCGCCACCCTCGTTTCCGATAACTGGCCGGGTCTGGACTCCTTCTTTGTGCCGGGAAAAGAGATCCTGGTTCCTTCCGGCTCCGACGACGTAATCGCGTATCTGGCTGCGGCGGAAGAATCTGAGCTACGGCGCATTGGGCTCCGCGGCCAGCAACGGGTGCTGGCTGAGCACACAGCCCAGCGCCGTGCCCAACAATTCGAGCAGTATGTCAGCCGGTTCAATGCGCGTCCGCTTCCCGCTTCCAGGGAGCCTGCAGTCGCGGTGTAGCACTCGCCAGCCTTGCTCACGTCAGCCTCAAGCTCCTCGGCAAACTTCCGAAGCCACTGCCGCATCAATCCAAATGGGGTTGATCCCTTTCCTCTTTCCACCTGCAAGTCACTAGAAGACGTTTGAGGAGGTGTACCCGGTGAGAGTTGCGATAGTCGCACCACCTTTCATAAGCGTCCCGCCCCGGCGTTATGGGGGGACGGAATTGTTCATCGCGCAGCTGGCGGCAGGGTTGCGGAACGCGGGAGTGGACGTGGTGGTTTATGCTAATGGGGAATCCACCTTAGAGGTTGAGACCCGCTGGCTGTTCCCCAAGTCACAGTGGCCACTCCAGGGCGAGCTTTGTGACAACCTGAAAGATCTGAACCACACTACCTGGGCCATCAAGGATGCGTCTCGTACTTGCGATATTATTCACATTAATAATGCACCCGGCCTGATCTGCTCTCGCTTCGTCAATCGCTCTTTTGTGTATACTCTGCATCATCCGCACTTGTCCGAGTTGAGTGATTTTTACAGCTACTTTCCCGAAGTCAACTACGTGACCATCAGCGATTTCCAACTCCGCCAGGAAACCCTGCCCCACCTGCAGACCATTCATCACGGCCTGGACTTTTCTCAGTACCAGCTAGGGGGACGGAAGCGGGAGTATTTGGCTTTTCTGGGGCGGATCGCTCCCATCAAAGGTCCTCATCTCGCCATTCAGGCGGCTAAGAAGGCGGGCATTCCGCTGAAAATCGCGGGAGAGGTTCAGCCCGTCTTCCGCAGTTACTTTGAGGCGGAAATTCGGCCTCAGCTTGACGGCAAGCTCATTGAGTACATCGGAGAGGCTGACCTGGCTGCGAAAAATGAACTGCTTGGCGGCGCCTTGGCCATGCTTTTTCCCATTCAGTGGGACGAGCCTTTTGGCCTGGTCATGCTGGAGGCCATGGCTTGCGGCACACCGGTGCTGGCGCTGCCGGGAGGTTCGGTGGCGGAGGTGATGGAGAACGGCGTCACTGGCTTCATCTGTAGCTCGGTAGAGGAAATGGCGGCGCGGGCGCGGGAAATTGGTCAGGCCATTGCTCCGGCGCTGGTGCGCCAGCATGTGCAGGACCGGTTTTCCCTCGAGCACATGGCCGGGCGTTACGCTAAGCTGTACCAGAGCATCTTGACAGCCAGCCAGGACGCCAACATTTCAGCTCTCATCGAGGAGCAGCGTGCGGTGGCATGAGCGCGCGAATTTCGATTCCGCAAGAGGAGTTGGTAGAAATTTCCTCGCCCTACGTCGAGCCGCGGGTGAAGTTTCAGACCCTGGAGCCGCGCAAAGTCAACAACCTCACCCTGATCGAAGGCAAAACCTTCCTCTCGACCACGGTGGCGGGCGATATCACCCCCGCGGGCGCGCCTGACGTCGGCTTGTTCCACGACGATACCCGTTTTCTCAGCCACCTGGAGCTGAAGGTGGGCGGCCACCGCGCCGTGGTCCTGTCGTCCAGCACGGAAAGCACTTTCGTTTCGCAAATTGAACTGACTACCGGCAACATCAACCTGCGTGATTCCTTCGACCTGCCGGAAAACACCATTCACATCCGCCGCGAGCAGTTGCTGGGCAGCGATCTTTTGTTCGACCGCTTCACCTTTGAGAACTTCAACCTTGGGCCGGTGGAAATGTTCATCGAGCTCTCCTTTGAAGCCGACTTCGTGGACGTTTTTCAGGTGCGCGGGTGCCCGCGTTCCGCTCACGGGCAGTACTATCGCCCCGTCGTGGAACACGATCATCTTTCCTTCTATTACCGGGGGCTGGACGGAATTCTGCGCCAAACCATGATCGCCATGCGGCCGGCTCCCGCCCACCTGGGCGAGCGCAGCGCCCGCTGGGATCTGAAACTGCCTCCCCTGCAGCAGTTCCAGATGGAGATAACTGTTACCCCCATGGTCGAGGGCAAGCAGACGGTGGCGCACAATTACGAATTTGCCGCCAACCTGCGGCGCCGGCGGGAGAAATATGCCGAGTGGCAGAGCCTCTCCACCATTTTCAGCAGCAGCCACGGCGTGTTCGACGCCGCCCTGCAGACCGCCATCGGTGACTTCCACGCCCTGCAGATTCCGGATGGCAGCCAGTGCACCATCGGCGCCGGCATTCCCTGGTTCGCCACCATTTTTGGACGTGATTCCATCATCGCCTCCTACCAGGCGCTGGCTCTCAATCCGCAGCTCGCAATTGATACTTTGCGAGTGCTCGGCCGCTATCAGGGGACCGAGTACAACGATTGGCGCGACGAGGAGCCGGGCAAAATCCTGCACGAGCTCCGCACCGGCGAGATGACGCGCAGCGGCGAGATGCCCTTTGGCCCGTATTACGGCTCGGTGGATGCGACTCCGCTGTTCCTCATCCTGCTCAGCGAAACCTACAACTGGACCGCCGACGATGAGCTGATGCGCGAGCTGCTGCCCGCTGCCTACCGCGCCCTGGACTGGATTGACCGCTACGGCGACCTCGATGGCGACGGCTTCGTGGAATTTCTGCGGCGTTCGCCCAAGGGCCTGGTCAACCAGGGATGGAAGGATTCCTGGGACGCCAATATGCGTCCCGATGGGACGGTGGCGCGGCCTCCGCTGGCCCTGGTCGAGGTGCAGGGCTACGTTTATGAAGCCAAGTACCGCATGGCCTCGCTGCTGCGCGCCTTCGGCGATACCGGGCGAGCCGAGCGCCTGCGCAAGGAAGCCGCCGAACTCGCTAAGCGTTTGGAAAAGGCGTTCTGGATGCCGGATGCGGGTTATTATGCAATGGCTCTCGACGACAAAAAGCGGCCGCTCTCGGTCATCTCCTCCAATGCCGGGCAGCTGCTGTTCACTCGCGTCCTGACCCGGGAGCGTGCGCGCGCCCTGGTCAACCGGATTATGCATGAAGACATGTTCACCGGCTGGGGCTGGCGTACGCTGGCTAGCTCGGAGCGCGTGTTCAACCCGCTCAGCTATCACCGAGGCTCGGTGTGGCCGCATGACAACTCGCTGATCGCCCACGGCATGGCGTTGAACGAATTTCGCCGCCCGGTGCTGCGGCTGCTGACGGCAATGTTCCAGGCGGCGCTCAACTTCCGCGACTACCGCCTGCCCGAGCTGTTCTGCGGCGTGCAGCGGCGGGAAAACGATGAACCGGTGCACTACCCGGTCTCCTGCTCGCCCCAGGCCTGGGCCTCGGGCGCGCTATTGCTGATCCTTTCTTCGGTGCTGGGGATTCGTCCCAGCGCCCAGCGCAAGGAACTGAACATCATCAACCCCGAACTGCCCGATTGGCTCGACCACCTGCATATCCGCAACCTGCGTGTGGGCAAGAGCCGCGTGGGTCTGGACTTCAGCCGCCGCCGCGACCGCACCTTCTGCAATGTGGTGGATATTGGCGGTGACAAGCTGCTGGTGAATGTGGCGTTTAAGAAGTAGCCGTAGGCGGGCAGCAGCCAGCATTCAGGCCGTCAGCCGGTCGGCAGTATGGGAAAGCAGTGGCACTTAGCATTTGCACTTAGCATTTGGCCAACCACGGATTTTGCTGTTGATGAACCACCACGGACGTTCACGCGCTAAGTGCCAATTGCAAATTGCTAACTGCTTCTTTTAGTCTAGACAATTCCAAATCCGCTCAGGAGACCACATGGCTGACGTCAAGGTTACGGTACGCAGAAATGGACCTTTTCGCGTGGAGGCTGCCCCCGGCAGCATTGAAATTGTGGATGCCGACGGCAACCCCTATGATCTTTCCGCGAAAATGAAGGAAGGGAAGCTGGCGTTCTCCCTTTGCCGCTGTGGCGGTTCCGTGAACAAGCCGTTCTGCGACGGCACCCACTCGAAGATCGGCTTCCAGGCCGCCGAGGCCGCGGTCAAATCGTCCGACCAGGCGCAAGGCGGCACCACGGCGCAGAGCGGCCTGCCTCCGGAAGCGGATGCCTCGCGGCTCAAAGTCTAGGTCGGAAAAGTAGGGCTGAGGCTGCAAAACTGCAGCGCGCGGTTGGGGCGGCCCTGAAGCCGTGGCCAATGCCTAATCGCGAGCGAGGGCGCCCGTGCCAAATTTGGAGGTGGACGCAAAATGCTTCGGGCGGGGGCTTTCAGCATGACTCCCGGCGTCGTGAAACTGGAAGCTCGAAACCTTGAAACCTCAAAACCTTGAAACCTACCTCCTCACCCCGCTCGTCTCCACCGCCTGCTTCTTCACCGGCTTAGCCAGGCGCGCCATGCTGTCCTCAACTAACCCGGGGAACAGCTGATAGAACTTTACATAAATGTGGTTGCTCCAGGGCACGACGATCTCCCGTTTACCTTTCACATAGGCGCGCAGCACCGCCCGCGCCACACGCTCGGCGCTGATCCCGGCTCCTCTGGGCGGCTGCAGTTCCATGCCTGCCCTGCCGGGCACACGATTGGCCTGGAAATTCGTCTTGATAAATCCTGGGCACACGGTCAGCACGTGCACGCCCGTTCCCCGCAACTCTCCTCGCGCCGCTTTTCCAATAGCGTTCATGGCGAACTTGGTGGCGCAGTACGCCGCCGAGTAGGGCAGGGCAATGTGCCCGGCCACGCTGGAAATGTTGATGATGGTTCCCGAGCGCTGCTGCTTCATGACCGGAATCACGGCCTGCATGCCCTGGATGGCGCCAAACAGGTTGGTATCGAACATGGCGCGGCACTCGGCCATATCCATCATTTCCACCGAATCTCTCATCCCATAACCGGCGTTATTGATCCACACGTCAATGCGCCCAAAGTGGTGGAGGGTCAGGCTCACCACCTTGTCAATTTCCTCGCGGTTGCGAACGTCGCAGGAGAGGGCCAGCGTGCGGCCGGTTTGGCCGATGCGCTGGCGGGCGGCCTCGGCGCGGCCGGCGTCGCGCGAGCTCAGCACCACGCTGCAGCCGCGCCCGGCAAAAATCCGCGCCAGGGCTTCGCCAATCCCCATGGAGGCGCCGGTGACTACCACCACTCGTCCCGTCAGGTCCACATCTTTTGCGGAGGCCATGCGCTGCTTGTATTCCGTAGCCAGTGGGGAAGTCAAGTCCTCGGAGTAGAATCGGAAATGTCCTTCCGCGCCTGGCCGGCGGGATGGCGGAGGAGTTTTGGAGAGTCCGTTGCTGCCCCTGTTCCCTCTGGACGTGGTTCTGTTCCCGGACACGCCGCTGCCGCTCCATATATTTGAGCCCCGTTATAAGGAGATGATCGGCGAGTGCCTGGAGCAAAAGCTGGCTTTTGGCGTGGTGCGGGCCAAGGAGAACAGCCTGGCCGAGATTGGCTGCACGGCGGAAATCGTGGCGGTTACCAAAAAATATGACGACGGCCGCTTGGATATTGTCGCTGAAGGCCGCCGCCGCTTTCAGATTCGCAACGTGAACCATGAGCGCTCGTTTCTTCAGGGAGAGGTGTCTTACTTCGAGGATGACACCGGCCCGCCCCAATCCGACGAAGTGCAGCGCGCGGTCAAGCTGCACATCCAGATCATGGAACTGCTGGCCGCCGAAGCCGGCCCGCCCGATCCTGAAGACCCGCAGCTCTCCTTCCACCTGGCCGGGACCCTGCCCCTCGACCTCGATTTCAAGCAAACGCTTTTAGGGCTGCGCTCGGAATCCGAACGCGTGGTCGGCCTCATCGAATATTACGAAGCCATCCTGCCTAACCTGCGCCGCGCGGTAAAAGCCCGCAACAAGGCCGGGGGCAATGGCCACGCGGGTTGAGCGTATAATCGGGGCAACGTTGTTCTTCCGTGGGGGTCTCTCTTCATGAATCTGCCGCGCACTTTAGGCGAACTTCGCCACAGCGCCTTTTCCGCAGAACGGCTCAGCACGCGGCGCGTCAAGGATGAAATGCGGGATAACCTGGTCCTCCGGCTGCAGCAGGAAGGGCCGCTTTTCCCCGGCATTGTAGGTTATGACGATACGGTCGTGCCCCAGATCGTCAACGCCCTTTTGTCGCGGCACAACTTTATTCTGCTCGGGCTGCGCGGCCAGGCCAAGAGCCGCATTTTGCGCGCGCTGGCCACCTTGCTGGATCCTCAGCTGCCTTATCTCTCGGGCTGCGAGATTCACGACAATCCCTACGCCCCCATCTGCCGCCGCTGCCAGGAACTCATCCGCGAGAAGGGCGACGCCGCGCCTATCGCCTATCTTGCCCCCGAGCAGCGCTATGTGGAGAAGCTGGCTACGCCTGACGTGACCATTGCCGATCTGATCGGGGACATTGACCCCATCAAGGCGGCCCGCGGCGGACACGAACTCAGCAGCGAGCTTACCGTTCACTACGGTCTGCTGCCCCGCGCCAATCGCGGCATCTTCGCGATTAACGAGTTGCCCGATCTGGCGGGCAAGATTCAGGTCGGCCTTTTTAACATCATGCAGGAAGGCGATGTGCAGATTAAGGGTTACCCTGTGCGCCTGCCCCTGGACGTGGCCCTGGTGTTCAGCGCCAACCCCGAGGATTACACCGCGCGCGGCAAAATCATTACCCCGTTGAAAGACCGCATCGGCTCGGAAATTCGCACTCATTACCCGGCCAGCGTCGAGGAAGGCATCACCATCACCGCCCAGGAAGCCTGGACGCAGCGCAACGGCAACAAGCTGCATATTCCCAAATACGTGCGCGAAGTAATCGAGCGCGTGGCCTTCGCCGCCCGCGAAGACAAGCGCATTGACAAGCGCTCCGGCATCAGCCAGCGCCTGCCCATCAGCTGCATGGAGAATGTCATCTCCAACGCCGAGCGGCGGGCCATCCGCAACCGCGAGGAGCTGGTGGTTCCGCGTGTGGGCGACGTTTACGCTGCCATGCCCGCCATCACCGGAAAGCTGGAGCTGGAGTATGAAGGCGAAATGCGCGGCGCCGATAATGTTGGCCGCGAGCTCATCCGCGCCGCCATCGCCAAGACCTATGACGAATATTTCGGAGGAGTAAACCTGCAGCAGGTGGTCACCTGGTTTGACCTGGGAGGCGAAATCAAGCTCACGGATACGAACAACGCTAGGCAGCTTTTCCAGGAACTGAAGAACATTCAGGGGCTGCTGGATAAAATGGGCGCCCTGGGCATCAAACCGAAAGATGCCGAGGAAGTGCAGGTTTCCGGGGCCGAGTTTATTCTCGAAGGACTGTACGCGCACAAGAAGATAGGGCGCAGCGAGGAGCGCGTGTTCACAGCCGGAGAGAAGCAGCCGCGCCGTCCGGAAAAGCCATCGTATGAAAGGGACGAGCCTTTTCCCCCGCGGGGAAGACGGCCGTACAACTGAAGAAACCGGTAGTTGCTAGTTAGTAGCTGGTAGTTAATCGATCATCCGCTAACTACCAATTACCAGCTACCAACTACCTTGAGCTACCAGCTAGCAGCCGTAGCTTTTATGAAGTTCATCAAGTACAAAAAATACGTCCCCGACCCGGCCGCGGAAATGAGCATGGAGGACTTGCTCAGTGCGCTCTCCGATTACTTTCTGCAGAGCGGCTTCCAGGAGCAGTACATGTTTTATGACATGCAGGATGCCGAGCAGACGCTGGAGGAATTGCGCCGCGCCATCGAACAGGCGCTGCTGGAAGGCGACCTGATTGACGAGGAGATGCGGGAGCGCCTGCAGCAGATGCAGATGGAAGGCAAGCTGGACGAGTTGATCGAGAAACTCATCGAGCGCATGCAGCAGGAAGACTTTATCAGCGTGGACCAGCCCCACGACCCATCCAAGCAGTCCAGCGTGGGCGGTCAGTTGGGCCAGAATCAGTCGCAGACGCGTTTCGAAATCACTGACAAAAGCCTGGACTTCCTCGGCTTCCGCGCACTGCGCGACCTGCTGGGCTCGCTGGGTAAATCCAGCTTCGGACGCCACGATACCCGCGACCTGGCCACCGGAATCGAGACCAGCGGCGCCGCCAAGCAGTATGAATTCGGGGACACTCTGAACCTGGACATCACGGCCACTCTTTCCAGCGCCATCCAGCGCGAGGGTCTGAAGCTGCCGCTGAACATGGAGTACTCCGACCTGCAGGTGCACCAGTGCGAATATCAGTCATCGTGCGCGACCGTGCTCATGCTGGATTGCTCGCACTCGATGATTCTTTACGGCGAGGACCGTTTCACGCCCGCCAAAAAAGTCGCCATGGCGCTGTCGCACCTGATCCGCACCCAGTATCCAGGCGATTCGCTGTCGTTGATTCTGTTTCACGACTCCGCGGAAGAGGTGCCGCTTTCGCAGTTGGCCCGGGTGAAAGTCGGCCCCTATTACACCAACACGCGCGAGGGCCTGCGCCTGGCGCAGCGCATCCTGCAACGCCAGCGCAAGGACATGAAGCAGATCATCATGATTACCGACGGCAAGCCTTCGGCGCTTACGCTGGAAGATGGCCGCATCTATAAGAATGCTTTCGGACTTGACCCACTCGTGGTCAGCCAAACCCTGCAAGAAGTTTCAAAATGCAAACGCGCCGGCGTGCTCATCAACACCTTCATGCTGGCTTCGGACTACGGCCTGGTGCAGTTCGTACAGAAGGTCACAGAAATGTGCCGCGGCAAGGCCTACTTCACGACCCCCTACACTCTCGGCCAATACCTGCTGATGGATTACATGTCGCGCAAGACCCGCACCATCCATTAGAGTCCACTGCCCGGTGCCTCATACCATTGGTCGTTTTACGCGGCAACAAGTTTGGGATTGTCATTCTGAGCGCAGCAAAGGACCTGCTTTTTCTAAGGGAGCGGCACCGACGAGAGCGTAGCTTCAGTTTACCGTTTCCCGAACTTCCATCTTGTGGCGCTGCCCACAAAATCCTTTTCCCAGAGACCGAATACGGTCTGCGGTCGGATTACATAGAATGGCTCGGAGCTGTAGCCGGACATATCGAAATCGTATTTCTTCTGATATTTGGCCGCGAATCGCTTCCACAGCTCGGAATCGGACATTTTTTTCGCGGAGCCCTCGATCACCACCTGCCCGCGCGCGTGCTCTCCGCACACCACGCAGGAGGGATTGGCCCGAAGGTTGCGTGCCTTGCGTGACTTGGCTCCCGTGCTGAAGTAAAGAGCACCGTCCATCCACACCGCCCATACCGGCATCACATGCGGCTGTCCGTCGGGCCGCGTGGTTGCCACCCAGAAGTTGTGTGTCTTCTGCAGACGCTCCTCCGCCCATTTCCACGGCAAGAGCCCGGAGCCTTCGCTTGGGCCTTTGATCCCGTAGCCGGGCATGTGCGGCCGGCTGGCGGATGGCCGGGTGACGGACGATGAGTTGGCCCGCTTGCGCTTTCCACCCTTCGGCAAAGACCACCTCCGAATCCAAGGTTCAAGTTTCCAGTTTCTACAGCCATTGGATCCAAACCGCAGAAGCGATTTGGGAACTGGAAACTTGAAATCCGAAACTTGAAACCTTATCCTCCCAACTCCTCCAGCATCCCCTCCATCTCCGATTTGGCATGCTGATTTCCGGTGCGCTGGGCGGCGGCAATGCCGTCCCGCAGCATCTTGCGGGCTTCTTCCGCGCGCCCTTCCCGGGCCAGCATCTGCGCCGCCATAAAATAGCCAGCAGCGTAGTTGGGATCGGCTGCCAGCAGCGCCCCAAACTCGCGCAGCGCATCTTCCACCTGCCCGGAGTTGGAGTACTCCATGGCCAGCCCGTAGCGCGCAAAGGCATCCTTCGGGTTCTGTGCCAGAATTTCCTTCAGCATGGCTAAGCGGTCCATTAAAAACCCGGGAGTCAGGGGTCCGTAGTCAGGAGTCAGCAACATTCGCTGCCCTATGAAATTACTACAAAATAGGAGGAGCCGGGAGTCCGTAGTCAGCAGCCGGAAAACCCAAGGCAGCGGCCTCCCCAGTTCTTTGACGACTCCTGACTCCCTGTAAGATAGAATGACGCAGCTGCGCGAAGCCCCCATGGCCTGTCCTTACTTCATGCCCACCGCAAAATTTGAAGCCATTGCTCAGCCCCATCGCGCGCGCCTGCCGCTGGGGGACGGGTGGCAAGGCCACTGCACCGCTCCCGGCCACGAAGGCTTCACGCCCGGCCCAGAAGAGCTCGCGAATTTATGCAATCTGGGCTATGCCCGCCCTTGTTCTCATCTTCCGCAGGAGCGCGCCTGGGATGCGGTGCGCTTTTCGATAGCCCGCGATAAGGAGAACCTGGTGACGGTCCTCTACGTCTGCGAACGCGACTACCGCCCCGCGCACCATGGCACGCTTGACTATGATTGCGCAATCGGGCGCTGGCGAGCCATGCATTCCGACCTGCGCGTTCAAAAAATGGCGGAGTGCTATCTGGAATGTTATCTGTTGCGGCGCGACCAACCCGTCCTGGAGCCCACCATTCCATCATGAGCACAGACCTGCAATTGACTCCCCGGCCGGTCAAAGACTCGCAGTCGGAGATGGCGGAAATTGTTCTGCCCAACGACGCCAACCCGCTCAACGCCCTCCTGGGCGGCCGCCTCATGCACTGGATTGACCTCGCCGGCGCGCTCGCCGCTCACCGTCACTCGCGCAATTACGTGGTCACCGCCTCCATTGACCATCTCGACTTCCTCGTGCCGGTGCACGTGGGCGACCTGGTCATCCTGCAATCGTCAGTGAACCGCGTTTTCCATACCTCCATGGAAGTGGGCGTCAAGGTTTCGGTAGAGAACTACATTGCCGCCAGCCGCCAGCACGTGAGCACCGCCTACCTGACTTTTGTGGCCATTGACCGCCACGGCCACCGCCAGCCGGTCCCGCCGGTCATCCCGGAAACTGAGGAAGAGAAGCGACGTTATGAGGATGCCGGCCGCCGCCGCCAGATTCGCGAGTCCGAACGCCGACGGCGCTGCGCAGCGAAGTAGAGCAGTCAGCAATCAGCATTCAGCCAGCCTTCGCTTTGGTGGGAGTCATGCTGAGGCGCTTCAGCGCCGAAGCATCTCGCGTGCAGCGCCGGCGAGCTACCAACTCCCAACTAGTTGTGCGCCGACTCCTGACTCCCGACCCCGGACTCCCCTTGCCCTGTGACGTCTATCACATCCCGGCGGGCGCCCATTTGCCGATAATTTTCTCCGTATGGACAGCGCACTCCTGGTTGACCGGCTGCATTTTGCCTTTACCGTCACCTTCCACTACCTGTTCCCGCAGCTCACCATGGGACTGGCCCCGCTGATCGTGGTGCTCAAGTCCCTGGCGATATGGAAGAAGGACGAGAACTACAACGCCGCCGCCCGCTTCTGGGCCAAAATTTTCGGCATCAATTTCGTCATCGGCGTGGTCACCGGCATTCCCATGGAATTCCAGTTCGGCACCAACTGGTCGCATTTCTCGCGCCTTGCCGGCGGCGTGATCGGCCAGACCCTGGCCATGGAAGGCATGTTCGCCTTCTTCCTGGAATCGGCGTTCCTGGGCTTGTTCCTGTATGGCGAAAAGCGACTCAGCCAATGGGCCCACTGGGGCACGGCGGTGGCGGTGTTTTTAGGCTCCTGGCTCTCGGGCTACTTCATCATCGCCACCGATGCCTGGATGCAGCACCCGGTCGGTTATTCTCGTGCCGCCGACGGCTCCTTCCAGCTCACCAGCTTCTGGCAGTTGCTGCTGAATCCCTGGGCGGGCTGGCAGTACGCCCACAATATGAGCGGCGCCCTTGTGACCGGCTCGTTCGTAATGGCCTCTATTGGAGCCTTCTACCTGCTCAGCCGCAAGCACGTCGAGCATGGGCGCATGTTCGTGCGTGTGGGCGTAATTGCTGCCTGCATCGCCAGCATTTTTCAGCTGTTCCCCACCGGTGACCAGCAGGGAAGAATGGTGGCTACGCATCAGCCGGTCACCCTTGCAGGCATGGAAGCGCTGTTCCAGGGTCAGCCCGGCGCGCCCCTGGTCATCATCGGGCAGCCTAATGTTCAGGAGCGCAAGCTCGACAATCCCATCATTCTGCCCAAAATGCTGAGCTTCCTCACTTACCGCCGCTGGAACGCCAATGTACAGGGCCTGGACCAATTCCCGCAGCAGGTGTGGCCGGAAAACATTCCGCTTCTCTACTACAGCTACCACATCATGGTGGGACTGGGGACCATCTTCATCGCCATCATGGTCATCTCGGTGTTGCTGCTGTGGCGGCGCAAGCTCTACGACGCACGCGCCATGCTCTGGGTGCTGCTGCTTAGCCTGCCCTTTCCCTACATCGCCAATACCGCCGGCTGGATGACCGCGGAGATCGGTCGCCAGCCCTGGCTGATTTACGGCCTCATGATGACGCGCGAAGGCTACTCCCCCCGCGTTTCCGCCGGCAACGGCCTGTTTACCCTGCTCGGCTTCATGGGCATGTATACGGTGCTGGGTATCCTGTTCCTGTTTCTGGTACGCCGGGAAATCGAGCAGGGCCCAGTGTGGATGGCGGAGAAAATCGAACCCATGCGGCGTGTGGCCGCAGCCGACTAGAGGAGTTCTATGGAAACGCTCTGGTACATCGTTGTGGCGCTTATGCTGGCTACCTACGTCGTGCTCGACGGCTTCGACCTGGGCGCGGGAATCATTTGCCTGATCGTCAGCCGCACGCCCGCCGAGCGCAAGGCGGTGCTGCACACCATCGGGCCGGTGTGGGATGGTAATGAAGTCTGGCTGCTGGCCGCCGGCGGCACCCTCTACTTCGCCTTTCCTCTGCTCTACGCCTCCAGCTTCAGCGGTTTTTATCTGCCTCTCATGATGGTGTTGTGGCTGCTCATGCTGCGCGCCATCGGCATCGAACTGCGCAACCACGTGCCCAGCCCGGTGTGGCAGGGCTTCTTTGACGTTGTGTTCAGCCTTTCCAGTGTGCTGTTGGCCATCTTCTTCGGCGCCGCCCTGGGCAACGTGATTCGCGGCGTGCCCCTGGCCGCTGACGGCTACTTTTTCGAGCCCCTGTGGACCAACTGGCGCGTGGGAGCGCAGAACGGCATTCTGGACTGGTACACGGTGCTGGCCGGAGTAGTGGCCCTGGTGGCGCTCACCATGCACGGCACTCTTTACGTGATTCGCAAGACCGAGGCTCCTGTTTCCACGCGCGCCCGCCGCATAGCGCTGGTCGTGTGGCCGGTGCTGCTGGTCGTGACCCTGCTCAGCCTGGGTGCCACCATGTATGCGCGTCCCGGGGTGCTGGATAATTACCACGCTCACCCTATCGGCTTGCTCATCCCTTTAGCGGTGGCGGCTGCCCTGGGCATGATTCTGCACGGCTCCCTTTCGCAAAAAGAACGCCTCGCCTTTGCCGGCTCAACACTCTACCTCGCTGCCATGCTGGTGGGAGCCGCCTTCGCTCTCTATCCCAATGTTCTGCCGGCCAGCACCGACCCGGCCTACAGGCTCACCATCTACAACACCGCCGCAGCACACTATGGCCTGACCATCGGCATTATCTGGTGGGTTCTGGGAATGGTATTGGCGCTGGGATATTTCTTCTTCATCTACCGCATGTTTCGGGGCAAGGTTAAGGTAGAAGCGGAGGGTGAGGGGTACTGAACACCGGCAATGCTCCGCGTCTTGTCATCCTGAGCGCAGCGAAGGATATGCTTCTTCCTTGTGATATTTTCGAACCGCGAAGAGAGAAACAGGTCTTTCACTCGTACGCGAATCGGTGTGTCGCGTACGACTGAAGGATGACAATCGCTGATGGTTAAGCGATTTCAGCCATTATGACGGAGAGCGCCGCAATGGCAGCGGTTTCGGCCCGCAGAATGGTGGGGCCGAGGGAAGCCGATTTCCATCCCGCCTGCGCGAAGGCCTGCAACTCTTCGTTGGTCCAGCCGCCCTCAGGGCCTGTGGCGACGACCATTGAGCTGCCGCGGGCGTAGTCACCCGCGCTACACAGTTGGTGCAGAGAAACCGCTGTTTCCGCCTCTGAGAGCAACACGCGCATCTCCCCCGCCAGCGCCAGTACATCGCCCAGCTTCACCGGATCGGCGATCTCGGGCGGCGCCACTCGCCTGGCCTGTTCGGAAGCTTCCCGCACAATGCGCCGCCAGCGTTCCACACGCTTGGCTGCCGCGGCTGCCAGGTGGGCATCGGTTCGGCGGGCGGCGAAGGGCACAATGCGGGCCACGCCCAGTTCGGTGCACTTTTCAATCGCCCACTCCATGCGGTCGAACTTAAAAATCGCCAGCGCCAGCGTGACTTGCGCAGCGGGAGTGGTTTCCACCGCTTGGCCCAGTTCGAACTCCACCCGGTCTTCGGTAAGCGAAAGAATCCGACCGCGACGCACCACGCCATCGGCGGCAATGTCGAATTCCTGCCCCGGCTGTGCCCGCAGCGCCCGCGCCAGATGCGCGGCATGTTCACCCACCAGCGCGGCGCGGTTGCCGCTCACCTGGTCGGCAATCCAGCGGCGCCGCGTCATCGCAAAAGCACCAGCCAGGTAGCCACGGCAGCCACCGCGTACAGCAGGCCAAACACAAGGTTTTGGGATTTCAAGCTCGGAGTTTCAAACCACCGGGTGTTGCCCACCATCTCCACGCCGCTCAGCAGGCCGATGGCGGCGGCCAGTACCAGCCAGGCCTGGTCCCGCCATAGGATGACATACAGAATCGCAGCCACGATAGAAGCCACAGCCGAGACCAGGCCGATTTTGAAGTAGCGGGAGCGGGCCCGGGCGCTGGCCATGCGCTCGCTGGTTAGCACCGCCACCCGTTCCGGCATGCCCAACCTCATCAGCGCGGGAAGTACGGTCACGAACAACAGGAAGTAGGCGTAATAGTGCTCGAACCTAGCCAAAGATGTCTTTCACTTTGCTGAGCAGGGTTTTGCGCTGAGGCTTGTTCTCCACACGGCCCAGTCCGTCGAGCTCCTGCAGCAGTTCCCGTTGCCGCTTGTTCAGCTTGCCGGGGGTTTGCACTCTCACTTCCACGAACAGGTCGCCTTTGCCGTGGCTGTTGACCACGGGCACGCCTTTGTGGCGCACCCGGAAGGTGGTGCCGGATTGCGTACCCTCGGGAATTTTGAGCTGGTGGTCGTCTTCCATGGTCGGAACCATAATTTCCGCGCCCAGCGCCGCCTGCGAAAAGGAAATGGGAATCACGCAGTGCAGGTCGTTGCCCTCGCGGTCAAAGAACGCGTGCTCCTTAACGTGCAAAACGATGTACAGGTCGCCCGCAGGACCGCCGTGCGCTCCCGCCTCGCCCTGCCCGGCATAGCGGATGCGCGTGCCGTCTTCCACTCCGGCCGGCACTTTCACTTCCACCATGCGCTCCTGCAGCATCCGTCCCTGGCCCTTGCACTTGGGGCAGGGGTCGGTAATCACGCTGCCTGCGCCCTGGCACGTGGGGCAGGTGCGCGCGATGCTGAAGAATCCCTGCTGGTAGCGCACCTGTCCGCGGCCCCCGCAGGTCCGGCAGCTCACCGGCGCCTTGCCCGGCGCCGCACCTGAGCCATTGCAGTCTTCGCAGGCTTCATGCCGGCGCACACGCACCTGCGACATGGTGCCGAACACCGCTTCATCGAATTGCAAGGTCAGATCTTCGCGCAGGTCGGGGCCCCGTTGCGCCCGGCTCCGGCCGCGCCGGTTGCCGCCGCCGAACAGGTCGCCAAAGCCGAAGAAGTCCCCAAATATGTCGCTGAAATCCTGAAAGACGCTGGCATCGAAGCCGCCAAATCCGCCGCCGCCGGCGCCCCCGCCCACGCCCGCGTGACCGAAGCGGTCGTACAGGGCGCGCTTTTGCGAGTCCGCCAGCACGCTGTAGGCTTCCGTCGCTTCCTTGAATTTTTCTTCCGCGTCCGGATTGCCCGGATTGCGGTCGGGATGGTATTGCAGCGCCAGCTTGCGGTAGGCGCTCTTGATTTCCTGCTCGCTGCAGGTGCGGGCTACTCCCAGCACCTCATAAAAGTCGCGTTTTCCGTTGCTGGTTGGAATAATGAATCCTCGCCTTGCCGATGGAATTTACTTTTTCGAGTTGCGCGCCACTCGCACCATGGAGGGGCGCAGCAGGCGGTCCTTCAGCTTGTACCCGCGCTGCAGCTCGTCAAGCACGTGATGGTCTTTGACCTCGTTGCTGTCCACCATTTCGATGGCTTCATGCAGGCGCGGATCAAAAGGCTCGCCCCTGGCCGGGATCGGGCGCAGGCCCAGCTTCTCCAGGGCGTCCTGTAACTGCTTGCGGATCAACTCCACCCCGGAGCGGAAGTCCTCCGCCTTCTGCACCTTGGTCTGCAGCGCGCGGTCGAAGCTGTCCAGAATAGGCAGCAGGTTCTTGAGGGCATCCGCCAGCGCGAAGTCCTTGTACTCCTGCTGCTCGCGCGCCGCGCGTTTGCGCGCGTTGTCGAACTCTGCCTGCAGCCGGGCCATGCGGTCCAGCAGCAGGTTGCGCTCTGCCTGCAGCTTCTCCAGTTCCGCTCCCAGCGCGGCCGCGTCTTCAGCCGCCGGAGTGGTGGCCGACTGCTCCGTGGCTGTTTCCTCCGCCGGAGGCAGCTCGTGTTCCAGGTCCAGACCCTGCGGCTCCATTTCTGATTTACCGTTGCCCCTTGCCATGATTCACTCTGCGTCGTTCAGGATTCGATCGAAAAGGCGTGCGATGTACGACACCGCCGTGATGGTGTGTTCGTAGTCAATGCGAGTTGGCCCAATCACGGCCAGCGACCCCATAACCTCCCCGCCCACCCGGGCGGGCGCGCCGATCAGCACCAGGTTGCTCATGTGCGGCTGGTCTTTACCCAGGCCGATGATGACCCGCACCGCCTCTTCCCGCGTATTCAGGTAGGCGCTCAGCAGCTCAGCCAGCTTTTCCTTCTCTTCCAGCGTCTTGAGCAGGTCGCGCAACCGCTGCCGGTCTTCTTCGCTGACTACCAGGTTGGAGGTGCCCTCCACCCACACGGTTTGCTTGCCCTGCTCGCTTTCCAGTGCGCCTTCGCGGTAGAGCGCTTCCACGGACTGCATCAGGCGGTCGTATTCGCTGCGTTCCTGCTCGATACGCCGGGCCAATTCCGTGCGCAGCGCTTCCAGCGTCCAGCCGCGGAAACTCTCGTTGATGTAGCGCGAGGCCGAATCCAGGTCCGCCTGGCCCAGGTCCCGGCTCATGCGCAGCACCCGGTCGCGCACCACTCCGGCACGCGTCACCACCACCGCCAGCACCTTATGTTCCGCCAGGCGGGAGAAATACACGTGGTCCAGCGCGTTGCGCGATCCCCCCGTGCTCATAGTCACGCCCACCCCGTGCGAAATCAGCGAGAGCACGTGCGAGGTGCGCTCCATGAACTCGTCCGGGTTGCTGATTCCCTGCAGCACCCCCTGGATCATGTTGGCGTCCGCCGGCGCTATCTGCGCCTTGCCCGTGAGTTGCTCCACGTAGTAGCGGTAGGCCGCGCTGGTGGGCACGCGCCCGGAGGAGGTGTGCGGCTGTTCCAGGTACCCGGCATCGGCCAGGTCCGCCATTACGTTGCGAACGGTGGCCGCGCTCAGCCCTTCCCGGCTGGCCCGCGCCAGCACTCGCGATCCTACCGGCTCGCCCGTGGAAATGAACGTCTCCACGATGGCGGTCAGTATCTCGGTTTCCCGTTCTCCCATCGGCCCTGGCTGTGCCATCACGAATGTTTCGCGCGAACTCCTCAGGTCCATGCCAAAGGCCGCTCGCACTTCTCCTAAGTACTTTAGATGCTGCCGCTTACACTAGGATTCACGCCCCGCAAAGCTCTCCCCTGCCGGCTCTTCCTGGCCGCGCCCAGCTTGACCTCGCCCTGCAACAAGGATAGCTTAATTCCCTTCGTGTCAAAACTCCTAAAAGTCTCTCGCAGATGGTTTTTGCAGGCTTCTGCGGCGCTGGGGAGTTGGAGCGCCCTCGCGGCCTCGCCGCTTTTCAAGAACATGCCCAGCAAAGTTGGAAACAAACCCGCTAAATCTGACAGGCGCCAGGGGATTGTGGTGGTCGGCGCCGGCGCCTTCGGGGGCTGGACCGCCCTCCACCTGCTCCGCCGGGGAGCGCCTGTAACCCTGATAGATGCCTGGGGCCCGGGTAACTCCCGTGCCAGTTCCGGAGGCGAAACCCGCATTATTCGCGGCACCTACGGCCCCAACCAGCCCTACACCAAAATGGTGGCCCGCGCCCTTCAGCTCTGGCAGGAGAACCAGAAGCGCTGGAATCGCGTCCTGTTCCGCCCCATGGGCGTGCTGTGGATGGTGGCCCGGGAAGACGATTCCTACGAGAAGGGTTCGCTCCCGATGTTGAAGGAAGCCGGCATTCCCTATGCGGAAATGGATTACAACCAGCTCTCCGCCACCTACCCCCAGGTGAACTTCGACGGCGTGCGCTGGGCCATTTTCGAGCCCGAAAGCGGCGGCCTCATGGCCCGCGAAGCCTGCGCCGCCGTGCGCGACGCCTTCGTGGCGGAAGGCGGAAAGTATCTTCAGGGCTCAGTTCTGCCGCCTCAGATCAGCGGTAGTGAGTTGGGCGAGATCGTCCTGCAATCCGGAGTGCACATTCACGCGAGCCGCTACGTCTTTGCCTGCGGCCCGTGGCTAGGGAACACCTTCCCCGACGTGATCGGCGACAAAATCCGGCCCACCCGCCAGGAAGTTTTCTTTTTCGGAACTGCGGCCGGCGACATGCGCTTCAATCCCGAAAAAATGCCTATCTGGGTGGACCACGGCGAGCGCTTCTTCTACGGCTTCCCCGTAGTGGAACGGCGCGGCTTCAAGATCGCCGACGACACCCGCGGGCCCATGTTCGACCCCACCAACGGCCAGCGCGTGGCCAGCTCCGAAGGACTGGCCAGCGCCCGCGAGCACCTTGGCCTGCGCTTTCCGATGCTGAAGCACGCGCCGTTGCTGGAATCGCGCGTCTGCCAGTACGAGAATTCGCCCGATCAGAACTTCATCATGGATCGCCACCCCCGCGCCGCTAACGTCTGGCTGCTGGGCGGCGGCTCCGGCCACGGCTTCAAGCACGGCCCCGCCGTTGGCGAAATGGCTGCCGAGATGGTGATGACTGAAAAAGCTCCCAACCCGCTGTTCGCCCTCTCGCGCTTTAAGTAGCGGCAGAAATTTCTTCCCTGTCATCTTGGGCGGAGCAGGGCAATTCGCTTGCGTTCGCCCTGCCCCATAACTGTCATCCCGAGCGAGCGCTAGCCGAGCTTGCGAAAGCCTGCCCTGTGCTTGCCGAAGGGGAGGCGCAGTCGAAGGACCTTGCGTTGGCTCGCGCTGTTCTTGCAGATGGGTGGTATTCTCTCGCGGGTGTTTACGCGTTGCCGAAGCTCGCCGCCGCCGCTTCCGCGCTGGCATGAACCCCGATTATGTTGTGCACGTTAGTCAATTTCAGAACATCTTCCACCAGGCCTTTGGCTCCGGCCAGGCGCAGTTCTCCGCCGCTCTGCTTGAGCAGACCGCATACCATCATGATAATGCCGACTCCGGTGCTGTCCACCCGGCTCACGTTGCTGAGGTCGAGCACGACTTTCTTTTCTTTGTCGCGCACCAGCGCCGTTCCCATCCACTCCAGGTGCTGGGCGTCGCGCCCCAGAATGATTCTGCCCGCCAGTTCCAGAACGATTACATCGGGTGGAATGCGCTTGGAATGGATTTCGAGCATTGGCCTCTCCTTTCGTGCAGGACTAACGAGGCGCACGAAGTTTGCCCTTTGCCGTCGCGCGTGTCAACGGCTTTCACTGGCCACGGATCACTGAATCTGAATTACGCTTTCCGGCGAGGCGGCCTTGATTTCGCCCAGCCTGCCGGCTACTTTGCGGGCGAATTCGTAGAGTGACTTGGCGTGCGGGCCTTCTTCGCCTGCCAGAACTGCGGGCAAGCCGGTGTCGCCCGCCTTGCGGATTTCAGGATCGAGCTCCACTCGCCCCAGGAAAGGAATATCGAACTGCTTGGCCGTGCGCTCCCCGCCGCCCTTGGAGAAGATGTCAATCTCCTCGTGGCAGTGCGGGCACACAAAGAAGCTCATGTTCTCCACCAGGCCCACGATATCCACCTTCACCTGGCGGAACATTTCGATGGCCTTGCGCGCATCCTGCAAGGAAACGTCCGACGGCGTGGAAACCACGACAGCTCCGGTCAGTGGCACGGTCTGAATCAGAGACAGGGCTACGTCGCCGGTTCCGGGAGGAAGGTCCACCACCAGGTAGTCGAGTTGTCCCCATTCCACCTGCCCAAGAAATTGCCGCACAATGGAGTGCAGCATGGGACCTCGCCAGATCAGCGGCCGGTCGCCGGGATTGAGGAAGCCGACCGAAATCACCTTGAGCCCGTAGCGCTCCAGCGGCTCGATGCGATTTTCGCCAATCACCTTCGGCGTGGCGTTGGCCCCCAGCATGAGCGGAACGTTGGGACCGTAAACGTCGGCATCCAGCAGCCCCACCTTATGCCCAAGTTTGGCCAGCGCCACCGCCAGGTTCACCGCCAGCGTGGTTTTGCCTACGCCGCCCTTGCCGGAGCCAACCGCAACGATCGAATCTACTCCAGGAATAGGTTGCGGCCCGGGTGCCGGTTGTCCGGGTCGAGGCGGCATGTGCGAACTCACGGAAGTCCCTCCAGTAGCGGCAAACGCCGCCAGCTAAACTTCAATTATACGCCGCCAATCACAAGGGCTTGTGACAGGCGGGCACTCAGAGTCAGCACTCAGCATTCAGCCAGCCGAGGCTTTTTCACGAGCTAAGTAGCTGGCTGGCTCAATCCTGCTCGTGACGAGGCGGTGTCTTCCTGGCCGCGAATTCAGGGCTGTGGAAGAGGCGCCCAAGACGTTGCCCTTCGAGGGGATGGATGCTGACTGCTGATTTGCTGACGGCTGCTTTTCCCGTTGCCCCCGCGCTTCGCCTCGCCCATAATGTGAAGCTCCCCCTCACACCCCATGCCCGCGTCCCGCAAACCCGCTGTTTCGTCTTCGCAACTGGGGCTGTTCTCCGCCGCTTCCGCCCCGGCCCTTGCCCCCGCTCTTGAGCTCAATCCCCGTCAGCGTGAAGCCGTGGAGCATGTTGCCGGGCCCATGCTGGTGGTGGCCGGCGCCGGCACCGGCAAAACTACGGTCCTCACCCAGCGCCTTGCCCGGCTCATCCGTGAGGGGCAGGTCCGGGCGGACGAGATTCTGGCCGTAACCTATACCGACAACGCCGCCGACGAACTCAAGCAGCGAGTGCGGCGCGAGCTGGGGCCGGGCGCCTCTTCCGGCCTCCAGGCCACCACCTTTCACGCCTTCTGCTACCGTATTCTCCAGGACTGCGGCCAAGCTTTCCGGGTGCTGGAGCCCCAGGACCTTTGGATCTACCTGCGCCGCCGCCTTCCCGAGTTGCAGCTCAAGTACTACACCCGTGCGGTTCACCCGGCGCAATTCCTGGAAGCGCTGATTGATTTTTTCGACAACTGCCACGACGAGCTCAAGTCGGCCGCCGACTACAAAAATTACGTTCAGGAACTGGAAGCCGGCAAGCACCCGCTCCCCCGCGTCACCCGCAGCAAGGACGCCGACAAGCTCACCCGAGATGACGTGCTCGCGCGCTGCCATGAAATCGCGCGCGTCTTCCGCAAAGTGGAGGACATGCTGGCTGCCGACAACCTCGGCACCTTCTCCCACATGATCCTGCGCGCCATGCAGGTGCTGAAGTCCGACCCAAAAACCCTGCAGTGCGAGCAAAAGCGCGCCCGCTTTCTCCTGATTGATGAGTTCCAGGATTCCAACCTCGCCCAGATCGAGCTGGCACAGCTGCTGGCCGGCAAAGAGCGCAACATTTTTGCCGTAGGCGACCCTGACCAGGCCATCTACCGCTTCCGCGGCGCCTCCAGCGCCGCTTTCGAAGAGTTTGTCGCCCGCTTTCCTGAAACCAAATCGGTGATTCTAGACCGCAACCAGCGTTCCACTTCCGCAATTCTCAATTGCGCCGGCGCGCTCATTGCGCAGAATCCCTCCGTGGCCTGCCGTATCGGCCAAAAAGAAAGTTTCCAGCGCCAGCCCCTGTCTTCCGAGCGCGAGCGCCGGGCCAAGGCAGCAGGCAACCCTGTCTCGCCCGAGCCCGTGAGCCTGGTCATGGTGGGCGGCAACGGAGATGAAGCCGGCGATATTGCCGAGCAGGCGGCCACCATCCTGCGCGCTCCCGCCACCTCAACCGGCAAACCTCGGCCGCGTTGCGCCGTCCTCTACCGCTCCCACCTGCACCGCGAGGAGGTGGTGAAAGAACTCGCCCTTCGGGGCATCCCTTTTCGCGTGGAAGGCCTGGACGCGCTTGAAACCTGCGAGGTGCGCGATCTGCTTGCCTGCATGCGCGTGCTGCCCGCGCCCCTGGATAATGCCGCCTTGTTCCGGGTGGCCGCATTGCCCACCTTTGGCCTGGATGGCGAAGCTGTCCGTGAAGCCTTGCGCGCCGGCGGTAAACAGCCGGACCTGGCTGCCGTGCTCGCGGGCGTGCGCGGCGGCAAATCGGTTCTGAAAACTGTGGAGAACGCCCGCGCCGAGCTTGCGGCCGCGGATTGGAAAGCTGCCCGCGCTCTGGCCATCGCCATCAAGCGTTTCGGCATTGACCCGAGCGCCCCGCCCGTCGCCGCTTTTCGTGAATTCGTGGAGAAGTGGAGTGCCAAACCCATTACCGCCACCGGAGAGCTGCAGGAGTTTCTGGAATACATGGAGTATTTTCCGCAAGCCGGCGGCGTGGTCGCCTTCCAGCAGCCTCCGCCTCAGGATCCGGCCAACACAGTGCAGCTCATGACCGTGCACGGCGCCAAGGGCCTGGAATTCGACCACATCTTCGTGGTCCGCGCCAATAACAATTCCTTCCCCACCAATTACCGGGAAAAACTGTTTGCCATGCCCGCCGCCATGCGCGATCTTCGCTGCCTGGCCAAAAGCGACAGCTCCGACCTGCATCGGGAGGAAGAGCGGCGCCTGTTTTACGTGGCCATGACGCGCGCGCGCGACTCGCTGACTATTTACGCCCGTCTCGGCAAAGGTAAAAATCCGCGGCCCACCGCCTTCGTGCGCGACCTGATAGCTGCCCAGGTGCAGCCGCCCGGCTGGCGCCTGCGCGACCCGCGCCTGCGCATTGCCGCACAGGCCGCCGTCGTCGGCGCCACCGGCCTGGGTGGCTGGATGCTGCTGCCGCCCTCCCCCCGCGCCCTCGCCGGCCCGCTTAGCGCCAGCTCCATTGAGATGTATGAAGCCTGCCCCCTCAAATTCAAAATTTACAAAGACTGGAACATCCCCGGCGATATCTCTGCATCACTGCAGTTCGGCTCCGCCATGCACTCCGCCCTCGGCGATTACTATGAAGCCCTGCGCGTTGGCCGCCCGCGCACGCCCGAACAGTTGCTTGAGATTTTCGAACGGGCCCTGGCCGAGCTTCCTTTCGACGACCCGCACCAGCGCGAGCTCTACCTCAAACAGGGAAGGGAACAGCTCATCGCCTTTTATGAAAGCTGCGCCGCTGTTCCTGTTCCGCAGGTCCTCTCCACCGAGAAGACCTTCCAGTTCTCCGTCCAGGGCATGTTGGTGAAGGGCCGCATTGACCGGGTTGACTGCATTGACGGCCAGCGCGTCGCCATCGTGGACTACAAGACCGGCACCCCCAAAACCGACATTGACGCCCGCCGCAGCCTGCAGCTCTCCATCTATGCTCTGGCCGCACGCGAACTCTGGGGGTACGTGCCCGAACGCCTGCTGTTCTATAACCTGGAAACCTCCGACGAAGTTTCCACCACCCGGGACGAAAAGGAACTGCGCGCCGCCCAGGAGCGCATCGCCGAGGTGGCCCGCAAGATGTGCGCCGGCGAATTTGACCCCACTCCCGGCTTCCACTGCCGCTCCTGCCAGTTCCGCGCCCTGTGCCCGGCCACCGAAGAGCAGTTGTACACCGTCGAACTGGCCGCCGCCTCTCCCGGATAGAGCGCATTCCGCCAAACCCGCGAGCGCGAATTTTCGTGTAAATTCAACTATTGGCCTCGCCACCCAACTCGCTGCCTGAATCTCCTTCACCACAGTTTTCTCCCCCGCCCGGCCCGCCGCCTGCGGAGAACCCGCCCTGGACCGGCTGGGATGTGGTGCGCATTACCGTGGTAGGTATTGTTGTCATCGCCGTGTTCGGCGTTGCTTCATTGTGGATCGCCGCCTCGAGCGGCCTGTTTCGCGGCATGCCGGCGGCGCAATTGGCTCGCGACCCGCTGCTCATTATTCCTGCCCAGTTTGCCGCTTACATGGTGCTCGTGTTTTTTATGTATGCCGTGGTGCGACGCGAGCGCGGCTACAGGTTCTTGCCCGCCGTGCACTGGAATTGGCCGGATGGCACCTGGATCGGCTTCCTGGCCCTGGGCGCCATCGTCGCCATCGCCGGCCAGTTGCTTTCCGCCCTTTTGCCCATTCCCAAGTCGCTGCCCATTGACCAGTTCTTCCACAGTCCGGCCGACGCCTGGATGATGGCCATCTTCGGCGTCGCCGTGGCCCCCTTCGTGGAGGAAATGTTTTTCCGCGGCTTTCTTTATCCCGTGCTGGCGCGCCGGCTGGGAGTGGGCGGGGGCATCGTACTCACTGCCATTCCTTTCGCTCTTCTCCATTCCGCACAACTGGGCAACGCCTGGGGGCCTCTGGTGGTTTTGTTCGTGGTCGGCGTGGTGCTCACCGGGGTGCGCGCGTTCACCAAGTCGGTGGCCTCCAGCACGCTGGTGCACATCGGCTATAACCTGACTCTCTTTAGCCTGCTCTTCGTGGCCAGCGGCCACTTCCAGCACCTGGAGAAGGTCGGAGGCTAGCTGGAAAGCCCTCGCGCCTGCCCTGCAACCGTGCTCGCCTCCAGCAGCTTCACCAGCGCATGCAGCGTCTGATTCACTGGCGTGGGCACGCCCAGCTCCTTCCCCCGGCGCGTAATGTAGCCGTTCAAAGAATCAATTTCGGTGGGCTTGCCGCGAACGATGTCCTGGGCAGTCGAGGAGGTGGCCCTGGACATGGCGTCTCCCAGCTTCGAACCCGCCGCCTGCATATCCACATCATTCATGGAGACTCCGGCCGCGCGCGACACGGCTACCGCTTCCATAATGGCCTGCCTCATTACCTGGTGCACCAGCGGATTGAGAGCGATGGCCCCATAATTGGCGCGGGCCAGGGCGGAGATCGCGTTGTACGCGCAATTCAGCACCATCTTCTTCCACTGCTCCACTTCAATCTGCTTGGAAAGCCGGCAAGGCACGCCCGCGCGCTCGAACAGCCCGGCAATGGTTTGCAGTTCGGCTAAGCGCCCCGGCTCCGCTGCCAGGATCAGATCGCCCCGCCCCGAGTGCTTCACCCGCGCGGCAGAGGTCATCTCCGCCGCCACATAAACCACCGCGCGGATGGCTTCAATCCCGCTGGCGGCGCGGATGCGCTCCACGTTATCCACCCCGTTCTGCAGGCTCATGACCAGCGCTCCCGGAGCCAGATGGGGACGCAGTTCCTGGGCAGCGCTCTCGGTATCTACCGTCTTTACGCAAAAGAGAACCACGTCGGCACTCTTTACAACGCTCACGTCCGCCGATGCTGTCACCGGCACGCGGCCCTGGAAGTGCACCGCGTCAATGAACAGGCCCTCGCGCTGGATGGCCTCCGCCCGCGCCTGCCTCGCAATCAGGGTCACTGGCGTTCCGGCCCGCGCCAGCATGCCGCCAAAATAACAGCCCACTGCGCCTGCTCCCAGCACCGCAACCTGTGGTTGTTCCCGCATCGCCTGCTCCGCTCCTGGGCCCGGCAATCGTCTCGTCTGTTCCGGCCCGCTTTCCCGCAAACTTTTTGCCGTGCTATGGTAAAGGTTTATGTCATCCGAGCGCGCCCAACTTTTGCAGGTGCTTGCCGAGAAGTCCTTCCGCTTGGGTCAGTTTAAGCTCTCCTCCGGCGGCACCAGCGACTACTACATTGATTGCCGCACTACTACCCTGGATGCGCAGGGCGCGCGCCTTACTGGCGATGTGTTCTGGCAGGAGATTCAAGCCCGCGCTTGGCGCCCGCAAGCCATTGGCGGCCTCACGATGGGCGCCGATCCCATCGTCAGCGCCGTGGCTGTGGTCAGCGGCCAGGTGCACGGTTTTCTGGTGCGCAAGGCGGAAAAGCGGCACGGCACCGGGCAGCGCATCGAGGGCTTCCGCCAGAAGGGCGCGCGGGTGGTGATTGTGGACGATGTGTGCACCACCGGCGCCTCCACCATTCAGGCCATCGAAGCGGCGCGCGAGTTTGGCTTCGAAGTCGCCGGCGTGATGTGCCTGGTGGAGCGCGAGGAGGCCGGCGGGCGCGCCAATGTGGAAGAAGCGGCTGCCCCCGCGTCCTTTGTGGCCCTGTTCACAGCCAACGACGTCCGCCGCGAGCACCTGAAGCTCAATGCGGTAGCCAGTAGCTAGAAGCTAGTAGCTAGTAGCCAACTGACAACCGAGAACTGAGAACCGACAACTGATGATCAAAACCCTCGAATGGACCGACGAAGGCGTGCGCTTCATTGACCAGCGCAAGCTGCCCACCGAAGAGACCTACGTCACCTGCTCCACCTACGAAGAGGTCGCCGACGCCATCCGCAACATGACGGTGCGCGGCGCGCCTGCCATCGGCGTTGCCGCCGCCATGGGCATCGCTCTGGGCGTGCGCGACGCCGAAGCCGGCCACGTTTCCGAGTTGCGCCGCGCCTTCGATCAGATTTGCGAAGTCATGGGCGAGACCCGCCCCACCGCCGTCAACCTGTTCTGGGCCATCCGCCGCATGCAAGGAAAATTTGAGGCCTGCTCCGAGTTGCCCGTGGACCAGCTTCGCCAGGCGCTGATCACCGAAGCGCAGCGTATGTACGTGGAAGATATTGCCGCCAACGAGGCCATGGGCCGCCACGGCGCCACTCTCATGCCCCCGAGCGGCGGCGTGCTCACCCACTGCAATGCCGGCGCCCTCGCCACCTGTGGTTACGGCACCGCCCTCGGCGTGATCCGTGCGGCGGTGGAGGCGGGCAAAAAGCTCCAGGTCTATGCTGATGAGACCCGGCCCTTCCTGCAGGGTTCGCGCCTTACCGCCTGGGAACTGATGAAAGACGGCATCCCCACCACCGTCATCTCCGACAATATGGCCGGCGCCATGATGAAGCAGGGCAAGATTGGCGCGGTGGTGGTGGGCGCCGACCGCATCGCCGCCAACGGCGACGTGGCCAACAAGATCGGCACTTACACCGTCGCCGTGCTGGCCAAGGAACATGGCATCCCCTTTTACGTGGCCGCACCTTTCTCTACAGTGGATCTGGAAACGCCCGATGGCAGCAAAATTCCTATCGAGCAGCGCGCCACCCGCGAGGTTACCCACATCGCCGGCAAGGCTATCGCCCCTGAGGGCGTCAAGGTGGAGAATCCGGCTTTTGACGTCACCCCCGCCAAATACGTGGCCGCCATCATTACCGAGCGCGGCGTGGCCCGGGCGCCCTACGACCAATCTCTCAGCCGCCTGGCCGAAACCGTTGCCGGCGACTAACTTCCCCAGAGTGTGATCCCGTGCGAGCGTGAACCGAGCTTGCGCAGCGAACGCGTATCCGGGGACCTAAGATCTTCTCTAATCACGGAACTTTTCCCGCCACCCTGCGTATCATCAATCAGGAGAACGTACGCCATGCTCACCTTCCTTCTCTGGTGCCTGCTCTTCGTGCTGTGCTGGCCCCTAGCCCTTCTGGCGCTCATCCTCTACCCCTTCGTTTGGCTGATCCTGCTGCCCTTCCGTATAGTGGGCATTGCCGTTGAGGGAGTGCTGGGTTTCCTTTGGGCCATCTTTACACTTCCCATGCGTCTGCTCAGCCCGCGGCGGATCTAAGCCGGTTTGGAACCGAACCTCACTTTTCTGCATCCAATATTCGGCCATTCAGAAAATTTGAATGTCGGTGGTGGGAGGGTCAAAGTGTCTGTAAATAACAGAAAAAAAGAACGCAAAACAGGTTCCAGGCGGCGTAGGAAGCAGCTTCCTGGGCCGCCGGAGGCCCCAGTTCAGGCTGCGGTGCAGCCGCCCGCGGCTCAGCAGCCCAGCCGCGATTTCGAGCGCGAACTGCAGGACCACTTCGCGGCGGAAGCCCGCAGAAAAGTGGAAGAGGCGGCGGAGAACATCTTTGGTTCCGTGCTCGCCCGCCATGGCTGGGTCCGCAACGAGCGCGGCCAGGTCGAGTATGTTGGCGGCGAAGGCGCCTGATCGGCAGCCGCAGCCGTTATAAAAGCCCGGCAAAATTGCCGGGCTTTTTCGCTTGCATCTATTCCAACGTCATCCCGAACGAAGACCGGCGCTACGCCCAAAATGTAGTACACGGTACGCAGTCTTTCGCATTTTTCTGGCCTTTTTTAGAGTATTTCCCATATATTGCAGCGAACCTACTTCGTCCCCCAGGAGCAGCTCGAATGTCCTCTGGGTATCTGGCCCTGCAACGCCCTTCGTGGTCGCGTCCGAAATATCTGCTTTTTGCCTTCATTGGCCTGATGATCGTTTATGTCCTCGGCCACAACGAATACTTCCTGGTAGAGCCGCACGCCCCGGTGTGGCAGCACTATCAGCCTTTCAAATGGTACCTTTTGCCGCATGGCATGGCCGGTGCCTGCGCTCTCCTGCTCGGCCCCATGCAGTTCTCTGACCGCCTGCGGCGGCGCTTCACCAAGCTTCACCGCGTGCTCGGGCGCTTCTACGTTGCCGGCGTATTCATCGCCGGGCCCCTCGGTTTCTATATCCAGTTCTTCCAGGAACGAATAGGTGGCACGCGCTCGTTCAGCATCGCCGGCCTCGCCGATGCCACCTTGTGGATGCTCACCACGGGCATCGCCTTCGCGTTTATTCTTAAGGGAAAGGTCCAGCAGCACCGTCAGTGGATGACGCGCAGCTTTGCCGTCGCTATCGTCTTTCTGGAGGTTCGGGTGATCGCGGGGGTTACTGGATTGGAGAACCGTGGCCCCGCCGCCATTGAAACCATCGTCTGGGTCTGCCTGGTCTTCTCGATACTGCTGGCGGATCTTGCCCTGCAGATCCAGGAGTTCCGCCGCGCTCGGCCGATTGCTGCTAAAGCGCAAGCCGCCGCAGGTTAAAGGAGAGTTCCCGTCTACTTTCCGTATTCTTTAGCCGCCTTGCCAATCGAAGTACTGGCTTTGGCAAGATCTTGCGGGTTCATGATTGGCCGGAAAGACACTTTTGCGTTGAACGCCAGAAACCAAGGCTCAGCGATCGACGGAATTTGCGATGCGTCCTTCATCTCGAACACGATGGAGGCCGACCGTTGACCGTCGTCGTCGGCAAAGAAATAGGCTGCTTCCGGCTTGAGATCGGCCAGAATTCGCTCGATCGTGGAACCCAGGGTCCCCGCCTTGGCGGCGGCATTTCCAGCTTCCACGGGCAGCGATACTCTCAGCAACATTCGCATATGGGTTTTCTCCTTTAACGAGGTGCCGACCGATTAACCCAGTTGGTATGGGGAAGGCCTTCCGGAGGGTTGACGGGCTGCCGGCAAGCTACCCGAGTCCCTTACGCCCGCGCCGGATCCGGCTTCTCGCTCTTTACTCCCAGCTCCGCGAACGCCTTCTCCGCCTTCGCCGCGTCGAACTTCTTCTCCCGCGCCAGCGCCGCCAGCGCCGCCGCCACAATGGACTCCGCGTTGATTTCGAAGTGCCGCCGCAGGTGCGCGCGGTTGTCGCTGCGGCCAAAGCCGTCCGTACCCAGCGACACCAGCCGTCCACCCAGCCATGGCGCCAGTTGGTCAGGAACGATCTTCATGTAGTCGGTAGCCGCCACTATGGGGCCGTCGTTCCCGTCCAGAGCGCTTTGGATATACGGCCGCTTCGGCTGCTTGGACGGGTGCAGCCGGTTCCAACGCTCCGTGGCCAGTGCCTCCCGCCGCAGTTCGTTGTAGCTGGTTGCACTCCACACATTGGCCGCTACTCCATACTTTTCCCCCAGTATGCCCTGCGCCCGCATCGCCTCATTCAGAATGGGGCCGCTGCCAAACAGCTGCACCACCGCCTTGCCTGAGCCGGCTTCCTGAAGGCGATAAATGCCTCGCAGGATGCCGTCGCGGCTGCCTTCCCGCATCGCCGGCATGGCATAGTCTTCGTTGTACATGGTGATGTAGTAGAAGCGGTCCTCTTTCTCCTGGTACATCCGCCGCAGCCCGTCCTGAACGATCACCGCCGTCTCGTAGGCGAATGCAGGATCGTAGCTGGCGCAGGTGGGCACGGTGCTCGCCAGCACGTGGCTGTGTCCATCCTGGTGCTGCAGCCCCTCGCCCGAAAGCGTCGTTCGTCCCGCCGTGCCTCCCATCAGGAAGCCTTTGCCGCGCGAATCCGCGAACGCCCAGATCAGATCTCCTATGCGCTGAAACCCAAACATGGAGTAATAAGTGAAGAACGGAACCATAGGCACGCCATAGTTGGAGTAGGCGCCTCCGGCGGCGGTGAGTGATGCCATTGAGCCCGCCTCCGTGATCCCTTCCTCCAGGATCTGCCCGTCTTTTTCCTCGCGGTAGTAAAGCAGCATGTCCTGGTCGTGCGGGTTGTAGAGCTGCCCCTGGCTGGCGTAAATGCCCACCTGGCGGATTATGGACTCCATGCCGAAGGTGCGCGCTTCGTCCGGCACGATGGGTACCACCAGCTTCCCGATTTTGGGGTGCTTCAGCAGCTGGCGCAGCAGGCTGACGAAGGCCATGGTGGTGGAAACCGCGCGTCCCTTCGAGCCCTCCAGCCACTCCTGGAAATATTCCAGCGCCGGAGCCTCAAACTCGAACTTGGGATGCGCCTCCCGGGTGGGCATGTAGCCCCCCAGGGCCTGCCGCCGCTCCTTCAGGTACTGGATCTCCTCGCTGTCTTCCGGCGGCCGGTAGAGCGCCCCTTCCTTCGCCGCCTTCTCCGGGATGGGTATCTCGAAGCGGGCGCGGAATGCCGCCAGCGCCGCGTCACTCAGCTTTTTCTCCTGATGCGTGGCGTTGCGCGCCTGCGCCGAGCCCAGGCCGTAACCTTTTACGGTCTTGGCCAGAATCACCATGG
>Ga0075276_10000032_pt1 | contig 41258 bp, 51 predicted proteins | sample SF_Rice_5C_80N_4_FD_69770 | JGI IMG/M metagenome (GOLD analysis project Ga0075276, IMG submission 69770) | Rice paddy soil microbial communities from Twitchell Island, California, USA - SF_Rice_5C_80N_405 | ecosystem: Environmental > Terrestrial > Soil > Paddy field/soil | place: USA: Twitchell... | reverse complement strand
CCCCTATGCCGCAAATCAGCATCATTACCCCCACCTTCCAGCGTGACGACTTCCTGCCCAGGATACGGCAGTGTGTACAGTCGCAGACGCTGCAGGACATCGAATGGCTGATTGCGGACGACAGCCCGGAGAAGTCTGCGCATTTCGATCCGCCCGGCGACCCGCGCATCCGCTACATCCACCTGCCGCAGAGAATGAGCGTGGGCGAGAAGCGCAATCTTCTGGTGGAGCAGGCGCAAAGCGAGGTGATCCTCCATTTCGACGATGACGATTACTACGCGCCGGGCTATGCGCACACCATGCTCAATGCGCTCACCAGCGACGGCTACGACATGGTCAATCTCAGAGCGTGGTTTCTGTTCGACCTGCGTCATCGCTTCTTCGGTTTCTGGGACATGATGCTGAAGGATGGCCTGCACTTTGCGCTGGGGCGCGAGCGCGCCGAGCTTATGGTTTTCGACTCCCGGACCGACGACAGTTTCAAGGACAACCACCTCGGCTTCGGCTTCGGCTGGATCTACCGCAAGGCGGTGTGGGCGCGCGCACCGTTTTTGCATCTGGACTGGAACGAGGACGGCGCGTTTGCCCTGCAGGCGCGGGAACATTTCCGCCTGGGCGGGCACGCCGACACCAAGGGCATCTGCCTGCACATCCTGCACGGCGGCAACACCTCGCGCGCGTTTCCGCAGTATCAACTGCCGCTGTTCATGCTGGAGCAATATTTTCCGCAGATGGACAAGCAGCGCTTCCTCAACGCCTAGGCTGCCGCCGAATGCCGGGGCGGGGCCGGCGCGCCCTGCGGCATTATGTCGCATTCCCTGCGAGTGATTCCGGCGCTAAAGTGCATCCTGTCAGGCGGCGCTGAATCCGGCAGCAACCCCAACCGCAATCTCCCCGCTCATCGGCTTCATCTGGAGCGTTGCCTGGCCCTCTTAACTTTCAGGCCTCCGGGCCCCGGCGCTTCACGGCATCGGGGCCTTTTTTTCGGGCCTGTTCTGCGCGGCCTGGGCGCGATCATTCCTCGGGCGTCACGGCCACATGCCAGCTCGAATCCGGGTCGTAGGCGGTCATCTTGCGCGCGAGCTGCGCGGTGTCCTTGCCCAGATTCTTCTCGAAGACGATGCCGTTCTGGTTGACGATGAAGGTCATCACGCCGGAGTTGGCGTATTCCGCCGGCCACGCCACCAGCGCATAGCCGCGGGTCATCCGGCCATGCACGATGTAGCTGTGCGCCCGGCCCGGCGCGTGCGGACCTTGGGCGGTCAGGATCTTGTAGCGATAGCCGTGGTAGGGCGCGAGCACGGCGCCCTTGCCCGCATCGCGATAGCCCTGGTCCGACGCCGCCGCGATCAGCGGGCCGAAGGGGCTTTCCGGCTCGCCGGGCTGGGCGGGCCAGTAGAGCCCGTCGTGTTTGTCCTTCGAGCTGGCGATCTTCATGGCGTAAATGCCGGGCGGCTCGCTGCGCGCGGCATAGTCGCGCTGCGCATCCACATAGGCGCGGCAGACCCCGATGGCGTCCAGCTCGTTGCGGCCGATGCGCCGGTCCAGTATCTCTTCCGCGCCCGCCCGGGTGTCGAAATACCAGGCCGAGCCCGCTTTCCCCGTGTCACGGCGCGCCAGCGGTATGGGGAAGGAAAACCCATTCTTGCCGATCACCAGCAGTGCGCGGTCCGCGCCCAGGCTCACGATGCGGTGCTGGGTGTCGTAGGCGGCGGCGAGCCGCGACTGCACATTGCGGTCCGCCACCGGGTCGCCCGAGTTGACCAGCTTGGCGCCAGCCGCGCCGAATATCCTGGCGAGGTCCGGCTTGCTGTTGTCGCGCCAGGCGGCGGCAAGCGCATCGGCCCCCTGTTCCGGGGTAGCGAAGGTTTGTTGAGCCTGTGTCTTGGCGGCAGGCGTCTTGGAACCTGGCGCCTTGTGCGTGGCGGCAACCGCGCCGCCAGCCAGCAGCAGCGCGAACAGGCCGCCCGCCAGCGCGAGCAGGCTGGCCGCAAGCGCGGCAGGACGCGGGCGGCGTAGGGTATGGATAGAAATCATGGCCGTCTCACCTGTGTGTATGTGCGGCTTGCGCCGTTATCTGCGGCCCCGGCCGCCGCCCCCACCGCCCCGGACCTCGCCGCCCAAACCGCCGAGGCCGCCGCCGCGGAAGTAACCGCCGTCGCCGGGCGCAGAGCGGCGGCTGGAGAAGCCGCGCTGCGATTGCATGCGCAACTCAGGGGCGCTGCGCCCGAACGATTCGAACGCGGGCGAGGGGCGGGGCGCCTGGAAGCGCTGCTGGCCGCCGAATTCGCGCCCGCCAGGCCGTGGCTGTTCGCGTTCGCGGAACTGGGGCTGCTCGCGTTCGCGGAACCGGTTGGCCTCGCGGCGCTGGGTTTCGAACTGGCGCTGGCGCATCGCGCCTGCAGTCCCGCCGCCATACACGCCGGCCGCCGCACCCGCGGGCGTATTCGGCGCGGGCGCCATGGGATAGCCGCGGAAGCGGCCCAGCTCGCCCACGCCGCCCGGCCTGTAAAAGCGCTCGCGCAGGTCTGCGCTGGGGTAGGGCACGCCGTGGCGGTGGTAGGGATCGTGATACCAGCGGTCGCCGCGGATGGGCGGGCCGTACATGTCGAGGTCGTTGTAGCGCGTGGGGTTGACGTAAACCGAGTAGGCCACCCAGTTCAGGTTGGACCAGCCCCACAGCGGCTGCACGATGGAAAAGCCGAACCAACCGAAGCCGCCGACGATTCCCACATTGAAATAGCCGGGGAAGTAATAGGGCGGATAGGCCGGATACATCCACGCGCCGTAAACGAAGAACGGATCGTACACCGGGACGTAGACGTAATTCGCCATCGCGGGCACGATGACGATCTGCGAATTCTGGTCTTCCACGTCGGCGTACTGGTTGGACTTGAGGTGCCCGGCCTCCTGGGCCTGCTTGCGCAGGCGCTGCACCGAGGCCATCACCGCCTTCTCGCTGGAAAGAAAGGCGTCGCCCATCTGCTCGGTCCAGGTCAGGTTCTCGTCCATCATGTGCAGCACCTGGGGAAACGGCACCAGCGATTTCACGCTGGGCGCCCACGGCTCCGACTTGAGGGCATTGGCCAGCGCATCGCCGGTGAGCGCGGCATTGTCCGGCTTGCGCACCCAGCGCGCGGCTTCCACCACTTCCAGCGGATAGGTGGAGGCCATCAATATCTGCGACAGCAACTGGTCCGGGTAGAGGGCAACCGGCGCCAGCATCTGGTCGAGCTGCGCATCGGTGTAGGTTTTCGCGGGGGCGGATTTCGCCGCGGCGGGTGCGGGCGTGGCGGCAATCGCCAGCGGCGGCATGGCCGCGAGCGCCCCGGCAAGAACCAGCATGACTCCAATCCTTATCTTCATCATCGGCTCCGTGCAGCGCGGGAGGCAAGGCCCGCGCGAATTGCAATACCCATTCCAGATGCGCAAGGTGCGGCGTCTGGCCGGCAGAGTGAAATCACCAGACTGAAATCAAATATACGCCGAAATTCCGCAAAAATAAACGGCGCAAAAACTTCCCCGCAAAAAACCGGAACCAATCCGCGCGGCCGCTGTCGCCGCGGCGCGAAACGGCGCGGCTCAGTAGCTCTTGCGAAAGCGCGTGCCGCCGCACTTGGGGCACTCGGGCACCACCGCGGTGTGGCGCAACTGAACCTTTTCCCCGCAGGCCAGGCAGGTGAGCGTGCCGGCCATCGTCACCTCGCCGCTCTCGTACTCGAGCGCACTTTCCGCCTTCGAGGAAAGCTCGGCCAGCGCGTGGCCCGCGGCCTTCATGATCTTCGAAAGCGAGGACAGCGCGCCCGCGCCCAGCCGCGCCGGGTGCAAAGTTTCCTTCGCGCTCTCGCCGAACTGGCGCATCTCCTCGCGCGTCTGCTCCAGATCGCGGCGCATGTAGCGCTTGAATGTCTCGCCCTGGTCGGAAGTGAATTCGCCCGCCGCCGTCATCTGCTCGCGCGCGCGCTCCATCGCCTTTTCCATCGCCTCGCGCCCCTTGTCCTGGCCGGCCGCGAAGATGTCGCGCGAAAGCTCGACAAAGCGGTCATAGAGCCCGGCCTTTTGCTCGGCTTCGGGCGTGGCCTGGGTTTCAGGACGGCTGGCCGTTTCCGGTGTATCGGGCCTTTCCAGTGTGGCTGGTTTTTCGGGATTGTCCATGATGAGATCTCCTCTGCGTTGATTAACGAATCAGAATGAGTCTGGTCCGGTCCCCGCAGCAGCTGAAGACGTGCTGCGGATGAAGCATGCGTGGTGCATGGTGCGGGAAGCGGCCGGCGCGGATTGAGGCGCCGGCTGCCGCCGGCGTGTGCCGTATCGAAAATACTACGCCCATCAAGCGCGTCATGCAAGGGCGCGGATGGCGCCTGCCATCTATGCATTTATCGCAAGCGCACTTTGCGCTACAGTATGCGCATGTGCGGACGCTACGCCAACACCTGCGGTACGGAAGAACTCAACGCGCGGTTCGACGTCGGGTGGGTGGAGACTGCGCCGCCGCATTACAACATCGCGCCCGGCCAGCAGGTCGCCATTGTGCGTGAGGGGGAGCGCGCGGGCGATGGCGCGGAAGCGAAACGCGAGCTCGCCTTCGTTCGGTGGGGGCTCATCCCCTCCTGGGCGAAAGACCCCGCCATCGGCCACCGCCTCATCAACGCCCGCGCCGAAACCCTGGGCGAAAAGCCCGCCTTCCGCAATGCCTGGCGCCGCCACCATTGCCTCATCCCCGCCACGGCCTTTTATGAATGGCAAGGCGCTGCCGGCCACAAGCAGCCCTGGTGCGTCGCCATGGCGGACAACAGCCCCTTCGGCATGGCCGGCCTCTGGGAACGCTGGCGCGACCCTGCGGGCGAGGTACTGGAAACCTGCACCATCATCACCACCGACGCGAATGCGCTGCTGTCACCCATCCACGACCGCATGCCCCTCATCATCGCGCCCGAAAACTACGCGGCCTGGCTCAACAGCGCCAATCCCCACGCCGAGAAGCTGGTGCAGCCCTATCCCCCGGAACGCATGCGCGCCTGGCGCGTGAGCATGCGGGTGAACACGGCGAGCCACGACGACCCGGCCTGCATGGATGACGTGGAAGACGGAACGTGAAAGCTGGCGCGACGCGCCCCTGCGCACTTCGCGGCGGAAATGTGATCGCGGCGCACCGGCCGCCCATCAAACGGAAAGGATGACCATCATGCCCCACGCGACGCTTGACCCGGCCACCGGCCGGCTGATCGAGATCTTCCCCAGTTGGGATGCCGCCCGTCTGCGGCAGGCGCTGGCGCAAGCGGGCCGCGCGCAGCAAGCCTGGGCGCAAACCGCCTTCGCCGAACGCGCGGCGGTGCTGCGCGAGGTATCCGCCCGCCTGCATGCGCAGCGCGACCGTTTTGCCGCGCTGATGACGCTGGAAATGGGCAAGCTGCTGCGCGAGGCGCGCGCCGAGGCCGAAAAGTGTGCGCTGGCCTGCGACTACTACGCGCAGCATGCGGAGGAATTCCTGCGCGCCGAGACCATGGAATCCGACGCCGGCAAGAGCTATGTCGCCCACTATCCGCTGGGCGTTGTGCTCGCCATCATGCCGTGGAATTTCCCGTTCTGGCAGGTCATCCGCGCCGCGGCGCCGGCGCTTATGGCGGGCAATGCGCTGCTGCTGAAACACGCGCCCTCGGTGCCGCAGTGCGCGCTGGCGCTGGAGGCCCTGTTCCGGGAGAGCGGCTTGCCGGAAGGCGTGTTCACCACGCTGATGATAGAAACCGCCCACGTGCCCGAGGTGATCGCCAGCCCGGAGGTGCAGGGCGTCACGCTCACCGGCTCGGAAGCCACCGGGCGCAAGGTCGCGGCCTGCGCCGGAGAGCATTTGAAAAAATGCGTGCTGGAGCTGGGCGGCTCCGATCCCTTCATCGTCCTCCACGATGCGGATCTCGAACAGGCCGTCACCACCGCGGCCGCCTCGCGCTTCCAGAATAACGGCCAATCCTGCATCGCCGCCAAGCGCTTCATCCTCGTGCCGGAGATCGCCGACGAATTTCTCAGCCGCTTCAAGAGCCGCGTGGAGGCGCTCACGCTGGGCGACCCCATGGACGACGCCACGCAGATCGGCCCCATGGCGCGTGCAGACCTGCGCGATGCCCTGCACCGGCAAGTGACCGACTCCATCGCCCAGGGCGCTGTCGCCGTGACCGGCTGCGCGCCCGATGCCCGCGCGGGATTTTTCTACCCGCCTTCCATTCTCGATCGCGTCACCGCACAGACCCGCGCCTGGCGCGAAGAGCTGTTCGGCCCCGTCGCCGTCATCATCCGCGCCGCGAGCGAAGATGACGCCGTGCGCATCGCCAACGAAACGCCCTACGGCCTCGGCTCCTCCATCTGGAGCCGCGACACCGCGCGCGCCGAACGCCTCGCCGCCAGCGTCCAGGCCGGCTGCACCTTCATCAACGGCCTCGTCAAATCCGACCCGCGCCTGCCCTTCGGCGGCGTGAAGGCTTCCGGCTACGGCCGCGAGCTATCCCGCCAGGGCATACTCGAATTCGTGAACGCGAAAACCGTGTGGATCAAATAGCTCGTTGGGCGTCATTTCATTCAGCCCAACCGCGCTGAAGGGCAAAGGAGAATCGCCATGAGAAAGATCATCGCTCTTACATTCGTGACGCTGGACGGAGTCATGCAGGCGCCGGGCGGGCCCGAGGAGGATACCGAGGGCGGCTTCAAGTATGGCGGCTGGACTGTGCCGTTCGCCGACGAGCGCTCCGGCGCAATGATGCGCGAGGAGATGGAGCAGACGCGCGCCGTGCTGCTGGGCCGGAAGACCTACGAAATATTCGCCGCCTATTGGCCGCGACACGGGAGCATATGGCCCGGCATCAATCCGGCGGCGAAGTACGTCGTGTCGAGCACGCTTGCCGAGGCGAAGTGGGAGAATAGCGTCATCATCAAGGACAACGCCGCGCAGGAAATTCGGCGGCTGAAACAGCAGGATGGCCCCGATCTCCAGGTATGGGGCAGCAGCGGCCTGCTCCAGACGCTGCTCAAGCATGACCTCGTCGATGAGCTATCGCTCAAGATCCATCCCGTCACCCTGGGGGCGGGCAAGCGGCTTTTCGGCGCAGGGACCATCCCGGCGGCATTCAGGCTCACGCACTCGGACATCACGTCCAGCGGCGTCATCTTCGCGCGTTACGCGCGTGCCGGAGAGGTGAAGACGGGCTCGTTTGCCGATTGATCTGCTGAACACGTCCGCGTCGTTCACAAACCGCGCTCCCTGCTGCGGACACCCAGCGCACGCGGGAACGGCGTACAATCGATCCGGCTGTCCATCATTATCGGAGCGCTTGCCTCATGCGACCCCTCAGGTACTCCATCAACGTCACATTGGACGGGTGCTGCGATCATCGCGCAATCATCCCGGATGAGGACCTGCATCGTCACGCGGCCGAAACCCTCTCCGCGGCCGATGCGCTCATATTTGGCCGGGTGACTTACCAGATGATGGAGGCGGCGTGGCGGCCGCAGGTGCGCGGCGGCGAGTGGCCCGACTGGATGGAATCCTTCGCCCGGACGATAGACGCCGCAAAGAAATACGTCGTCTCGAGCACCCTGGAACGGGTCGACTGGAACGCCGAGCTTTTGCATGGCGATCTCGCGCAGGCCATTCGGCAGCTCAAGCAGCAGCCGGGAAAGGGCCTGCTCGTGGGCGGCGTCAAGCTCCCGCTGGCGCTGGCGGAGCTGGGGTTGATCGACGAATACGAGATCGTGGTCCATCCCCGGCTGGTGGGGCACGGCCCCACCTTGTTCGCGGGGCTGCCGAGGCCCATCGACCTGAAGCTGGTCAGCCGGCTCGAATTGCGCTCGGGCGCCGTGGCGATGCGCTATGAACCGAAGAATTAATCAATCCTTCCGCCGCCCCGCCGGTGTGCTTCAAACAACGCAGCACTGATCGAAGAGGCATGCCATGGCTTACTACCTCGCAAAAATCATCATTACGTCCGTCCTGATCGTCGCGATTGCGGAGATTTCCAAGCGCAGCACCCTGGCCGGCGCGATATTGGCCTCCATTCCGCTCGTCTCCGTACTCGCCATGATCTGGCTCTACATCGGCACCCGCGATGTGAACAAGATAAGTGCCCTGGCCACCAGCATCTTCTGGCTTGTCCTGCCGTCGCTCGCGTTGTTCATCTCGCTGCCGCTGCTGCTGAAGCACGGGCTGAATTTCTACCTCAGCCTCGGCCTTTCCATCGCACTCACGGCGGCATGCTATTTCCTGATGATTGCCGTGCTGGAAAATTTCGGGGTGAAATTGTAGCGGCGCCGGTTTGGGCATGACGCTGCCCAACCTGCCGTGCCGGGGGGCGCAGTGTTACCCACGCTGCGATCTAATCGCCCCATTCCAGCCACAGCTTGCCATCCGCCCGCCGGACCTGCGTGCCCAGCGCGGCGCATAGCGCCGCCGCGCGATTGGCGATGTAGTCGAACGCCGCGCCGCCCGCCGGCGCCACGCGGCAATCTTCGATCAAGACGGGATGCAAGCGGATCGCGCGCAGCGCACCGCGCGTGAGCGTAAGCTCAAACAGCAACTGATGATCGTTGCGAAACACCGGGCCGACGTAATAATCGTCCACCAGATCGCCCGCCGCGTAGAAAATGGGCCAGCCGCGATACACCTCCACCCCCTGGAACACATGCGCGCTGTGGCCGAACAGCAGGCGAAAGCCCATGTCTATCGCCGCATGCGCCAGCTCGCGGAAATAATGCGCCGGACGGTCCGCCATGTTCGGCCCCCAGTGCAGCGAAAGGATGGGCCAGTCCGCGCCGCCCTTCAGGATGTGCGCCAGCCCGCGGCGAAAGGCCGCCAGCGCCGCCGCCCTGTCCGTCAGGTCCAGGTAGGCCATCCCCGGCGTGTGCTCGGCCGCCGCGAAATCCGCCTGGTGGTCGCAAAAGGCCACCATGCCGAATTTAATGCCATTGCGCGCAAGGAATAGCGGCGCATAAGCGCGGTCCGCATCCTCGCCCGCGCCCGCATAGCCTATCCCCTGCGCGCGCAGGGCGCGCAGCGTATCGTGCAGGCCCGCCACATCGAAATCCAGAACATGGTTGTTCGCCAGGCTCACGCAATCCACCCCCGCCCCCGCGAGGGATAGCGCGGCCTCCGGCGGCGCGCCGAAATAGAAAGCCTTGGGCGCGCCTCCCCATTCCCCACTCGCCCCGGTGATCGCGCATTCCAGATTCACCATGGAAAGATCCGCCCCGCGCAAGAGCGCCGCCACCCCGCCCAGCGGATAGCCCCGCCCCTCGCAGCGGATAGCCTCGCCCACCAGGCGGCCCAGCATCACATCGCCGCCCAGCATCACCTGCACCGTGTCCTCCTGTCCATCGGTCATCGCGTCCTCCATGGGAGCCGGCATCGCATCCGCCTCGATAAAGCCCATGCCTGCCCGGCCATCCTAGCGCAAGTGGGCCAGGAGCGGGGAGGGGGCGCCGCGCAAACGTGTCGCATTCCAGCCCGGCGGAATGTGATGGGGGACGAACCGCCTTCACCCTTTACCCGCTTGCCTCGCTGAATTATGCTTGTGGCCTCTGGGTGGTATTCATCCAGAGCCGCTAGAACAATCACAGGAAGCACCCATGGCTACGGACTATCGCGAGTTGGCGGCTTACCGCAGGTGTGTGGCGCAGGTCACTTCGCGCTGGCCGGATTTCCTCAAGCTGCGCCAGGAGATGTTCGCGCAGCAGGCGCGCTTTGACAAAGCGCCGGAGAAGGTGGCGGAGAACATCGTGGGCTCGCTGTTCACTTCCGTTCTCGATTGGACCGACCACGACCTCAACTGGCAGCTTGATCGCGCGGACCTCGTGGTGACGCGCAATTTCGTGAAGTATCTTGTGGTGGAGACGAAATCTCCCGGCAGCCTCAAGAGCAGGAAATCACTGGATGCGGCGCTGGAGCAGGCCTGGGGCTATGCCGCCGAGCAGCGCGTGAAGCAGGTGGCCGTGTGCGATGGCCTGCTTTTCTACGGCGCGGACATCGAGGGCGGCGGGCTCAACCCGCGCGTCCGCTTCGACCTCACGCTGACACAGGCACCCCATGATTCCCTGTGGTGGATCAGTCTGGACGGAATCTACCGGCCGTGTGAATCACGGCCCGACCTGCCGGCCTATTCAGAGCAGGCTGGCGAACTGGCGGACGGGAGTCCATCCTCGCCCGACGGCTTGATCCTCCATCCGAAATACCAGATTCCCGCGCGGTGTTTCGCCTATGTCGGCGACCCCGCCAAACCGGCAACGTGGAAGCTCCCCTATCTGCTGGCCGATGGCAGCGCCGATCTCAAGCGTCTGCCCAAGGCGATACAGGCGCTCGCCAGCAATTATCGCGGCGCAAAGGTCGGCGGCATTCCGGAGCCTGCGATTCCCGAGGTATTCAGGCGGCTTGCGGAGGCCGCAACGACTGCCGGCAAGATGCCCGCGCCGGGAGTCGCCGTGGCCGCTGCCTACGAGCAACTCGCCGAAATACTGAACCAACTCGAAGCGGCGGGGAAATAGCTTGTTGGGCTTCATATCATTCAGTCGAACCTACCACGCTATCGTCGAGGCGTGTATTGGGCATCGTCCATGCACGTGTAGACCACGCATTCCAACGGTCATTGCACTCTGCGCGCGCGAAAGGAGGGGAATGTAACTTGGCTAGAGCAAGTCACAATTGGAGAACAATTGCCGCCATCGCAATAGGGCTTGCGTTGTTCTTCATTGCCCTTGCCGCTGGCCAGTACTTTTACACCGCGAATGAGATTTACGCGACGACGCGGCAACAGTTGCAGAGTAGCGCTGACGACGCGGTGGCAAGCGTGTTGGGCGTGATGGTTAAGGCGGAAATCGTTCCCACCCAGATTGATAAGGCCTCGCTCAAGGCGAAGAACTATATAGTCTTGTCAAGCGATGGTCACGTGGAGGTGGTTCTTTCTGACGATAAGTCGAATCTCATTCCGAGGGGGATGCTCTCTGAGGTCGTTCCCCCTGCTGGAGATTTTTCCACTCCAAAGTTATTTTGGACGCCCTCTGGCGACGGGTGGACTGTGCTTATCAGGAAGATGCAAGGTGGGTACGTAATACTCGCAGTCAGCAAGGATAGCGATGTCTCGTCACCGGGCGCGATGCTTAGGAAGAATGCAAACTACTTCCATTCTGTTGACGGCACAATTCAGACGAATGTCAGCCTTCTGGATAATGCCGTCGATTACGCGATAGTCGATGAGTCCAATACGGTTGTCGCTGCGGCTGGTTATGTTCCGCTAAGGACTAACCTGCCCGCCGTTACGGCGCAACTGGCATCCCTCAGGAGGAATACCGCAATCCTCCCGCTGCGGCGTGACGTTCTTTCGCCACGATACGGACACGTGGGCGTTGTAATCGTTTGGGCTGACCTGAGCAAAGAACAGGGTGTGCTGGATCATGAATGGCGCTTCCTGGGGGTTCTGGCCGTTGTTTCGTGGATTATTGCGCTCAGCGTCGCATTGCGCTATTGGAGTCGGTCAGAAACCACGAAGCGAGATTTGCGGAGCGCCTTTCAGAACTATCTCTCGCCTCAGGTAATGGAGGCGATTCTGAAGGACCCGGCCAAGGTGACTCTTGGCGGACAGCGCAGGGAGGTCACGATTTTGTTCAGCGACATTCGGTCATTTACCAGTCTGTCTGAAAGCCTGCCGCCGCAGCAGCTTACACATATTCTTCAGGAGTACTTCGATGAGATGACGGCGGAGGTTATTGCGAATGAGGGGGTTGTGGACAAATTCATCGGGGACGCCATCATGGCGTTTTGGGGCGCGCCCATTGATCAGCCGGATCAAGCAGATCGAGCTGTCAGAACCGCCGTCAACATGATTAAGCGATTGAAGGTGCTGCAGGAGAAGTGGTCCAATGAGGGATACCCGGTCATCGATATTGGAGTTGGCATAAACATCGGCGTGGCGACCGTCGGAAATTTTGGGTCCAGACAACGTTTCGATTACACGATAATAGGTGACGCAGTTAACACGGCGTCAAGAATCGAGGGGCTCACGCGGCAGTTTGAAAGCCACATAATCATTTCAGAGTCTACGCTCAAACAGCTATCCATCAAGGTCGAGACAAGGGACTTGGGAACCGTGGCTGTTAAAGGTAAGCAAGAGCTGCTACGGGTTTACCAAGTGTTGACCTAGTCGCTAAAGTCGGGGCGAATTGATTCCTTGTTTCAGACGACTTGAGAACAATCGGCGGCGCGCTTTGCTTAGTTGCATCATACGAGTGCAACGAAGCGGGAGGTAATCGCTCGTGGGATGCACTATTAGTTAGTGAGCAAAGGCGCCAGGCTCGCATTTTTTCGGAATAATAAGCGGAGGTTGGCCCCTTTACACAGTCAAATTGGCAGTTCGATGACATCTGAGGATATTGTATGAAAGAAATTAAGCTTCCGATAAATCAGACCTATTCCATGCGCCTGAAATTTGACCCGGCTAAGGCAGTTGACCTCGGGAATGGCGTAGTAAGGCACACCCTTGGCACATTCTCTACCGAGGACGCGGCGCCGAGTCTTGAAATGGCTAGAAAGAACGGCGGGAACATTCTGTACGCAACAACATCGGTCGAACAGCAGCTCGAAAACATATTGATGCTCTATTTTATGGGCCCGTTTATCAAACACGAGGAACGCCGCATATTGTTCGAACGTGAGATTCTTCAATCGTCTGCGCTTTCATACAACGCCAAGAAGGAGCTTGTGTCGAAAATACTGGCTCATAATGAGGTCGTCGATAACAAGGTACTCAACAAACTACAACAGAAGTTGAAGCGGATTATGGAATGGCGCAATGCGTTTGCTCATGGGAAGCTCATATACGATGCGGATGCGGGGTGCTCGCTACAATATTATTCTGGCAGCGCGAAGACGTTGTCGCTGACTGACGACTTGTGGTCCGAAGTTGAAGAATGCTTTCTCGAATGCACGGAACTGTTAAAAGCGGTGCAGCTCTCTGTTGAGAAACATGTAAGTGAATCGCGGGGGCTGCCCGGATTTGACTGACGCAGAGGCAATTAGCCAGAATTGATGGGGGTAAGACTGAGCTGACCCCAATTCCTCCGGTGCGGATTGCATTGCCCGCGGGGCGGGCTATGCGGCAGGCAGATGCAGCTATGCCTAACGGCATATTGTGTGTTCGTTATGTGACTGATAGAGTCTGCGCACGAATCACGAGGGAGGATGTTATGCAATATGAATCGAAAGTCATCGAGCAATTCGCCGAAAGGCTATACGGGAGAGCCAAGTCGATCATTATCAGATACACAGTATTCGGGGTTTTGATTGGGGCGGGTGTCGGCTACGCGGCCATGCATAGCCCGGTAGGCACGGGAATCGGAGCCGTGATCGCGGGTATCTTGGGATATTCGCTGGGAGTTGAGAAAGCGTTTCTGCTTAAGCTGCAAGCGCAAACTGCTCTCTGCCAAGTACAGATTGAGCGGAATACCGCTGGTGCGGGCTAAAGTCGCAGTTGAATCATGCAAGCCCGGATGACACGCAACGGGATCCTGGATCTAAACAATTGGGGGGAGATTCGATTTAATTGCGCCATGATGCCCGTGTCAACTTGACAAGAAGTGGGATCACGCTGGGCCAAATTAAATCGAATCTGCCCCCAATTGTTACCAGAAGCGGACGTGTACTTGACTCTACTGGAGGGCTGCATTGGAGGCTCGTGACGACAAAGCAAATACGCTATACAAATTCATGAAGTATCCCGCTGACGGACCGTCTCCCGCAGAAAATGCCGAATATCGCAGGCGGGTGGAGGCGCTATTGAGAGGCGGAGAATTATATTTTGCAACCGCGAAGGAGCTAAATGACCCCTTTGACGCGGCTCCTCATTTCCGTATTCCCAGCGCACATGAAGAGCTGCTAAAGGCTGTGGAGAGGGGTCTTGCAGTATTTGGCGAGAGAAACGGCCTACGTCCGGAACAAATCGAGGCACGGCGTGAAGAGCTGAAAGCCAAGATCAAGTCTGGCGAGTACGAAATCGAGATGACGGGCGTTGCTCACGGATGGCGCGAGGAATTTAGATCAAAATTTCCTATGTGTTGCCTAACTGCGGAAAGAGGTAGTACTCTGATGTGGTCGTATTATGCCGAGGGGCATACCGGTATTTGCGTTCATTTCGATGCCACCCAAGTGCCATTTGGCAACGCCGAGAAGGTGGTCTATGTACGAGATTATCCGGAAATTCCTTTGCCTCTTGGTGGTCACGACCCAAATGAGTTCATAAGAAAAGCGTTATATACCAAATCCGATGCTTGGAGTCACGAACGAGAGTATCGCCTAGTTAACCTGCCATACGCCGTAGATGGAGCACCTGGGCACATCTTGGACGACATCTTTGGATGGAAAACTCCCCAGCTAGCGATTATTTCTCCGGCATACATTGAAGGCGTGACTGTTGGTGCTGCTATGCGTGAACATGAAATTGAAGATATTCTGCGGTTATGCGCCGACCGCGCACGAAGAATTCCAGTGTTCAGGGCAAAGTGTAGCCGCGACCATTTTGAATTGGAGTTCGAACGCATATCCGAATAAGCTAGGTAGAGCGGGCAACGCTGCGCCTTTTCGATGGCGTCCGTTCTTCTAAATCGCTAACGGCCGGTTTGCACAACTCGGAAGTTAGCCACCCCACCCCGAACATCGGATAAGCTGCACATCGCGGACATTGCCGCCGGGCGATAGAGTTGCTCGCGGAGCGATTGCGTTCAGGCGCTATTCACTTCGCCAATCCAATCCACCTTTCCACTCCCCCATGCCGCGAGCAGGTGCCCCTGCGGTGGGTGCTGAAGCTGTATGAGCCGTCGCGGCATTGGGCGCTGGCGCCCGGCGGGGCGTTGCCGGATAGGGTGTGGGCGGGGGCGTGGATGCGCTGGCCGCTTGAGTTGGTGTAGTACTTGTGTTCGATGAGGCCGTTTTTGTCCGGCGCGCGCTGCACGGATGAGGCGGGTGCGTCGCTGGGGCGAGTCCGGGCCGGGGCGTTTCCATCGCGGGCAAAGCCGGGTGCGGCGGGGCCGGCGAGGAGGCAGGCGGCGAGCAGGGTGAGCAGGGCTTTGTTCATGGCGGCATTTTATCGCGTGCGGGGCGCGGCATTCTGTAATACTGTTGATGGCGAAGGCGCGGTAGAATCGGGCGGGTGCGGGGGCATTTCCGCGTTTGCTTTGCAGGGGGGCGATGATCTGTACCATTTCCATCCGGCGCGAGGGTCCATGCCGTGCGGCGCTGCTGCTGGCGGCGGCGCTGGCGCTGCTTCCTTTGCGCGCTGCGGCGCACGGCTTTGCGGGCAAGCGGTTTTTCCCCGCGACGCTTGCGGTGGATGATCCCTTCGTCACCGATGAGGCGGGCATTACCTTCAGCAACCGCAATACGCCGAACGGCGATGGCACGAGCACGGACACGAGCGACCTTGCGCTGGATTACGCGAAGAGCATCACGCCGCGTTTTGCGCTTTCGGTGGGGGCGGATTATCTGCACCTGAGGCCGGATGGCATGCCGGCGCAGAACGGCTTTGGCAATACCGTGATCGGCGCGAAATACCGGGTGTATCTGAACGAGGAGGGGGAGTCGCTGGTTTCCATCGGCGCGAATGTGGAGCTGGGCGGCAGCGGGACGCCGCGCGTGGGCGCGGCTTCCGGCTCGACGGTGTCGCCGACGCTCTATTTCGGCAAGGGTTTTGGCGGTCTGCCGGATTCGCTGCGATACCTGCGGCCCTTTGCGGTGACGGGCACGCTGGCGCCCAACCTCAGCGCATCGGACTGGGCCGCGCAAAGCGCGACCACGGGCCTGAGCATACAATACAACCTCGGTTATTTGCAGGACTTCGTGCAGGACTTCGGCTGGGGCGCGCCCTGGAATCGCATGCTGCTCATTGCGGAATTCCCGCTGCAGACGTGCACCGCGCCTGGCTGCGGCGGGCAGACCACGGGGACGGTGAACCCCGGCGTGATCTGGGTGGGCAAGTATTACCAGCTCGGGGTGGAGGCGGCGATTCCGTTCAATCGCGCCAGCGGGACGCACACTGGCATCATGGCGCAATTGCATTTCTTCATCGACGATATTTATCCGCACAGCCTGGGGAGGCCGCTATACCCATGAACCGCATGAATCCGCTCCGCCTGCTGCTCGTCCTGTTCGCCCTGCTGTTGCCGGCGCAGGCCCTGGCCCACGCCTTCCCCGACCATGCGGCGCCCGGGGCGGGGGCGGTGCTGGCGCAGGCCCCGGGCGCGGTCACCATCCATTTCGATTCGGAACTGGAGCCGCTGTTCAGCACCGTGGTGGTGAAGAATGAGCAGGGGGTCCAGGTCAGCCAGGGCAAGGGGCAGGTGGATGCGCACAATCCGCGGGTGCTTTCGACCAGGCTCACCAGCGAACGCAAGGGCACCTATCACGTTTACTGGAGCGTGGTGGCGCGCGATGGGCACCACACCGAAGGCGATTACACGTATACCGTTCAATGATGGCCGCCGGAACATTGCATGCGCTGCACGTTGTTCTGAGCACTGTTGATTTTTTCGCATGGCTCTGCGCGTGCGGCCTGGTGATGGCGCGCGCAGGTCTGGTGCCCGGCGCCGCATTCGAATTGCCCGGCGTGGCGGGACGCTTGCGATCGCGCCTGCTGGGCTACCTGGCGCTGCTGGCGATAACGGGGGGCGCGCTGCTCGCCGTGCGCACCGCGGACATGAGCGGGCTGCCGCTCGCACAGGCAATTGCGATAGTGCCCGAGGTCCTCCTACGCACCCACTTTGGCATGGTGTGGGGCATGCACCTTGTTCTGCTCGGCCTGCTGGCTGCGACGCTGCCCTTGCCGCCGCGCGCGGGCATTCCGGCCTCGCTTTGCATGGCCGCCATGCTGGCGCTGAGCTACAGCGCGGTTTCGCATGCGGGAGACGGGGGCGACTTCACGCTTTCCGAGCTGAACGACTGGGCGCATGTCATCTCCGTATCGCTGTGGGGCGGCGGCATCCTGGCCACGGTCTTGTTCACCTTCCCGCTGCTGCGCGGGCGCCGCACGCTGCTGGTGCAGAGCGTGGTTCGCCTGTCACGGCTTGCGGGGTGGGCGCTGGCGGGGTCGGTGGTGACGGGGCTGTATAACACCGCTCTGCGCATCGACGCGCCCGATCAGCTGCTGACGACCGATTACGGCCGCATCCTGATGGTGAAGGCTGCGCTGGTGGGAGGTATCGCGGCGGTGGGTGGACTCAGCCGGTTCTTCACTGTTTCCCGCCTCCGCGGTGCGATAGGCGAGCGAGACGCAGACGTCTGCCTGGGCAGGATGGGCCGTGCGCTGGCTGGCGATGCCTTCCTCATTGCACTGGTGCTGCTCGCCGCCTCCATGCTGATTCAGGGCATGCCGCCATCGTCCATGCACGCGATGGGAAGGATGGCGATGTAGCGCCGCCTGGGATGCCGGCGCGCGGCGGGGCTTGCACTCCGCCTGCGCCAGGAAGAGAATAAGGCCCTGCCCGCCATGCGCGGGCGCGCCTTGGGTAAAGGAGGTGCGATATGTCCGGTGGCAAAAAGCGTGCTTCGGGAGCGGCGGCAAGCGGCGGGCTCCCCAGCGATGAGCAGCGCAAAGCGCTCAGCAAGCTGATGCATGAGGCTTTTGTCGAACTCCGGCATCTGGAGGGCGAGCAGGCGCAAGACCTGGCTTGCGCTTTCCATAGCCTGCCGCTGGAAATGTATGGGTGGGGCAACTGGAGCGCGGAAAGCATGCGCGCCAGGCTGCAGCATTACCAGGCGAAGCACAAATCTGTTCTGGGCTTTGATTACGTGGCCGAGTTCGACGAAATCTTCAACGTCTGAGCGCCCGGATTTGCGGGCGGAATAGCGATGGGTGCGGCCACTACTGGCCGGGCCGGTTCGCTTGCACTCCGGCGCTGTCTCTCCGGGTATGAATGTGCGGCCTGCCGTGCGCGGGCGCTTCTGATGCAAAGGAGGTGTGAGATGTCCGATGCGGGAAAGTTGAAGCGGTTGGCGGTTTTGCTGGGAATGCTGTCGATCTTGCCTGCGGCGGCGTGCGCGCAGGGCATGATGGACGGCCGCGGGATGATGAACGGGGGCATGATGAATGGCGGGATGATGAACGGATCATCGCCGCGCCATGTGTATTTCATGCGCCACGGGCTGCCGGAGAAGTACGCGAACATGGCCAACCCCTTGCCGGCGAGCGCGAAGAACATCGATGCGGGCAAGGCGCTCTATGGGCAGATGTGCGCGTCGTGCCATGGGCCGGCGGGGCGCGGCGACGGCGCGGCGGGCCGCGCGCTGAATCCGCCCCCGTCCGATCTGGCGCGCACGGTGCGCATGCGGATGGGGAGCGATGGCTATCTGTATTGGTCGATTGCGGAGGGCGGCGCGGCCTTCAGCAGCGCCATGCCTGCGATGGGCGGAAGCTGGAAGCCGGAGCAGATCTGGCAGGTGATACTTTACCTGCGCACGTTTTAGCGCGCGCGGGATTCGCTGCGGGCCGCGCGCGGCTCAGTCTACGGTGGCGCCGATGAAATGCCAGCCCGCGGGCCGGCCTGCGTCGTCGTATACCGGGAAGCATACGCAGTCGCCGCGGTGCAACTGCTCGGCGATGGCGGGCAGTGCGCTGCGCGCCTGGGCTGCGGTGGGGCGTGGGGTGCCGGTAAGGCGCTGCGTTTCGGCTTCGTCCAGGGGTTTGGCGGAGAACAGGGCGGGTTGCGGCGCGACGGTTTCGATGTCGAGCACGTTGCCTATGCCTTCGCCGCTGTTTGCGTACATGCCGCGCAGGATGACGAGGCGGGACGTGACATCGCCCGGCAGGGGCCGGGTGGCTACGGATTCGAGGTAGGTCACTTCACCCTCGTACAATTCGGCGAGGTCGTAGGGGTCGCCTTCGGCGCGGGTGATGGCGAGCGCCTTGCGCGCGAGAGCGAGGTGCTTGGGCACCAGGGCTGCGAGGTCGTATTCACTTGCGAGCACGCGCTCGTGGATTTCACGCAAGGCTTGCGCCGGGTCCTGATGCCAGGCCGATTCATGATGCCAGATGTCCGCGCCCATTCGTTCCCCTGGGAAGTGTTGACGGTGCGGGGGCTATTGTACAGGGCGATCGCAGTGCCGCATCGCATGTGTTGCGCGGGTGGGACACTTTGGCGGCAGTGCCGCTCAGTTCATGTCGAGGTCGCCGATTCCGGTGTCGGTGTCCACGCGCACTTCGTGCACGCGCTGTCCGGTCGCGTCGAATTCTACGCGTATTGCATAGGCTGGACCCTGGTGGGTATTCACGGTGGAATACACCTCGTAGGTGAGAAAATCCTTGCCCTGCTGGTCAGGTTTTCCGAGCAGCGCGATAACCTCGTCGCGGGATTTGCCGATGAGCACGCGGCTGTTGATCAGGTTCTCCGCCATGCCGTGGCGCACCCCGGGGGCATCGGCCTTCCACGCACTGGATTCGAACGTCGTTTTCGCCGGCGGGGCGTCGGCGCTTTCCGCGTTGGCGCACCCCAGAAAAAGGAGCGAGGCGATGATGGCGACGCCGGCGGCGCGCGCCGTGGCGCGGCTGGCGCCCGATTGACTAGCGGACATGATGCATCTCCTTTCGCAGGGCGGCGGCCGCGCGCGTGCCGGGGAGGGCGCGTTCGGGAGGCTGCCAGGGTACAGGGAACGATTTCAGCGCCAGCGCATTTCGGCGGCGGATGTGCGGGCGGCTTCGCATGGCTCAGGCTTTCTGCGGCGCTTCGCCGAGCATGATTTTGGTGTCGGAGAGGAAGCGGTAGGGCGGCAGGTAGAGGTTTTTCGGCGCGGGTCCGCGCACCACGCGGCCGCTGTTGTCGTACATGCTGCCATGGCAGGGGCAGAGCCAGCCGGCGTCGGTCTTGTTGGGCACGCAGCCCAGGTGGGTGCAGATGCCGATGACGACCAGCCATTCCGGTTTTTGCACGCGCTGGCTGTCGGGCTGAGGGTCCAGTGATTCGCTGGTGGCTTCCATGGCCTTGATCTCTTCCGGGGTGCGGTGGAAGATGAAGATGGGCTTTTCCTGCCACAGCACGGTTTCAACCTTGCCCGGCTCGACGGTGGCGAGGTCGACCTCGACGGTGGCCTTGGCGAGCACGTCGGCCGAGGGGTTCATGCTGCTGATGAAGGGATAGCAGGCGGCCACGATGCCACCGCCGACCACGGCGGAGGTGACGCTGGCCAGGAATTTCCGGCGCAAGCTGTCGCTGGGGTCCTGCGGGTCGTCGTCGCTCATGGTGTCATCCTTTCTTGTTCTTGCGCCGCGTGCGGTGCGGCGCCGGGTTGTGGATGTCGAGGCCGGGCGATGGGGGCCGCGGCGCGGCGCCCCCCGCCGCTTTCCGTCAGGTGTGGATGACGGCGTGCTCGATCTCGGCGAAGGTGTTGGCCCTGCGCACGATGTTCAGCGGCTTGCCCAGCGCCTGCTCGACACGGGTGGCGGAGATGACGCCGCGGACGGCCGTGCCGGAGGGCCCGGTTTCGGTCACCACGAGGTGGCGCATGCCGGCCGATTTGAAGGTGGCGACGATCTGCGAGATCTGGGCCCTTTGCACCAGGGGATAGTCGAGCACCATCCAGTCGGCGAGCGGTGACATGACGTGCCGGACCAGCACGTTGCCGCGCGCGGCGGCGGTGCGGCTGGCGTCCACCGAGTGCAGGTAGCGCATGGGTTTTTCGCCCAGGATGTCGGTGGTGGTGATGAGGCCGGAGAGTAGGCCGTCGTCATTGAGCACGAAGAGCAGCTTCACGCCGACGGCCTTCATGTATTCCAGTGCCTGGTCTATCTGCACCTGGTGGTTGATCGAGAACATGGCCGCGGTGGTGAAGTCGGTCATGACGGACAGTGCGGGGTCGGTTTCTTTTGCAGGGGATACCGCGGGTCTTGCGTTCCTCGGCAGTGCAACGGGGCCGGCGATGCTGCGAAAGGGTAGTGCGGCTTGTACATCCATATTTGCCTCCTCAGCTATTCAACGCGTGATCGAGCCGGACTGCAATTGTGCGGCCAGCCCGCCCATACCAGCTATGACAGGTGTTGGCGGAAAAAGCTCCGCAGAATGATGCGAAGTTTCCGGTGCCGCGCTCATAGCATGCAATTCCGCATGCACCATCGTCAACCCTGTAGATTGTATGGTTTCCCAAATGGGTGCAAATGGCAATAGGGCGAGCCCCCATTGCGCTCCGCGCAATCCGGCTGCGCGCGGCTTGCCGCTCATGCGGGCTTCTGCTTATCCTCGATGCCGACCACGTCATTCAGGTAATGGTCGAGATTGCGTTCGGGGTGCTTCGGGTAATGCTCGGGCAAGCAGTCCATGCGCAGGATGCGGTCGAAGCGGAAATTGCGGTATTCGTCGCGCAGTTCACACCATGCGAGCAGCGTCCAGTGGTCGCCCCAGCCCACCATGCCCAGCGGCCACAGAGTGCGTTCGCTCTCCTGGTCCTGCATGTTGCGATAGCGGATGCTGACCTTCAGCCGCAGTTCGCAGGCGTGGCGCAGCAGGGCGTGGGTGCTGCGCCCGGGATGGTCGAAATCGGGAATGCGGTAGGGCAAGCGCGCGATCTCGTTGCGCATTGGGGGCGTCAGCACGGCGAGTATCTTGGCCTCTGCGCTGCGCGCCGCCTCGCCCAGTTCGGGGTCGGTCCACGCCTGCACCATGCGGTTGCCTACCAGCAGGGCGGTGATCTCCTTCATCTCGAACATCAGCGGCGGCAGGTCGAAGCCGGCGCGCAGGCGGTAGCCCACGCCGGCTTCGCCGTCTATCGGAACGCCGGAGAGCACCAGCGCCTGAATGTCGCGGTATACCGTGCGCACACCCACCCCCAGTTTTTCCGCCAGCGCCTGGCCGGTGATGGCCGTGCGCCGGCCTTGCAGCAGGGTGACGAGCTGGAACAGGCGTTCGGATTTGCGCACGGTGCCCGCTAGCCGCTGATGGCCACCTCGTTGAACTGGATGACCGGTTCGATGTCGGTGTAATTCGCCATGTCGCCCTGCAGTTCCGCCGCGTGCGGCAGGAAGGCCGCCATGAAGTCGTCCACCGAGTCGTACGCATAGTGGCACATGGCGACGAAGGGCGCGGGCGCGCCGGGCGTGGCGCAGCCCGCCCCGCGTTCCACCGATACCCCGCGGTAGCCCCGGGCCGTGCTCAGCAGCGCGATGGAGCGCGGCATGTGGGTCTTGAGGTAGTAGTCCATGTCGAAGCGGCCATTGTCCGGGTAGAGGATGCTGATTTTAACCATGTGCTGTTCCTTTCGTCATATGCTGGCGTTGCGGTACTCGGCCAAGTCGGCGCGTATGCTCAGTTTTTCGATTAGCTGCCGTGGGTCGAAGCCCGTCTTTGCCCGCAGCGCGGCGACCGCGGCCCTGGCGCCCGCCATGGCGGTTTCGCTTTCCCATTCGACCAGGGTGACGATGGTCAGGCTGCCGTCGTCTGCGGTGCGTTCCAGTAACTGGTCCTGCACGAATCCGGGCTGGGTCTGGAGCAGGCTGTGGGTTTCGCGCACGCGGCACAGAAATTCGTCGCGCGCGGCGGCCGGCACGACGAAGGTGTCGACCCGGTAGCGATGACCGGCCGCGGATACCGCGACCGTGCTCATGCTGCTTGCCCTTCAGCCAGTCCCTTCAGCATCTGGCATGCCGCGCTGCGGTCGAGTCTGAAGCTGTCCATTTCCACGAAGGGAAGCAGTTCGTCTCCCATTTCGCGGGCGAAGCGTTCTTCCGCCGCATCGATGGCCTCCGGGCTGGCCCAGTAGGCGATGATGATCCACTCGCCGTCGCCGGTTTCCGACAGGCTGCGGAACTGGAAGCCGGGCTGCCGCCGGACCCAGCCGCTCGCTCTCTCATTGGCCTTGAGCCAGTCCTCCTTGCTGCGCCCGGGCTGCAAACGAAAGCGCATGGTGATGATGGTATCGCTCATGGTGTTCTCCATGTTATTTGTCGCCGGGACATCCGGCAGCCGACATGCTACGCACGGTCTGCTGACAGCGTGGTGGCAGCAGTCTGGCAGGTGCTGGCGGCGTGGGGTGTATGACGGCCGGGGCAGGCGGCCGCGGCGCTATTGAGGGCGCCCGGCGGCGGCCCGTGCGGGATCACCGGGATGCGGGCGCGGCCGGTGGGCGATCCAGCTTGCGACGATGACGTAGAACTCGTCGATGCGGAAAGGCTTGCTGATGAAGTCGTTCATGCCGGCGGCAAGGCAGGCCTCGCGGTCGTCGCCCATCGCGTTGGCGGTGAGGGCGATGACCGGAATCCCGGCCAAGGCCGGGTCGCGGCGCATTTCGCGGGTGGCGGCCAGCCCGTCCATCACTGGCATCTGGATGTCCATAAGGACGAGGTCGAAGTGTTCCTGGTGCAGCAGATCCAGCGCTTCCTCGCCGTTGCTCGCGACCTTGACGATGGCGCCGGCGTCGGCGAGCATGCCGACGGCGACTTGCTGGTTGAACGGATGGTCTTCGGCCAGCAGGATGTGCGCGCCGCGCACCAGCTTGCCGGCCTGCTCGCCCGCGCCCGCGCCTGCTTCGGCGGCGGCAGGGCCGGCGGCCTCGGCGGCAATGCCGAAGCGCGCGGTGAACCAGAAGGTGCTGCCCGTGCCGGGTTCGCTCTCTACGCCGATCTCGCCGCCGAACATCTCCACCAGGCGCCGGCTGATGGCCAGGCCCAGGCCGGTGCCGCCGTATTTGCGGCTGATGGAGGAATCGCCCTGCTTGAACATCTGGAACAGGCCGGCCCGCTGCGCCTCGGTCATGCCGATGCCGGTGTCGCGCACCTCGAAGCCGATGATGACGCTGCCGGCATCCTGTTCCAGCAGGGTGGCGCTGGTGCGCACCTCGCCCGTATCGGTGTACTTGATGGCGTTGCCCAAGAGGTTGATCAGCACTTGCTTGAGGCGCAGCGGGTCGCCCACCAGCCGCGGCGGCACCCTGGGGTCGAACTGGAAGCCGAGGCGGATGCCTTTTTCCGCGGCCTTCCATTCAAACAGGTTGACGAGGTCGTGGCGGATGCGGTCCAGCCCGAAATCGATGCGCTCCATGGTCAGCTTGCCCGCGTCGATCTTGGAAAAGTCCAGGATGTCGTCGACGATGCTGAGCAAGTGTTCGCCGGACTGCATGATGCTGCGGATCTGCCTGCGCTGGTCCGGATCGTGTTCCTTCCACAGCGCGAGCTGGGCCATGCCGATGATGGCGCTGATGGGAGTGCGGATCTCATGGCTCATGTTGGCGAGGAAGCGGCTCTTTGCGGCGTTGGCCTCTTCGCTGTGCGCCTTTTCGACCAGGGCGGCTTCGCGCTCGCGGCCCAGCCGCGCGAACTGGTAGGAAAGGACGAAGGCCAGCAGCAGCACCTCGGCGGTGACGGCGAACAGGCCGACGTGCTCGATGCGCAGGATGTAGGCGGATTTCAGTTCGCGCAGGGAGACCGCCATGGCGGCGAGCACGACGAAAACGGAAACCGCGCCAAGGTAGAGGCGCGCGCCCATGTCCTTGCGGCTCTGCGAGAAGCCGGCGGCGAGGCCGAAGCTCAGGAACACCACCACGCCGTAGCGTTCCATCTCCAGCGCCCAGTTATGTTCCCAGCCGGCAAACCCCGCCAGCGCCGCCAGCACGGCGAGCGCCGCGAGCGCGCCGCGGTGCAGCCACGGCTGCTCGTCGCGGCGGATTTCCAGCAGGAAATAGACGAATCCGACGTAGGCCATATTGGAGAGGAGCAGCGGCACGCCGATCAGTGCCATGCTGTGCACGCCCAGCACGTCGGAATCCACCAGCAGCGCCGCGCTCTGGAACAGCAGGTTGCCGAAGATGAACAGGCCGTAGAAGGCTTCCGCCAGCCTGCGCCGCCACGCCCCGAGCACGAGGTAATAGAGGCCCAGGCCGACGAAGATGCCCAGACACCCGAGCGCAAGCAGGTTGCCGGGCTTGATAGACTGCTGGAATACGGATTCAGGTGCGGCGTAGGGCTGCGGCTGGGCCAGGTAGAACGGGGAGTCGATCTCGGTCACCAGGCGGTAGCGCCCCGCCGCCAGGCCGGCAAAGGACCGCCCGTGGCTGAGGAAGAAGGGGTTGGGCGTGTCGTCGCGGATGCCGCCTTGCGCCTCGCCCACCAGGTGGCTGTTTGCGTCATACAGCCAGTGGTGGAAATTGCCGATGATGCTGGTGTTCTTGAAGTCCACCACCACGTTGCCGCGGTGTTCCACGGTGAAGTGCGCGTCGTAGAAATAATGCCCGCCGGTGACCGAAACTGCGGATACGGGCTTGACTGCTTGCGCAAGCAAGCTGCCGGGGCGGTCGTATTGCCAGCCGGCCGGGACTTCGTACCACTTGCCTTTCAGCGCTTGCGGGCCCGGCAGCGGCAGCGCGCCGTCCTCGGCGCGGGCCGTCGCCGTCATGCATGCGCACAGCGCCGCCGCCGCGAGCAGGCCCCGCCACAGTCCGAAACGACGCAGGGGGTTCGGCAACGCGGCGGGTGGGCTGGAGTTCATTCCAGATGCAGGTTGGTATCGAAGTTGAAGGCCTCGCCCGCCCAGATGAACGCGACCCACACCATGACCCCGAAGGGCAGGTATCCCGGGAAGCCTAGCAGGGGCATCTCGGAAAAAAGGTGGATCACGTTGACATAGGGCACTGCATACTCCCAGTAATTGGGATTGGTCAGCGGCAGGGGGTTCGGATGCGCGCTGCCGTAATTCCAGACCTCCCAGAATATCGCTATGAAAAGCGATCCCAGGGCCGAGAGCAGCAGCGGGCTCCAGTCGCCCTTGGCCAGCGCGGCGAACGGCGTCCATACCCCCTCGCGGATCAGCACCCCGCCCACGACCAGCAGCGGGCCTATCCACACCACCCAGAACAGCGGATAGGGCAGGAATACCATCAGCACCAGCAGCACCAGTCCCGCTACCAGCAGCAGTTCGCCGGGCAGCTTCACCCTGGGGCCCTGGGAATAGCGCACGCGCAGGGCGGGGAAGGTGCGCAGCAGGGTGTAGGCTTCCAGCACCACCGGCCACACCGTGCTATAGGCCAGCAGGAACAGCGCGACGACCGTGGCATGGCTCAGCTCGCGGATGTGATGGCTGTTCGGGTAATACCAGTTGGAGAGGACGAAATAGTCGAAATACTCGAAGTAGGCCCAGGCCGCGACGGACACCACGGCGAGGATGAGCGTGGCATGCGGCCTGATCGAGAACAGGGATCTACCGTTGTTGCGGCGGTAGACCAAGCCGTCCAGCACCATGATGAAGCCCCACCACAAGGGGGTGAAGGCGTAATACACCAGGCTGCCGAAGGCGGTGACCCGCGCCCACATCAGCCACCAGCAGAAGAGCATGACCGCGCCGCCGATCCAGAACCACGCCGGGTAGCGCGCAAGCGGGGCCGGCGCGGGCGGCGCGACCGGCTTGAAGCCGAACAGCCGGGGAAACAGAAAGAAGACCGCGAGCGCCAGTTCGACCAGCGCGAGGACGATGAAGATCGGCAGGCTGAAACCGGGCGTGCCCGGTATGTGCTCCGGCGGAAAGATGCCGAACTTGGGCGGAAGATGCGTGGCCGGATACGCGAACCATGCCGCAATCCAGGGCAATACCATGGAGGCCAGAACCGGCCAGTACAATCCTCGCTTCGATTTCACGCTTCCCCCCTTTATTTATTATGCATGTCATATCGCAATGCAGCCGTATGGCACCGAAACATTCTAGCAGTCTTTGGGCTGTGTGCGATAGGCGAACGTGCAGGCGCAATCACGCCGCCGCGTTTGACATCCGGCCAGCCACACGCGACCATGCCAAGCGCATGAACACACTCTTTCTTCCTCTGCCGCGCCGCGCGGCCCTGCTGTGCGCAAGCGTGCTGGGCGCGACCCTGTGCCTTTCCGGCTGCGCGACCGCGCCCACCACGCATCTGGCGCGCACTGCCGCCGCGCTGCATTTCCCGCTGCGGGTGGTGACGCTGGAGGCGCCGATGGCGGTGGATGCCGGCCGGCTGCAGGAGGTCTTCGCGCCCGGGGCCAAACAGCCGCTGGCCGACGACGACCCGCGGCTGGTGCAGGCCAGGCAGCGCGGCGAGGCGCGTGCGGCCGCGGCGATGGCAGCGGCGTTGGGCGGCGAGCCTAACGTCGTGGTGATCGTGCCCGCCGAGGAGCAATCCCCGCTCGACGCGCTGCGCAGCCGCGCACTGGCCAGCGCCATCACTCCGGATGAGGCCATGCGCCTGCACGCCGCCACCGGCGCCGATGTGCTGCTGCGCTACGGCATCACCGATTACGGGCTGACGCCTGCCGCGTGGCGGCACGGCTACATCGCCTTTGAAGTGGTGACCACCGTGGCCCTGGCGGCGGTGATCGCCTATTCCGGCTCCAGGGCCGCGCAGGCCGCAGCCACCCTTTACCTGGCGCAGGAGACGGCGGAGGAATCGGCCGAAGCCTATGCCACCTTCCAGGCGTTCGACGAGGTGTGCCGGCCGGTGCGCATGGAGGCGCAACTGCTTGCGCTGCAGCCGCCCGCGCTGCTGTGGCAGGCCGGCGATACGGGCATATCGGACATCAAGCTGGGCCGCTATTTCCGCAAGGTGGGCGCGGACGAGCGCGACCGCCAGATCAACCAGGCGACGGGCGACGCGGTGCGCGGGATCGCGCGGGACCTGCATGCGGCGCTGGAGTACAGCCGCCTGCGCGCCGCGCTGCATGCCGATTAGCGGCGATGCCGGGGACGGGTATGGGCGGCGGCGGATTAGCGCCCGGTTTCGCGCGAGCGGAAGAACTCGTCCAGCACGCGCAGGGCCAGCCAGTCCGGGGTTGCGGCATCGGCGACGGCATGCAGCGCGGCGGAGGCCTGGGAATCGTCGGTCAGGTTGCCGCTGCGGTCGAAATACACGTTGAGGAAGCCCTGCGCCTGCTCCGGGCCGAGCACGCGCAGGAAGCTGGCCTTGCCGGGGAAGGATTCGGAATCCAGGCGGATGTCGAACACCATGCGGCAGGGATGGGAGACGATGGTGAATTCCTTGGCGATCTCGGTGCCGCCGCGGATCTCGATGCCGTAGTCGTTGCCGGGAGCCGCCGCCTTGCCGAGCGCCGCGAAGATCGCCTCGAACTGGCGCTGGTGCTCCTTGTACATCTTGACCAGGTTGAGCGTTTTTTCTCGGGTGTTCACTTTTCCTCCTGAAGCGTAAGCGGTTGGCGGCGCAGCGTGCTCGGTCATCGCCGCAGACGCGTGCCCCGATGCAGGGAACCCGCGCGGGACATCAGGCCGGAATCATAATGCATTTTCGCGCGGCGCGCGCCGCCGGTCCGCAGGCGATTGATTTTCGGGGCGGTCGATGGCCGTGCTTGTTCCGCCCGCGCGCTGGGGCCATAATGAGGCTGTCGGCAGTGATGTTCCGCGACACCGGCGCGATCGCTGGAAGCGGTGCGCCGGGCCCCGGACCGAAATCCAGCGGCACGCAAATTCCGCCGTTCACAAATCAAGAATGAGGAGGTTAGACCATGACAGACTCCGATACTTCCCTCGAACGCCTCTCCGAATCCACCGAGCCGCTGGCACAGCACATCAACCGCTATGCGGCAAACCTTCAGCACATCGATGCGCTGCTGAGCCGTGCGAAGAAGGGCGCGGCGGCGCTGCCCGCGCAGTCCGATGTGCAGGCGGCGCTGGCGAAGGCGGCACGCGACCGCGATCTGGCCGCTTCTCACCTGGAGAAGATCAGGAAGATGTCCTCGGCGCAGTTTTCCCAGGAACTGATCGAACAGTCCGGCCCCATGGGCATCTGGGATGCGGTGGCCGAAGACCTGGAAAAGCTGGTCGAGCGGGTCGAGAAGAAATAGCGCGCGGGCGCGGCGCGCAGGCAAGCGCATTCAGCAGTGCGCGGGCGGGGCAGGATGGTGCACACGCGCGCCCGCGCCTCGTACATAAAGGGGAGACATGATGAGCAAGACCGGCGACACCGCCGCATCGTCGGGCGGCGGCGAGGCGGACCGCTATGCACGCGGCTGGGATAAATTGCGCGAGATTCACAGCGAGGCCGGCGAACAGGTGCTCGCCACGCTGGCGGAGATCGCACCGGACTTCGCGCGCTACCTGATCGAGTTTCCCTTCGGCGACATCTACACGCGGCCGCAGCTCGATCTCAAGTCGCGGGAGATTGCGGTGATCGCCTCGCTCACCACTCAGGGCAATGCGGCACCCCAGCTCAAGGTGCACATTCAGGCCGCGCTCAACGTCGGCTGCACGCGCCAGGAAGTGCTGGAAGTCATCATGCAGATGGCGGTCTATGCGGGCTTCCCCGCCGCGCTCAACGGCATGCTGGTGGCGAAGGAGGCTTTCGCCGAATACGACGCGAAGGGCTGAGGCGCCGCCGCGGCACGGGCGGGTGCGCCTGGCGGGTGTGCGTGCCGCAGCAATCAACAGGACCGGACCCGCGAGGAACTGCGGCATATGGTTCGGGGGTCATTCGGTCATTCGCGCTTCCCCTCACGATTTTCCAATTAATCCGGGGCTTGACAGAGGGGGTACCTTGGGCCCGGTAGCCCGAAATGGCCACGGAAACGGCCTGCGAATTAACCCTTCTAGGGTATTGGCTTTGTATATAAACAATACCTAATATAGCCTCGACGCAAGCGTGAAGTGGGAAACCACGGCGGGACGCAACAATGTGGTTACCCTCTTTGCGCGCGCGCAGGTGAGGGCCCCGACGGGCGATACTGACTTGGCGGCATGCCCCAGAACTCGAATATCAATCGTGGGAGAATGAAATGAAAAATGCACTCGGAATCCTTGTCGCAACCGCTGGCCTGACCCTGGCCGGCTCCGTCCTCGCTGCGGGCCTGCCGTCCGTGGGTCAGCATGAATGCGCGGCTTGCCATGCGGTGGACCATAAAGTGGTCGGGCCTGCGTTCAAGGATGTGGCCGCCAAGTACAAGGGCAAGAAAGATGCCGTGGCGACGATCGCCGCTCACGTCGAGAGCGGTGGTTCCTTCGGCTGGAAGCTGGGCGTGATGCCGCCGCGCGGCCTGGGTGCGAGCAATGCTGACGCCGACGTCATGGCCAAGTTCATCGTCGGCTTGAGCAAGTAAACGGGGCAAAGCCCTGGCAAAATCCCTGCCCGGGCCGCCCAAGCCCGGGCAAGCCGCGTGTGCATTGCCCTGCGCCTTTCCTCGTTGCGCCCGCACCCGCATCGCCCCTTCCTGCAAGGGAAAAGTTCCGCCCTGGCCGTGACAAGACCGCATCCGTGCACGTCCCGGGAAAGAAGGGCTGCACGTCGTTGGCGGCGGAGTCCGTTCTTCCGGAAATACTCGGAACCGAGTATTCAATCCGGCCTGTAATTCTGCTAGCGTGTGTGCACCGGGCGGGCGTCAATCCGCCGCCCGCAAGGATTCCTTTCCAGCAAGACAGGAGGTCGCCATGAAACTGAATGTCGGTGGTGCTGATCGTACCGGTCGCATTGTGGTGGGTGTCGTGCTCGCGGCGGTCGCCGTGTTCGCGCCGATCGAGCTGGCATGGCGCATCGTGGCTGGCGTTATCGCGGCGATTGCCCTGGTGACGGCGGCGGTGCGGTTTTGCCCGGTCAATGCGATACTCGGAATCGATACCTACAAGGGCGGCCAGACGCCCAAGAAATAGTCCGGGGCCGGCCTGCTCCGGGAAACGGAAAGCGCAGAGGGGCGGCTGTTTTTCTGCTTCCGGGGTGGCCAGTGCTTTTCCGCGATTCGCCGCGGGTGTGCAGGTGCGTCGCGGCCGCCCGCGCAGGGCCGGAAGCTTGCCCGGCACAGCGGGGCCCACATAGCAGCCGGGGCAACGCCCGGCCGCGCGCGGCGCCGCCATCCCTTCGTCTTTGCCTGCAGTCCAAAGAAAAGCCGCCCGGCGGGCGGCTTGCAAGTGGCGCTTTGCGCTTACCAGCGCGTGGTGCGCGTGCCGTGCGCCATGCTTGTGGCGTGCGTCAGGCGCGTGCTGGTCTTGAGGGAAAGATGCAATTCCGACGCCTTGGCGTAGATTGCATCCACTGTCCGTTTCAGATGCATGGCGATCATGCGCGTGGGGGTGTGGCGTTTGACGTCGTCCTTCAGCATTTGCATGTCGCGCAGCGTCCACGGTTTGCCTGAATTTTGAGGTTTGGTCTTCATGATGACCTCCTGCCAGGTGAGTTCCGCACAGCCGAACCGTCCCGAAGGATACGGGCGATTGCTCCGGTGAATGCGGCAGGTGCTGTGCGCCGCCTGCGCTCAGGTTTGCGCGCCTGGATATTTCGTGGCTGCGTGGGGATCTCGTGTTCCCGGGAGGGTTTGTCCTCTCTGGAACCTGGGTGCTCGCAAGAGCGGGGGGATCGGAACGCGCCCGCGAAAGACGGAAACCCGGGCCTGCATTCAGTGAATAATATGCGCTTGTCGTGACAGTTTGTCAATGCGCCGTGCGGCCATTCCGCGCATGCGGAGCTGAGAAAACGCTGAATAATTCCCGCACGGGCGCTGGTTTTGCGGGCGGTCTGCGTTGTTGTGCTCCTTGTGTATGGAATGACCATTCGCTGTGTCGCACGCCTTGCGTCCCACCCCGCAATACCGGGCGCGCAGCCATGCGGGAATTATTCAGCGTTTCCATAACGTGCCTCTTGAAATTTGGCGCATTTGGCGTCAGGATGAGGGCCTGAAGTCCGTCGTCGTTCGTTCCTTGTACAGCGTCAAACACTCTACCAGGAGAGCGCATGAAGCAGCCGGAAGTGCCGCAAGCAAGGCCTGAACCTCGATTCCGCGCTGCGCAATGGGCGGCGTTATCCGCGTGCGCGTCGATGTTATTGCTGTCGGGCTGCAGCAAGGTCGCGCTGCTCGATCCCCAGGGGCCGGTGGGCGCATCGGAAAGGCTGGTGATCCTCTCCGCATTCGCGCTGATGCTCATCGTGGTGATTCCGGTCGTCGTGATGGCGCTGTGGTTTCCCCGCCGGTACCGCGCGGACAATCCCCGGGGCGGTTACGATCCAAAGTGGACCGACTCCGCCCGCATCGACACCGTGGTGTGGCTGATTCCCGCCGTCATCGTCGCCGTGCTGGCGACGCTCACCTGGCGCGAATCGCACCGTCTCGACCCCGCCGTGCCCATCGCCTCGGACACGAAGCCGCTTCAGGTCGAGGTGGTCTCCCTGGACTGGAAGTGGCTGTTCATCTATCCCAGGCAGGGCGTGGCCGCGGTCAACCAGCTCGTCATTCCGGCCAACACGCCCATCGATTTCCGCCTCACGTCGGAATCGGTGATAACCTCCTTCTTCATTCCCCGCCTCGGCAGCCAGATCTACGCCATGGCGGGCCGGCGCAGCCACCTGCACCTGCTGGCCGATACGCCGGGCGTGTATGCCGGTCAGAACCAGCAATTCAGCGGCCAGGGCTTCGCCGACATGAACTTCAAGGTGGTGGCGCTGCCGCCGGCCGAATTCACCGCGTGGGTGCACAAGACGCGGCGCGCGCATGCGGTGCTTGATCACGCCCGCCTGCACAAACTTAGCCAGCCGGGCATGGGCTATCCCGTCACGTTCTATTCCCGGGTGAGCCCCGGCCTGTTCGACGACATCGTGAACCGCTACCGTGCGCGCAACGGGCCGTCGCTCGCGGCCGGCGCGGGCGGGGGGGGGTGAGATGACGGACAGCGCGTTCGCATCCGTCGTTCCCATCCACAATCCCATCATCATGGGGGCGGTCGGCGCGACGCTGGGCCTGGCGCTGGGCGTCATCGTGCTCATTACCTGGTACGGCAAATGGGGGCCATTGTGGCGCGAATGGCTGACCACCGTGGAGCCCAGGCGCATCGGCATCATGTACATCATCCTGGCGCTGGTGATGCTGCTGCGCGGGTTTTCAGACGCGGTGCTGATGCGCCTGCAGCAGGCGGTGGCGCTGGCGCCCGACCGCGGCTTTCTGCCGCCCGGCCACTTCGACCAGATCTTCACCGCGCACGGCACCATCATGATCCTGTTCATGGCCATGCCCTTCATGGCCGGGCTGATGAACATCGTGGTGCCGCAGCAGATCGGCGCGCGCGACGTGGCCTTTCCCTTCATGAACGCGCTCAGCCTGTGGCTGACGGCGGCCGCGGCCATGATGGTGATGACGTCGCTGGGCGTGGGCGAATTCTCCAAGGACGGCTGGACCGGCTATGCGCCGCTCACCGAGCTGCAGTACAGCCCGGGCGTGGGCGTGGACTACTGGATGTGGAGCATACAGATCGCGGGCATAGGTTCGCTGATGACTGGCATCAACTTCTTCGTCACCATCCTGCGCATGCGCGCGCCGGGAATGACGCTGATGCGCATGCCCATCTTCACCTGGACCACGCTGTGCACCAACGCGCTGATGATTTTCGCCTTCCCCGTGCTCACCGTGGCGCTGGCGCTGCTCGCGCTGGACCGCTATCTTGGCATGCATTTCTATTCCAACACCGCGGGCGGAAACCCGATGATGTACCTCAATCTGTTCTGGATCTGGGGCCATCCCGAGGTGTACATCGTCATCCTGCCCGCCTTCGGCGTGTTCTCCGAGGTGGTCGCCACCTTTTCCGGCAAGCGGCTGTTCGGCTACGCCTCGCTGGTGTATGCCACCATCGCCATCACCGTGCTGTCGTTCGTGGTATGGCTGCACCATTTCTTCACCATGGGCGCGGGCGGCGACGTGAACGCCGCCTTCGGCATCGCCACCATGCTGATCGCCGTGCCCACCGGGGTGAAGATGTTCAACTGGCTGTTCACCCTCTATCGCGGCCGGGTGCGCTTCGCCACGCCGCTGTACTGGACCCTGGGCTTTCTCAGCACCTTCGCCATGGGCGGCATGGCGGGCGTGCTGCTGGCGGTGCCGCCGGCCGATTTCGTGCTGCACAACAGCCTGTTCCTGATCGCCCATTTCCACAACATGCTGATCGCGGGCACGCTGTTCGGTTTCTTCGCGGGCTACGCCTACTGGTTCCCCAAGGCCATCGGTTTCGCGCTGGACGAGACCTGGGGCAGGCGCGCCTTCTGGCTCTGGCTCACGGGTTTCTATCTGGCCTTCGGGCCGCTGTACTTGCTGGGCTTCATGGGCATGTCGCGGCGCCTGCAATACTACACCGACCCGGCCTGGCAGCCCTGGCTGATCGTGGCGGCGGTGGGCATGGGCCTCATCCTGTGCGGCATCGTGTGCCAGATCATCCAGCTCGGGGTGAGCGTGAAGCGGCGCGACGCGGCGCGCGACGCCACGGGCGACTGGTGGGACGGGCGCACCCTGGAATGGGCGACGGCCTCGCCGCCCGCGGCCTACAGTTTCGCCGCCATCCCCGAAGTGCGCGACATCGATGCTTACCATGAGATGAAACAGCGCGGCGCCGCGCAGCGCGCGCCCGCGCGTTACGGCGACATCGCCATGCCGCGCAATACGGCAGCGGGATTCGTCGTGGGCGGCCTGGCCTACGTACTGGGCATGGGCCTGGTGTGGCATTTCTTCTGGCTGGCGCTGCTTGCCGCGCTGGGCATCCTGTTTACCGTGATCGTGCGCGCGATGGAGGATGACGTGGAATATGTGATTCCCGCCGCCGAAGTGGCGCGGCTGGAGCTGGGCAGGAGGCAGGCCGTGGCATAGCCACGCAGGGAGAGCAAACCGGGAAGGAGGGTGGTGCGATGAACACAGCGCTTGCTGCGGCTCAGGCCGGGCACGAAGAGGCCGGTGCGACGAAGGCCTTCGGTTTCTGGATCTACCTGATGTCAGACCTGGTGCTGTTCGCGGCACTGTTTGCCACTTATGCGGTGCTCAGCCGCAGCTACGCGGACGGTCCGGCCGGGCGCGACCTTTTCCACCTGCCGCGGGTGTTCGTCGAAACCATGCTGCTGCTCACCAGCAGCGCGGGCTACGGCATGGTGATGCTTGCGGTGCGGGCGGGCCGCGCGCGCGTGGCGCTGTTCTGGCTGGCGCTGACCTTCCTCCTCGGCGCGGGATTCATACTCATGGAGGCCGCCGAATTCCACGCGATGATCCTGGCGGGCGACGGGCCGGACCGCAGCGCCTTCCTTTCCGCCTTCTTCACCCTGGTCGGCACCCACGGCACCCATGTCAGCTTCGGCCTGGTGTGGATGGCGGTCATGATGCTGCAGGTGGCCAGCAAGGGGCTCACGGCGGCGGTGCGCACGCGCCTGCTGTGCCTGGGCATGTTCTGGCATTTTCTCGACATTGTGTGGATAGGCGTGTTCAGCGTGGTCTATCTGCTGGGGGTGACCGGATGAAAGGCAATGCGGCGGATGGCGGCGCGGCGGCGGGCGCCAGCCTGAAATCCTATGCCACGGGCTTTGTGCTCTCCGTGCTGCTCACGGCCATCCCCTTTGCACTGGTGATGCAGGGGCGGGCTTCGCGCGCCGGCATGGTGGCGGCCATCGCCGGGGCGGGCGTGGTCCAGCTCGCGGTGCACCTGTATTTCTTCCTGCACCTCGACGCCTCCTCGCGGGCGCGCTGGAACTGGCTGGCCTTCATCTTCGCGCTGCTGGTAATGGTGCTGGTGATCGGGGGAACGGTATGGATCATGTACAACCTGGCCTACAACCTGCGCTAAGAAGCGGCGCCGCGCCACGCGACTACTTCCAGGTCATCAAGCCCGGCATCGTCGCGGGCAACCTGCTCTCGGCCGCGGCAGGGTTTGTGCTGGCCTCTGGGAGCCAGCCCGATTGGCGGCTGCTTGCCGCGACGCTGGCCGGCGTCGCGCTGGTGATCGCTTCCGCCTGCGTAGTCAACAATGTGCTGGACCGCGACCTCGACCGCATGATGGCGCGCACGCGGGCGCGGGCGCTGGCAGCAGGAACCATGCGGCCGCGCGCCGCCGTCCTGTATGCGGCGGCATTGGGCATCGCAGGCGGCGCCATCCTGCTGGCGCGCGACAATCTGCTCGCCTTTGCGCTCGTGCTGGGCGGATACGCCGTGTACACCGGGCTGTACACCGTCATCCTCAAGCGCCGTTCCCCGTGGGCGACGGCCGTCGGCAGCCTTGCGGGCGCAGCCCCGCCGCTGGCGGGCTATTGCGCGGCGAATGGCGGGCTCGACGCCGGCGCGGCGTGGCTGGCGCTGGCATTCTGCCTGTGGCAGATCGCGCACTTTCACGCCATCGCCATCCGCCGGCTGGCGGACTATCGCGCCGCATCAATACCGGTATGGCCGCTGAGCCGCGGCGTGGGCGCGGCCCGGCTGCAGATGTTGGGGTGCATTATCGGCTATATCGCCGCGACGCAGATGCTGGCCGTCGCCGGACCGCTCGGCGCCGGACGCGCCGGTGCGGGGCTGGGGTGGGCAGGCTACTGTGCCGTCACTGCGGGCGCGGGCCTGGGCTGGCTGTATGCGGTGTGGCGCGGCGGCGGAAGAGGCCAGGAACGCGATGGCTACGCAGGAACCGGCGGCGAGGTGCGCTGGGCGAAGCGCGCATTCCTGGGGTCGCTCGCCGCCCTCGCCGCGCTGAGCTTGGCGATCATGGCCGGCGCGCTCCTGCCCCCGCTGCGTTAGACGCCGGGAGCAGGCCGCCGCGCGCTATTTCGCCTCAACCGTGATGCATTTCTGGAGGCCGGTCAGGACATGGTCCACGGTGGCTTCCTTGATGCAGATCTCGTGCTTGCCGGCGCCGAGCGGGGGCAGGGTTTCGCTGCCCTGCCACTTGCGCACGATGGTCGGGTTGCCATTGTCCACGTAGAAGTGGAGGTGGTTGCCGTTGGCCGTGTGATTGACCTTGAATACCACCTTTACGCCTTCGTTTGCGCTGACCTCGGCGCCGTCCTTGGGCGATTCGATGGTGACCGAACCGTCGGCGGCATAGGCGCTGAGCGGGATGCCGGGAAGGGCCAGGGATGCTGCGATCAGGATCGTGGTGATTATGCGTTGGCTCATGCTGTTCTCCTTTCGTTGGGTGAAGAATCTGACGCTACAGCCTGCGCTATTTTGAAGAAGCTCCCCTGGTCGCGCCCCTGCGGGCAGGACCGATCCCGGCGCAAGAGCGGGATGTTCGCATGCGGGCCGCGCTGCCGCCTTGCCGTCATCTTCCGGCGCGGGGCCCCGGCGCATGCTCGTTCGCGGGCGGGTTGACGAGCATGCGTACCGCGGGACGGCTGAGGTGGTGCAACTGCACCACGGACACGATGCCGTCAAAGGTGTTGCCGTCACGACGCTTGATGCGGAACGGCATGCCGCAGTGGCTGAGAAAGCTGACCTGCGGATTGAATTCGCCGTGCACGAACAGTGGAACGGTCGCCAGGTGCAGGACCAGTTTCGCGATGTGAGTGGAAAGCAGTTCGTCTTGCGTATAGCCCACGATAGCTCGGCAATTCGGACTGCATTCCAGTATCGCGCCCTGATCGTCGAACACGATAGTCAGCGTTTCGTGGGGAAGGGACGGCTCGTTGCCGGTGTGGTCGCTGAGATTGCTGTAATCATGATCCAGGGCGGACATTGCACTCTCCTTGGCTGTGTGGGGATCACCGATCTGTTTTCTTTGGCGCCAACTCAAGAGTGGGGTATGTGCGCCGGCAAATCGTTCCCGCGTCGCGACAAGAATATTTCGTGCCGGTGCCAGGGCGCCCGATGCGGCGCCTCGGCTCCCGCGCGTTCCGGCAAAAGCGAGCGCCGGATGGATATGGTAATCCCTGGCGGCGTCAAGAACAACAGTTTGCATTTTCCGTCCGGCGCTTGACAGACGAATAAGTAAATTCTAATATGCTTATATCGCAGCGGCGCACCCCGCAAGGTGTGCCGGGCAACTTGCACCGAATGGCCCCTCCCAACCGGCCGGTGCATACGCGATGCCGGCGGCGGTCGCACTCAACTGCCGCCGGCTTTTTTTTATTCGGCATAACCATAACCAGGACCAGGACTCAAAGAATGAAATCCATCATCGTAAGCCTCATGGCAACGGCCGGCCTCGCGGCCTCCGGTGCCGCCCTCGCCGTCGATCTGCCGCCCGCCGGCCAGAAGAATTGCGCCGCCTGCCACGCCGTGGGCCAGCGCGTGGTCGGCCCTGCTTTCATGGACGTTTCCAGGAAATACAAAGGCAAGAAGAATGCGGTTGCCACGATCACCAAGCACATCAAGAGCGGCGGTTCTTTCGGCTGGAACTACGGCGTGATGCCGCCCCGCGGCCTGGGCGCGAATGACGCGGAAGTGGCGACCATGGCGAAATTCATCGTCGGCCTGGCGAAGAAATAAGCCAAATCCCGCCCTCCGTTTGGGGCAAGCCCCGGAAAAGCCACCCCTGCGGGTGGCTTTTTTGCTGGCGGGCCGTTGCGCGCTTGTCGGCGCACCACGATGGCGTGATAATCCGGTTGCCGGCGCAAACCCGGCGTGGACCACGGCAAGATCCGCCGCACGCCGCAGGATGTGCGGAGTTTTCGCCCTTTATCACGCGCACAGGGAGGAATCATGGCAGCCAGAAAGATTGCAGTGATCGTTGGAAGCCTGCGCAAGCAGTCGCTCAACCGCAAGATGGCCCTGGCGCTGATGGCCCTGGCGCCGCCTGCGCTCAGTTGCGAGATGGTCGAGATCGGCAGCTTGCCGCTGTACAACCAGGACGAAGACGATGCCGGCCCGCCGCCGCAATGGACGTCGTTCCGCGAGCGGATGAACCCTATGGATGCGGTTCTGTTCGTCACCCCTGAGTACAACCGCTCCATCCCCGGTGCGCTGAAGAATGCGATAGACGTCGGTTCCCGCCCCTACGGCAAGAGCGTGTGGAGCGGCAAGCCGGCGGCCATTGTGACGGTATCGCCCGGCGCCGTCGGGGGTTTCGGCGCCAACCACCACCTGCGCCAGGCCCTGGTGTTTCTCGACATGCCCGCAATGCAGCAGCCGGAGGCCTACATAGGCGGCGCGTCCGCCCTGTTCGACGATTCGGACAGGCTGGTCAACGAAAATACCCGCAGCTTTCTGCTGCGGTTCATGGAAAAGTTTGCCCGCTGGGCAGAAGTAAATTCACCGCAGTAGCAGCACCGCAGCCGGCCGGGAAGGCAGGGCGCCGCCCGTTGCCGACCCGCAGTTTCCAGCAACCCCCTACAGGAGGACCGCATGACACGCACGTTCAAAGCCGCACTCTTCGCACTCCTGCTCGTTTCCGCGCTGGTCGTTTCCGGCTGCGCGAGCGAAAAGCCCAAGGAACAGCCCGCGCCGCCGCCTGCGGCCGTGCAGCCTGCGCCCGCGCCTGCACCGGCGTCTGCACCCGCTGAAGCGCCGCCGCCCGCGCCCGTCGCGGAAGCGCCGCCCGAAAAGCCGGTGCACCGCCATGTGGTGCGCAAGCATCGCCGGCACAAGGTGGTGAAGGCCGCGCCGCCGCCGGTGGAACAGCCTGCGCCGCCGCCCGCGCCCGTGGCGGCACCCGCACCAGCGTCCGCGCCGGCGCCGGCCCCTGCTGCGCCGCCGCCTCCGCCCGCGCCCCAGCCCGGCTTCCTGGAACAATACTGGATGTGGCTGCTCGCGGCGCTGATCGTGGTGGTGGCGATCGTGGTCGCGCTGACGCGCAAAAAGCAGCAATAGGGCTGCTTGGACCGGGCCGCGGGGCGTGCATTTCAGCGGATGTACGCCCCGCCCGGGAGAAGAGTAGCAATGAGAAAACAGCGGTTGCGGCGTGGAATGCGCCGCAGCATGCTGAGCTTAGTGCGCGCTGTGGCGGGGCCCAATGACGGAATCGAGCAGCCAGCCGATGATCAGCACGGCGACCCCGGTGCCCAGATAGAATGCAATTCCACCATAAGATGTAGACAGAATAGTTTCCAGCATTTCTTTCTCCTTCGTTGAGAATTAGCCTGCCATCGCCGCGGGCGATACCTGTGGGACACGCATTAGCGGCGCGCCGGTGATGTCTGCCTCCTGAGTGCGTCACTCCGGGATCATCCGCCCGGCGCGTTCGGCCCCGATATGAGGGCTTTCATCACTATGTGCAAATTATGGCGTTACGGCCCTGCTGGCAATCAGAGAGTACCCACAAAGAGTATGGGGGAAAGTATTAATAACCATAACGTGGTTATGTGAATCACTCGGGCATCGCGCGCGTAAACGCCTTGCCGAAAAGCCGGGAAGTCGCGACGCGCCATGGCGGAGCGGCAATGCGCGTGGGTGATTTTGTGTTCGGGCGGGGCGGGCTGCGAAAGGGGAATCCGACTGCGACGGGCTGAGCGCCCGGGCGGGTGACGCTGCGGCGCGGGAGGCGCCGCAGCATGGCATTATCAAGCCTTGCGGGGTCCCACGATGGCGTCAGCCACCGAGCCCGCCAGCAGGATCAGCACGCCCAGCCCCAGATATAAGGCCATTGCGCCGTAGGATGTAGATACGAGCGATTGAATAAGACTCTCATGTGCCATGTTTTTTTCTCCTCTGACCCAGCAGTTACGTGTTCCATCGCGCATTGCGATGACCGAAAAAGCTGCGCCTGTTGCGCGCAGCCATGATGGTCTCCCCGACAAACAGGCCGCCAGGACCTCGGGAAACACCAGAGCAGAACGGTAGGCTTTAGGGGGTGGATATGCAATAAGTGACATCGCGTAAGGCAATCCCTGACCAAATTTGTCGGAAAAGAGCGCACTTAGATTATGGTCTTATGTCCGTTACAACAGAAAGGAAAATACCCCGGCGCCGGTCAAGCCCCAGGCAGGCGCTTTCACGCCAGCGGCTTGCGCAACAGGATTTCGTCTTGTCCCGGGCTGACCAGGTCGGGAAGTGTCGCGATGGGGTGAAAGCCCAGGCTTCCATAGAAGGCCAAGGCGCGGTGGTTGAATGCGGAAGCGACGACCCAGAGGTTTTTCGCCCCTTGCCGCGCTTCCGATTCCGCCCAGTTCATCACCTGCCGGCCTATGCCCTTGCCGCGCAGGTGCGGCGAGAGGCCGAGCAGTTCGATATAGGGGCCGCGCAGCCAGGGATGGCGCACGCAGATGATGCCCGCGACCTCGCCCTCGACGGAGATCACATAGCGGCGCAGGGCGGGGTCGTCTCGCGTCAGGTAGTGCGCAAGCGCCGCCGCCGGGAATTTCAGCGTCGCCCACGGCTCGGAGGCGGCCAGCATTTCCGCCACGGCTTGCGCCTGCTGCGGTGTTGGCGGCGCGGAGAGGGCGCAGGCTTCCAGGGGCACGGCGGGCTGGGCGAACAGCGTGCTCATGATGTGGCCGGTTAGCGCGCCTCGGGCCGGTTCTTGTGGAAGGTGAGGGGCGCGACGCTGGGCGGCGGGCTTTTCAGGATGTGCTTCTTCATCTTGCCCATCACGTGCATTTCGCACTTCTTGCAGTCGAATTCCAGCCGCAGCTTCTCGCTGCCGTTGACCAGCGT
>Ga0075276_10000031_pt1 | contig 41583 bp, 40 predicted proteins | sample SF_Rice_5C_80N_4_FD_69770 | JGI IMG/M metagenome (GOLD analysis project Ga0075276, IMG submission 69770) | Rice paddy soil microbial communities from Twitchell Island, California, USA - SF_Rice_5C_80N_405 | ecosystem: Environmental > Terrestrial > Soil > Paddy field/soil | place: USA: Twitchell... | reverse complement strand
CGGAAAAAGGCATGGCCAGCCACTTGTGCGGATCAATGGTGAGGGAATCAGTCAGTTCGATGCCCCGCACCAGGTTGCGGTGACGGTCGGAAAAAATGGCGGCCGCGCCGTAAGCGCCGTCCACATGCAGCCACAGCTGGTGGCGGCGGCATACTTCAGCCACCGCGGCCAGGTCATCCACCGCGCCGGAATTGGTGGTGCCTGCGGTGGCCACCACGCAGAATGGTTTGTGTCCGGCGGCGCGGTCGCGCGTAATCGAGTGCTCCAGAGCGGCAGGATCCAGTTGCAGTTGCTGGTTAGTGGCGACGCGGCGCACGCTGTTGCGTCCCAGGCCGAGCAGGCCGGCGGATTTATCCAGCGAATGGTGCGCCTCCGCCGAGGCGTAGAGCGTGGGCCGGGCGCCGATGGCGGCGACACCCTCTTCAATGGCTTGGGAGAAATGCGCCGCCAAGGCCAGGGCCACGCCGCTGAAGTTGGCTTCGTTGCCGCCGCTGGTGAAGGTGCCGTCGAATGCCTCATGCCAGCCCACGCGCTCGCCGATCCAGCGCACGGTTTCGCATTCAATCTTGGAGGCCAGTTGGGAGCGCGCCAGGGTCGCCAGTTGCGGGTTCAACGCCGCCACCAGCGCTTCCGCCAGTACCGCCATGTAAGTGGGAGTGGGGTTCATCAACCCAAAGTAGTTGGCGCTGGGCACGTGGAAGCCCTGGCCGGTGAGCTCGCGGCAAACTTCTTCCAGCACCGCGGCCGCCTCCGTGCCCAACTCGGGCAAGGCATTGTTGAGCTGGCCGAAGCTGCGCTGCTCGCGGGGAAGCTGCACCGCGCGGTCGGGCAGGGAAGCGAAGTAGGAATCAATGAAGTCAACCAGCTGATAGCCGAGGCGGCGGCGCGCGGCGGAATCGAGGGCGAAGGACATGCCCGTTATTTTTTCAGAAAGAGCAGGCGCAGCGCCAGCCGGCGGCGAAGCGGGTAGCGCGACACGCGTCACACTCGCGGCCGGGGAGGTATCATGCGCAAGCGCAAAATTTTGCGCTGCACCATCCTTGGGTAATTGACGGCACCGGCGGCAAGTTCTAAGTTAGTTGCTGCTGCTCGCATTCATACCCTTTATTCCCATTCCTTAATTTAACGTTTTCGAAGAGAATCGCAGCCTACGACCCATCAGAGGAGTTGCCGGTGTTTGCGCGCGCCTTGGAACTGACGACCCGTCCGGGAAAGTTGCGGGAGGTGCTCCGCACTCTGCGGGAAACCGTCATTCCCCTGATGCAAGCGCAGCCCGGATTTGTGAATGATTTTCTCCTGACGGCGGACGCGGAACCGGATCGGATCGTGATCCTGACCCTATGGACTCGCCACGAGCAGGCGGAGTGGTTTCAGCGCCGCCACTATGGCAAGATCCGGCAGAAGCTGGAGCCGCTGCTGGAATTCGAGCCTGTCATCCGCACTTTCAATGTGGAAAATGGGCAGGCGCCGGCGGGACGGCAGGCCAGATTGCCACTGGGCCCCAGCGCCTCCTCGGCGTGAGTGCCGGCGCGCGGTTACAATCTTTGCCATGCCCTTGCTCCTGTCCTGTTTAAATGAAGAAGTGGTTGCCTGCCGGCGCTGCCCGCGGCTGGTGGCCTACCGCGAGCAGGTGGCGCGTGAAAAGCGCCGTGCCTACCGCGATTGCGAATACTGGGGCAAGCCCGTGCCCGGTTTTGGCGACCCGGGGGCGCGCGTGCTTATTCTCGGTCTGGCGCCGGGCGCGCATGGTTCCAACCGCACCGGGCGGCCCTTCACCGGCGATTCCTCGGGCAACTTCATGTATCCCGTCCTGCACCGAACCGGATTCGCCTCCCAACCCGGCGCTACCAGTTGTAATGATGGCTTGCGCCTGAACGACGCCTACATTACCGCGGCGGTGCGCTGCGCGCCGCCCCAGAACAAGCCGCTGCCGCAGGAGATCGCCAACTGCGCGACCTTCCTCGACCGCGAGATTGCGCTCCTCAAGAATGTGCGCGTGATCGTTGCCCTGGGGCGGATTGGGTTCGACGCCTACCTGAATTACCTGAAGCGGCAGGGCGTGCTCAAGAGCAAGAAGGACTTTGTCTTCGGGCATGGCGCCCAGTACCTACTGCCGGATGGGCGCGTCCTGCTTGCCTCCTACCATCCTTCTAACCAGAACACGCAGACCGGAAAGCTTACGCGCGAAATGTTCACGGAAATTTTCCGCCGGGCCGCGCGTCTGGCGAACACCTCAACCCTGAATGCGCGGAGAAGGATGCGGGCGCCCGTTCCAACCATGGCGGTAGAGACGTAACTGGTTACGTCTGGCCGGCAAGAACGACCGAAGGGGTCGCAGGAACGTTGCCAAACGGTGCCCCAGCCTCTGCGTTAAACCCGTTCGTCGAAGCCTACGAACACCGGCTCGGGCAAGAGTTGAATCTCGAAGGTCTCGGCCACGCGCTGCTGGATTTCGTTTTTCAGGGCGATGACATCGGCGGCGGTAGCACCACCGCGATTCACAATGGCTAGGGCGTGCTTGCGGGAGATGCCCACTGGGCCGCGGGTGTAGCCCTTGGCCAAGCCAGAATGTTCCACCAGCCAGGCCGCCGAAACTTTGTGCTGCGCGCTGAGCGCGGGGTAGCTGGGAACCTGCAGACCCATGGTCTCCGCTCGACAGGAGAGTTGCTGGTGCTGGTTGGCGGTCAAGACGGGATTTTTGAAAAAAGAGCCGGCGCTGCGGCAATCTTCGTCGCCGGGAACAATGAGCATTGCCTTGCCGGCGCGAATGTTGCGCACTGCGTCGCGCGCTTCGGCCAGGCTCGGAGTGCCGCTGCAGCCGGAGAAATATTTTTTCAGGTCGGCGTACTCGATATGCGGCTGCCCGCCGGGAGTAAGCGCATAGCTCACGCGCAAGATGATGTAACGCCCGCGCTCGCTGCTATTGAAAATGCTGGTGCGATAGGCGAAGCCACAGGCGGGATTGCAAAGCTCGCGCAGTTGCCCGTCTTTGAGGTCCAGCGCCTGCACACTCTCAATGGTTTCCGACACTTCCTGGCCGTAGGCGCCCACGTTCTGCACCGGAGTGCCGCCCACACTTCCGGGAATGCCGCTCAGGCACTCCACTCCGGCGCAGTTGCGGGCCACGGCTCGGGCCACGAACCGGTCCCACTCCTCGCCGGCGCCCACCTCAAAATCAATTTTTCCCCCTTCGTCCCGCTCTTCCATCCCGGTGATGCGGATGCGCAACACCAGGCCGGACCAGCCGGCATCGGAGACCACCAGGTTGCTGCCCCCGCCCAACACGAACAACGGTAAGCCGCGCTCGGCAGCCTGGTGGACGGCCTGCCGAACCTCCGCGGCGGAGCCCGCCTCCACGAAAAAGCGCGCGGGGCCGCCCACTCCCAGGGTGGTCAATGGCGCCAAGGGCACATTCTCGCGGATGAGCATGGAGATGGCTCAATCATACAGCCAGCCTCGCGCACAGCGCCGGCCAATGCCGCCGTTTAACCGTTGCTCTGTTCATTTCGCTGGTTCCTTTTGCGGTTCCGCCGGGTGCCACTCTCAAAGAGACTGCCAGACGTATTAAAATGAAAGCAATCTCACCGAAGGAGCAGGAATGTACCCAGAATTGATGGTTGTGCCCATGCGCGAGGAACTGACTCGCCTGGGGGTCGAGGAGCTGCGTAGCGCCGGCGAAGTGGAGCAAGCCCTGGCCAGGCCGGGCACCACCATGGTGGTGGTGAATTCAATTTGCGGTTGTGCCGCCGGTCGCATGCGTCCGGCAGTGCGCCTGGCCCTGCAGCACCAGGTGCGGCCCGACCAGAGCGTTACCGTGTTTGCCGGGCAGGACCGCGATGCCACCGAGAGAGCCCGGGAATTCTTCGAGGGTTATCCGCCCTCTTCTCCCTCCATTGGCTTGCTGCGCGATGGCAAGCTGGTTTACATGATGCAGCGCAGCGACATCGAGCAGCGCGAGGCCGAAGACATTGCGGCTGCCCTGATGGCGGCGTTCGATAAGTTCTGCGCCCAGGCGGCTTCGCGATAGATGCGTTTTCCGGCCCGGCGGGCTGATTCGCCGGGCTTTTTCCCTGTAACTGACTCAGCAGTAGAGACGTAATTTATTACGTCTCTTTTTGCGCAGGAACGAGCCACCACGCCTCGCTGCGCCCGGCTGGGGAGTTGAACTGCGCTCGCCCGGACTGTTGAGCTTCTCTCCCAGGAGTGTCAGCCCAGCTGACTACTGACTCCTGACTACTGTTTGTTCCAGCCAATCCACCATGGCTTTTTTGTACCAGTGCCACTCGGAATGGGGCTCCCAGTGGTCCATGCCGTGGGGAGCGCCGGGAATGGTAATCAGCTCGCAGCGCGCTCCCACCTGCTTCATGCGGTCGCACATCTCCACCGACTGGTCGTAGGGCACATCCTCATCCTTGGAACCGTGAATGAGGAGGAACGGCGGCGTGTCCTTGGTCACATAAACAACCGGCGAAGCCTTGATGAGCAGGGGCGCGGTCTCCGCATTGACCTGCTTGATGCCGAACAGTTCCAGCACCTCGTGCGGGAACGGCTTCCATTCCATGGCCGCGGTGATGAAGTCGTGGATGCCGTAGAGCGAGACCACGGCGGCCACTCGCGCGCCCGGCCGGTTGCGCGCGCCCACATAGGACACCAGGTGCCCGCCGGCGGATTCTCCGATCAGCGCCATGCGCTGGGGATCAATTTCGTATTCGGCGGCATGTGCTTTCACGAAGCGGATGGCCTGCTCGATGTCCTCAGCCGGGGCGGGGAACTGGTACTGCGGGGCCAGGCGGTAGTTGATGCTGAACCAGGCAAAGCCGGCGTCGCTCAGCGGCTGGAAAATGTAGCTGATGTACTCCTGCTTGTTCCCCGCCACCCAGCCGCCGCCGTGCACCAGCACCGCGGCGGGGAAGGGGCCGGAGCCGTCGGGGATATTGGCATCGAGCGTCAGCTCCATGCCCCCGGCGTGGCCGTAAACAACATCTTTCAACATGCGGGCATGCGCGGCGAAAGAAAACAGGAGGAGAGAAGAGATTGCCAGGATGCAATGTTTGCTTATCGTTTTCATGTCGGGACGGCTGAAATCTCGCTCGCAGGATGGCTATCTTCCGGACCGAAGTCCCCGTGCCTCTTGAAACCTGAAACTTGAAACTGGGTTTCAGTTGAAGCGTGTTACCTTCCACAGCGTGGCCGCGCAGGCCACCAGCAGTGCCAGGCACAGCCCCAGCAGCAACAGCGCCGCGGTCCCATCGAGCGCAATGGATGGCCAGTGCGCCCGCGCGCCGGTCCACACGAAAGCGCCGGTGGCGGCCGCCACCAGCACCCAGTCCAGCCAGGTGCGGCGCTGCGGCGGGTTGGTGGAGCGCCCCTGCATTCCGGAGCGCACAAACTCGATGTCAATGCCGTAGCGGCGATGCTCGCGCTCCGCCGCCTCCGCCCACTTCAGGTATTCGGAATTATCGGCTACGGAAAACGAAATCGCCGCCAGGCCCGCCGCCATCAGCACCGAGCCCCAGATGGCCCCGGCCACCGCGCCATGCTGCCAGCCGCGGAATTCCCCGAAGGCTACCGCCCCCCACACCAGTCCCCAAAGCTGGTTGGAATTGGAGATGGGAATGCCGCGGCTTACGCCGATGTACTTCACGGCATATTGCTGGAAGATATCGCCAATCACCCACACGAAGCCCGCGGCCAGCAGCCAGAAGAGCACATCCCCCGCGGCCGTGAGTTGGCGGTACAAGTTGTGGAAGCCGCCCATGTAGACCACCGCCAGCGCGGTCATCATGCCCAGTTCGCCGATGGTAAAGAAGGAGACGAACGACAGCGGATTCATGCCCGAGAGGTAGGCCTTGCGGTAGGGGATGTACATGGTGCCCCAAAGCACGCCCGCGCCCAGGGCAGCGGCTATGCCGCGCAGGGCCACGTGGGAGGCAATCTGGCTGGAGGAAGCGCGGGCCAGCATCATGCCCCCGATAAAGATGATCAGGGCGCCGCCGCACACCGCTCCCCAGCGGCGCCAGCCGGCATGGTGCAGCTCCCGGAAGAACAGCACGCCCCACAGGATGCCGATAAGCCCGTTTGTGTTCCACAAAGGAAACGCCACGCTCAGCCCCAGATCGCGGATGGCGAAAATGGTAAGCGTGTTGGCCACCGACCACAGGCATCCCGCGATGATGGCCCAGATGACCAGGTGGGGCGCTTCCACGATGTCGGCGCGAATGCCGGAGGTGCCGCGCACCATGGCGGGCAGGCTCCAGCGGCCCAGGAACACGCCCGCCACCATGGCAAAGGAAATCAGCACCGGAGAAAGGCCGGTAGTGACCAGCTTGGTGGGTACTTCGGCGGCGCCCAGCCAGGCGCCGGCGGCGATCCCGCACAGCACACCCACACGCTGCAGGGCGCGCACACGCTCGGGCGCGAGCAGCGCCGGGCGGGGGGCGCCGGACGCTTCCGCGGGTGAGCTTAGCTGACCCATCGCAGAAGCAGGAGCCCGCCGATTAGCACCAGGGTGGGCACCCAGAAGTGCACGTCTCCGCTTACGGAGGCCAGCCAATCAATGGGCTGTGTTTCCGGCCGGTCAATCGCTTCTTCGTTATCCATCGGCAGACGCAGCTAATACTACATGAGTCGGCGCGCGCTTGGTAACTGCTTCTGACCCGGCCCCCTGGCCCGGCCCGTCAGGCGCATAAACGGCTCAGACAAACGCCCGCACTTGCCGCATCAGGCTCAGCAAGCGGTCCATCGAGTTGCCATCCGGCGAGAAGATGCAATCGAAGAAGACCTCGTTCGCATTGACCCGGCGGCACCCCTCCACATCCTCTTTGATCTGTTCCAGGGTGCCGCTGAAGATGAAGCGGTTTTGGGTGATGGGCTGGGCCGTGACGTAAAGGTTGGCGCGAACGATCAGTTGCAGCGATGCGGGGTCGCGGCCCGCGTCCCTGGCCATTTGCCGAATCTGTGCCATGGTGGCGGCCATGGCTTCCAGCGGCATGCCGACCGGATTCCAGCCATCTGCCAGACGGGCCAACCGGTTCAGTGCGGCAGGGGCGAAGGCGGCCAAATAAATGGGCGGATGCGGCTTCTGCACTGGCTTGGGCCCGATGATGGACTTGGGCAGGGTGAAGAACTGGCCCTGAAACTCCGCCGGATCGGTGGTCCAGATGGCTTTCAGCACCTGGAGGAATTCTTCAGCCAGGGCGCCGTGATTCTTCGCGGGTGCGCCGGCGGCCTGGTACTCATCCTTGGACCAGCCCAGGCCCAGGCCCAGGCGCAAGCGCCCGCCGGAGAGCACATCCAGCGTGGTCGTGCGCCGCGCCAGCATCACCGGGTTGTAATAGGGGATGTCGAGCACGCTGGTACCCAGCGCGATCTTGCGGGTGTGCGCGGCTACGAAGGTGAGTGTTTCCAGGGGATCGAGCGAATGCTTGTACTGTTCGGGCAGGGAGCCGTCGGGCGTGGCGGGATAAGGATTCTGTGGCTTGAGGGGCCACAGCAGGCGCTCGGTGACCCACAGGCTGTCGTAGCCCAATTCTTCGGCGCGCTGCGCCGCTTTGACCAGATTGTCGGCCCTGCCCAGCGGCCCGATCTGAGGCAGTATGAATCCGGCTCTCATGGCACGCTCCTTCGGTTGCCGTACAAGGTAAACGGAACCCGTTTGGCCGGTCAACGCGGTTTGCCGCAAGCGCCAATTAAGCTAAGATTTTTCCTCGTCCCATGAAGACACGACCGGCGGTCCTCACCCTGCTTGCATTGTTCCTTTGTAGGTTCCCGGTTTCTGCCCAAAGCCCGCCTGCTCCGCTGGGCGAGCAGTTGCGCGAGTACCGCCAGGCGCATGAGAAGCAGATTGTCACCGAGTTCGTGAACCTGCTTTCTATTCCCAATCACGCCGGCGACCCCGCCGATATCGAGCGCAATGCGCAGGCGGTTTCGGCCATGCTGCAGGCCCGCGGCGTGGCCGTGCGCATGTTGCGCGTGCCCGGGGCCTCGCCTGTGGTTTTTGGCGAGTTGCGCGCGCCCGGCGCCACCCGCACCATCGGCGTTTACGCTCATTACGACGGCCAGCCCACGGACACGGCGCAGTGGCGGCATCCGCCCTTCGACCCAGTGCTGCGGGACTCCTCGGGGCAGGCAGTGGACTGGCGCGCGCAGGCGCATTTCGATCCCAACGCGCGCTTGTACGCTCGCTCCACCAGCGACGACAAGGCGCCTATCGAGGCGACCATGGCGGCGCTCGACGCCTTGCGCGCCGCCCACCTCGCACCCGACGTTAATGTGAAGTTCTTTTTTGAAGGAGAAGAGGAGGCGGGCTCGCCCCACCTGGCGGAAATCCTCGAAAAGTATCCGGAGACCCTGTCCGCCGATGCCTGGCTGCTGTGCGACGGCCCGGTGCATCAGTCTGGCCGCATGCAGGTGGATTACGGAGCCCGCGGCGATATAGACGCGGAGATGACAGTTTACGGGCCGGCGCACCCGCTGCACAGCGGCCATTACGGCAACTGGGCGCCCAATCCCATTGTCCTGCTCACTCATCTGTTGGACAGCATGCGCGACGACGACGCCCACATCCTGATTCCCGGCTTCTACGATGACGTGCGGCCGCTCACGGCGAGCGAAAAGCACATGCTGGCCGAGACGCCGGCGGCCGACGAGCAACTTAAGCAGGAACTGGCGATCGCGCAGCCCGAGGGAGATGGCGCCAAGCTGGCAGCGCAGATTCTAAAGCCCGCCATCAACGTTCGCGGCATTCAGGCCGGGCATGTGGGCGACCAGGCGGCTAACGTGATCAGCACGGAAGCGCGCGCCTCGCTCGACATTCGCCTGGTGCCCAAGCAGACCCCGGAGCGGGTCGAACAGGAAATCGAGCAGCACATCGCCCGCCAGGGCTTCTTCATCGTCCGCCAGACGCCCGACCTGGCCACGCGCCGCGCCCACGCCAAAGTGATCAAACTGGAGTGGGGCCCGGGCTATCCCGCCTATCGCGCGCCGGTGGATAACCCCATGTCGAAGGCGGTGGTGCGCACCATTGAGGAGGCCACGGGCGGCCCTGTCATCCAGGTGGTGAGCCTGGGCGGCAGCGTGCCCATGTATCTGTTCGAAGGCAAGCAGCACACGCCCGTCATCGGCGTGCCCATCGCCAATGCCGATAACAACCAGCACGCCGCCAACGAGAACCTGCGCCTGCAAAATCTGTGGGACGGAATCGAGATTTTCGGAACGCTGTTCGCGCGCCTGGGTGGCGCCCGGGATGCCACTGGCCCGAACAGGCCCTAGCGTTCTTTACAAAAGCGCGTCTGGCTTTGCGGCATGAGACGCGAGAAGGGGATTTTTCGCCAATTATCTTTGGGCACGATAATCCCGGCACGCACACGTATTGTCTATTTCACAGCAAGTGCCCGTCCCCATACATCGCCACTCTGAAGATCGCGCTGATATTGTAAGTTTCGTGGCAACTAGTCCAGTTGTTCCGCTGGGGTAACGCTGATACTGCAACCTCCCGGCGAAAACCCATTCGCCAGACGAAGAGGCCTTTGAGGCAGTTGTTTCTCGGCGGCTGGGCCACGGCAGTCTCAGGGAACAACTCGCGCCCGTGTTGGCGGAATATGATTGATTAGTCATGCCCAGAACTCGCTCCAGCCATATCATCACAGCGATGCTCCTGCTCGTTATCCTGACTGGACCGAGGCTGTGGGCACAAGGACCGCCGTACCAGACCGACGATCCTGTGCCGGTGGATCTCCATCATTACGAGTTCTATATTTTTGGTTTGACGGACGGAACACCTGTGGAAATGGACTCTGCGGGTCCGGCATTCGAGTTTAACTGGGGCGCACTGCCTCGCTTGCAACTGCACGCGATCTTGCCGCTCGGGGTGGCGGCGCCGCTTAATAATCCTGTGTATCTGCCGAGCGGAACCGGTCCGATGGAGTTTGGACTCACAGATATGGAGTTGGGCTCCAAGATCGCGTTTATCAAGGAGACCAAACACTTGCCGCAGATCGGGACCTTCATCATGTTTGAGGTTCCCACCGGCAATGCGGACAAAGGACTCGGCGTAGGCCGGGTTTGGTACAAGCTACCGATTTGGCTGCAAAAGAACGTGGGCAAGTGGACCTTTGACGGCGGTGCCGGCTACGCGCTAGTCCCGCAAACCGGATTCCGCAATTTTCCGTACACCGGATGGCTGGTGAAGAAGGAAATCAGCAAGCGGCTTGAATTGGGCGCGGAGGTGTTCGCCCATGCACGGGAAGGCAGCGCGCCGGCACAGACAGAGGCTTCCACCATGGTCGATGCCGGCGGGTACTACCACTTCAAACACCATCCTGGCGAACAGTTCCTGTTCTGCTATGGTCATTCTGTCGCGGGGCAAACGGAAAATTACGCTTATGTGGGCATGTACTGGACCTGGGGAAGCGACAAGGGCAACAACAAGGACCCGGATACAGGCCTACTTCCAGAAGGGTTGAATCACAACCTCGTGTTAGGTGGAAGAGGCCCCTTGCGGCCTTGATCGTTCGTTAATGTGGGCTGCCGCCCCCATTGTCGAAAGCAGGCTTTCACGTTCTTTACCATTTAAACCTCCGGAGAGTGTTCGTCCCTGGAGTTTGAGAACAGGGCCTCGTCATGGCATATCTCTGATCGAACTTCGAGCCCGCCTGTGCCCCTTGTCACAACCCCCTTGGTCAGGCGTCATAGACAGCAGTGCTCTCCAGTTGTTGCAATAAAAATTGGAAAAGCCGTCATGAAGCTGCTTAAGCATAAGTGGTTGCTGGCCCTCGGGCTGCTGCTGATCATCGCCGTGGTAGTGGGGTTTACCTACAGCCGCGCGCCGCAATCGCAATATTTCACCGCTAAGGCGCAGCGCGCCGATATTCACGACGTGGTGCAGGCCACCGGCACCATCAATGCCGTCATCACGGTGCAGGTAGGCTCGCAGGTTTCCGGCACCATCTCCAGGCTATTCGCGGACTTCAATTCCCATGTCCATCAGGGGCAAGTGGTGGCGCATATCGAGCCCTCGCTGTTTGAAGGCGCCCTGTTGCAGGCCAAGGCTGACTTGCAGAACGCGCGCGCCAACGTGGCCGCCGCCCAGGCGGAGCTGCAGAAAGCCCAGGCCACCGCGGTGCAGACCAGAGCCGATTTCCAGCGCGCCATTGGTTTGGCCAGGGAAGGCGTAATGAGCCAGCAGCAGCTGGACCTTGCGCGGGCCAACGCCGATACCGCGGCCGCCGCCGTTACCGCAGCGGAAGCTACCGTCAAGCAGGCCACTGCGCAGGTCAATCTCAAGGCCGCTGCCGTGGGCGTGGCCCAAACCAACCTGGACCACACCATTATTCAGGCGCCCATTAACGGCATTGTCGTGGCGCGCAATGTGGATGTCGGCCAGACTGTGGCCGCCTCGTTGCAAGCGCCCACACTATTCAATATCGCCCAGGACCTCACCAAGATGCAGGTGGATACTCAGACCGATGAGTCGGACGTAGGCAACATCAGGGTGGGACAGGAGGCCACCTTCACCGTGGACGCCTATCCCAACCAGACGTTTAGCGGCCACGTGGTGCAGATCCGGCTGAATCCGACCATCGTGCAGAACGTTGTTACCTACGATACGGTCATTGCTTTCGATAATCCACAAATGAAGCTGTTTCCCGGCATGACCGCCTACGTGACCATTCCGGTGGCGACGGCCGAGGATGTGCTCTCTGTGCCCAACACGGCGCTGCGCTTCAAACCCTCCCTGAGCGCGGAGCGCATTCGCCAGCTCTATGCGCAATTCGGCATCGCGGAAGCCCATGCCGCCTTGGCGCGGACGGGTGGCAATGGCGCGCCCGGCAAGAGCCTGGGCCTGCAGAACCCGCCGCAGCCGCGCCGCGACCTGGCGGTCATCTGGAGATTACGCCCGGACCGCAGCATTGAACCGGTCATGATCCGCACCGGCATTACCGACCACACGCAGACCGCGGTGGCCGAGTTGCTCAAAGGTGCCTTGCAGGCGGGTGACGAGTTGGCTATCGGGGAGGAAGTCGGCAATCGCCAGCCCAGCGGTCCCGGCGTTGCCATTCGGCACTGAGAACATTGCTAATTGAGCGATTGGTAATTGGTAATTTGACGACGCCAGAGAATGCATAGCGGTAGAGACGTTGCTTGCAACGTCTCCGGAGACGTAACAAGTTACGCTCTACCGCAGAGGGCAGAAAAAATTACTCAATTACAAAATCACCGTGGCGACAACCCTCCAATCCGCATCCGAAGCTGACGGCGCGCGAGCCTTCGCCGAGCTCATCCGAGTGGAAGACGTACACAAGTATTACGAGCTGGGCGAAACCCGGGTTCACGCTCTGCGCGGCGTCACCGTGAGCATTGCCCCGGGCGAGTTCGTGGCCATCATGGGCGCCAGCGGCAGCGGCAAATCCACCTTCATGAACCTGCTGGGCTGCCTGGACCGGGCCTCCAGCGGCCGCTACCTGCTGCAGGGCACCGATGTCTCCCAACTGGACAAGAAGGCGCTGGCCTCGATCCGCAACCGCAAGCTGGGCTTTGTATTTCAGGGATTCAACCTGCTCTCCCGCACCACCGCCCTGGAAAACGTGGAGTTGCCCACGCTCTACGCCCAGCTCAACAAAGAAGAGCGGCTGCAGCGGGCGCGCGAGGCGTTGCGCATCGTTGGCCTCGCCGACCGGATGGACCACTTTCCCTCGCAGCTTTCCGGCGGCCAGCAGCAGCGCGTCGCCATTGCCCGCGCCCTGGTCAACCGGCCTTCCATCCTGCTGGCCGACGAGCCCACCGGTAACCTGGATAGCCGCACCTCGGTCGAGATCATGGATGTATTCCAGGAGCTCAACCAAAGCGGGCTCACCATCGTGCTGGTCACGCACGAGCCTGACATTTCGCGGTTTGCTAAGCGCACGCTGCTCTTTCGTGACGGTAAAATCCGCCGCGATGAACCGGTAACGGGCCGGCCGCGCGCCTTCGAGGTGCTGCGCGCTCTGCCCAAAATGGAAGATTGAGGCCCTATGGAACTCCTCTCCATTCTCCGCATTGCCTGGCGGGCGCTCTCCCGCAATAAGCTGCGCTCCGGCCTCACCATGCTGGGCGTGATTATCGGCGTGGGCGCGGTCATCGCCATGGTGGGCGTCGGCCAGGGAGCCAGCCAGGCCGTGCAGCAGCAGATTTCTGCCATGGGCTCCAACGTGGTGTTTGTGGCCAGCGGCACGGTCAACCGCGGCGGCCTGCGGCTGGGCTGGGGCCAGACCAAGACTCTGATCTACGATGACATGCGGGCGATTGTGCGCGAGTGCCCGGCGGTCAAGGCGGCGGCTCCCGGCGGGCAGACTACGGCGCAGCTTGTTTTCGGCAACGATAACTGGTTCACCAACGTGCAGGGCACCGAGCCGCAGTATTTCGATATCCGCGATTGGGGGCTGGCGGAAGGTGTGCCCTTCACGCAAGCCGACGTGGACTCCGCCGCCAACCTGGCGGTCATCGGCAAGACCGTGCGGCAGAATCTTTTTGGTGCGGCCGATGCGGTGGGACAAACCATACGGGTAAAGGACCTGCCCTTTCGGGTGGTAGGCGTCCTTCGGCCCAAAGGCCAGTCGGCGCACATGGGACAGGATCAGGACGACGTCATCTTTGTCCCCATCACCACGCTGCAAAAGAAGCTGACGGGCGACACCTGGCTGCGCTTCATCGTGGTCTCGGCCGTCAGCCGCCAGGCCAGCTACGCCGCCCAGCAGGAGATCGCGGCGCTGCTGCGCGACCGCCACCGCATCCGGCCGGGGCAGGATGACGACTTCCTGGTGCGCAACCTGGCTGACATTGCTCAACTGGCGGACCAGTCCTCGCGGGTCATGACCCTGCTGCTGGCTTCCATCGCCAGCGTCTCGCTGATTGTGGGCGGAATCGGAATTATGAACATCATGCTGGTCTCAGTAACGGAGCGCACCCGCGAGATCGGCATCCGCATGGCGGTGGGCGCTACCGAGGAAGACGTGCAGCGCCAGTTCCTCATCGAAGCTATTGTGCTCAGCCTGATGGGCGGCGCCGCCGGCATCCTGTTCGGGGTTGGTTCCTCGCTGCTCATCACCCGCCTGCTGGGATGGGCGGTGCTGATTTCACCCCTGGCCATCGCCGTGGCGGCTCTGTTTTCCGCCGCCGTAGGCGTGTTTTTCGGTTATTATCCCGCCCGCAAGGCGGCCCGCCTCGATCCCATTGAAGCCTTGCGTTTCGAATAGCCCCTCGGGCAAAGGCGGTTTCTCCGTGGCCTGCTCTGAGGGTGGACCCCGAGGCTTACTGCGGGTTGCTTTCGGGCCTAGTCTCCGCCGGAGCCATTTCCTTGGCCACTTGGTCCTGTTGTTTGACCTGGGAGAGCAGGGTCTCGATGTAATGCTTGATTTCTGTACTTTTGGTGCGCATGCCAGTGTCTTCGTAATCCCCGTACTGCCGGTCCAGTTCCGTCGCCATGTGCGCCAGGAATATGCGGTCCAGTTGCCTGCCCGAGTTCTTTTCCAGTTGCCGCTCGACTTTGCGGTCACGGCGGCTTAGCTTCACGGGCAGGACCAGGTGAACCCGCCGCGCTACCGTCAGCAGCTCCTGCTGAGCGTGGGCGCGCTGGGCCACCAGGTTGCGCGCGAAATTCCGGGCGGCGGCGCCGAAACCCTTCCGCTCCGCCACCTGGCCCAGTTCAATCGCCGCCTGGTTTTCTTCCGCCGCCTGGCGCAGAAAACTCTTGTCTGAGCGGCTGAGCTTAGCCACTTGTTCGGGGTTCGTCGAACCACCCTCTTCGGCGGCCAGCGATTGCCCCCCGCCGGCCAAAACAACCCAGCCGGAAACCAGGATCAGGAGCAGCCATTTCGCGCATGTGGCGCGGCGGTGTCGGAGGCCGGAAGCGATCATGTGTTCGATTCCCATAGGCAGGTTGCCGATTCTATCGCAATCTGATGAAACAGATTTGCCAAACGATAGCCGCCGGGCTCACATCCAGCTACAATGCCCAGCTACAGGAGGACAATTGGCAAACCTGTCAGGAGCCGAATACTTTGCCTTAGCCGAGTTCCGGCACCAACTGGAACGCTTTCTGCAGCTGCGGCGGCGGGCCGCCCGGCAGGTCGGCCTGCAGCCAAAACAATATCAGCTCATGTTGGCGGTCAAAGGGATGCCCAAAAACCACATGCCCACGGTTGGCGAAATCGCCGAGCGCCTGCAGGTCCAGAACCACAGCGTGGTCGAGCTGGTGGACCGTCTGGAGAAGCGGCGCTACATCGAGCGCGAGCGCGACCAGCACGACCGCCGGGTTGTACGCTTAAAACTCACTCCCGCGGGTGAAGCCGTGCTGCGCAAGCTGGTCACTGCCAGCCTGGCTGAGCTGAAGACTGAGGCTCCGGCGCTTCTGCGGGCTCTGACTAACGTTCTGCGCAAACGCTAATCCGCCTCTCAATGTGGCGAAAGCGCTGATTTCTGTTGCGCCGCCTGACTTTCCAGTTCCAGCCGCTTCTTCCTGTCCAGGTAAAAAAGCAGGAACAGCACGCCCCCCAGCACCAGCAGAGTAAATGCGCCCGCGATCTGCAGCACCCTGCCGATGAGTGCGGTATAGCGCCCGCTGTTGGGATCGTACTTGCAGCAATAGAGCAGCACCTCGTCGGCCAGCGAGCCGATTTTTTCCTGCGACCCCTGCACTAAGGCCAGACGCAAATCCTGCACTGGATAATCAATGCCATAAAAATACTGCGCCACTTTGCCCTTAGGCGTGAGCACCACGATCCCGGTGGCGTGCGCGAATTGCTGCGTCTTGGCGTCCCAGGCGTAGTGGAACCCGACGGCCTGGGTCAGCGCCGTAATCTCCGGCTGCTGCCCGGTAAGAAAATGCCAGCCCGCGGCAGCCTCGGGGTGGCCGTAACTCGCGATGTAAGTCTGCTTCGTAGATGCCGCCAGCTCCGGGGTCTCCCGCGGATCGAAACTCACCGTGAGCACTTTGAATTGCTGGCCAATGCGGAACGGCAGCTGCCGGAACGCGTGGGTGGCTCCCGCCAACACCTGGCTGCACAGCATGGGGCAACGGTAATAAGCCAGAATCAGCACCACCGGCTTGCTTTGTCCGAAATAGTCGCTCAGATGCACCGCTTTGCCGCTTTCATCCCGGAAGGCCAGATCGAGCGGCACCTGGTTATCCAATCGCTGTTCGTAGCGCACGTTTTGAAGGATGGGCGGCGTCTGGTTGGAGGGCCCGCTGCCGGGCGCCGTATCCTGCAATCCTTGCCCCAGCGAGGGCAGGGAACCGGCTATCAAAGCGGCACCGACCAGGATGATAGGGATTAGGGAGAAACGAAAGCGCGGCAACCGGGGGCTCACCATGACTCCTGCGCCGTACTCACGGCGGAATGGATAGTATAGCCCGCCTACGGATGCTGTTCGGGGGCGGCAGGCCGAATTCAAGCGGATAAAAAAAGCCCGGAGCGTGAGCTCCGGGTTAACGCCCCAGCCTCCCGAAATTTCAATTTCCGCTCGCCGAAGCCAAGACCCCGTACACCACTGCGACCTCAGGACTCGCGCCGGCCTTGGCCAGTTGCCGCTCGCGCGGGTGAACCGCCAGTTTGCGTACTACGTTATCGGTGCTCGTCCAAACTTCTGCCAGGAAGTACTCGTCACCGTAGCGATGGAATACCAGCTTAGGAGTATTGACATCAGTCCGCTGGTCCCAGGTCAGCGGCATCATGATTTCAACCCCGCGCTGCCCCGAAGAGAGCATGATTGTGGAGTTGGGCCCAATCCGCTGAATGCTGTATTCGCCCGCGGGCAGTGCCCCATATCCCGCGGAAAAGCTGAATGGTACATTCGCCTTGATCAGTGCTTGCGCTGGGGCGGGCGTTGCCGCCATAGTCACGAAAGCAACGCATGCCATCAGAGCGATTGCCGCATAGTTTTTCATTGTCTTGCTCCTTTTTCGCGACTCTCTTTGCTCGCGTCACGATTCGCCCTGCTCAAGTGCATCCCGGGTGCCACAACTCGCACATCTCGTGCGGATTTTATGGACACTGAACAACTGCTCTCCTTTCAGCGAGATTCGTGTGAGGCGAATAGACACCTGCGGGTGCGCCGCGCGGCTCCCACCCTACCAGGAATATCCCGCCGGATAGGTTGGCTATCTGATCGGATAGTCCAGGAACGCACCAAAGCTGGTAATTCCCTGGGCAGGAGAATGCACAACTGTGCCGCGGCTATCATTCTCGCGCTATCCTAAGCACAGCATGGGGGAGGGAATATGTCCCCGGCCCTGGTTTCCATTGCCGGTCCGCTGAACGGGACTACCATCGAGCTCACCGCTGCCGAGGTGTGCATCGGACGTGAATTCGGCAGCCAGATTTGCGTCCCCAGCGCCTGGGTTTCCCGCCGTCACTGTGCGCTACATCACGAGGGCAATCGCGTAGTAGTTCAGGACCTCGACAGCCGCAACGGCACCTTCGTCAATGGAATCCCTGTCACCCGTCAGGAATTGAAGCATGGCGACTTGCTCACGGTGGGCGATTGCTCCTTTCGTTTTGTGTGCGATGCCGAAGCACCGGCAGCGTCACAGTCGGCCCCGGTTGAATTGGAGGAGACAAGCACTACGCTGCTGGCTCCCCTGTGGCTGCCCGGCGATGCCCCTCATCCTTCTTCTAAGGTGGCAGTTGGGGGAGCGGATGCCCGCGCCCTGCGCGATCTCAACGCCTTGGTCACCATGGCGGGCAAGACCGCTGCCGTCGAAGATTCCGAATCGCTCTACTGGCAGCTTCTGGGCATGATCTTTGAAATCATTCCCGCAGACCGGGGAGCGATTCTGCTCGCCGGCTCCAACTCCGATGACCTCTCCTCCGCTTTTGCCTGGAACCGCGCCTCCGGCCCCGCTCAGCCGGTGCGGGTGAGCCGCACTGTGGTGAGCCAGGTGATGAAGAAAAAGTCGGCGGTCATGGTGAACGATGTGAGCGCCGACTCAACCCTGCAAACCGCGTCCAGTCTGCGGCTGGAACGCGTGCGCTCCCTGCTTTGCGCTCCCTTGCTGGCCGGGCAGCGCGTGCTGGGCGCCATTTATCTCGACTGCGGCCGCGAAGGGGCCTGCTTCGACGAGCAGCACCTGCGCATGCTCAGCGCCGTGGCTGGCCTCGCCGCCCTGGCGTCCCAGCGCGTGTGGCGCATGGAATCCTTGCGTAACGAGAACCTCCGCCTGCGCGCTGACCTCAAGCTTGACCACGGTTTCGTCGGCGAAAGCCCAGCCTTGAGCCGCGCCCTGGAACTCATCGCCAGGATCGCGCCTTCCGCTTCCACCGTTCTGCTGTGCGGCGAAAGTGGCACCGGCAAGGAACTGGCGGCCCGGGCTTTGCATCGCGCCAGTCCCCGCGCACCCTTTCCTTTTGTAGCTATCAACTGCGCCGCCATTCCTGAGACCTTGCTGGAGAGCGAACTGTTCGGCTATGAAAAAGGCGCCTTCACCGGCGCCGCCGGTCAGAAAAAGGGACAATTTGAGCTGGCTAATGGCGGCTCCATTTTTCTCGATGAAATCGGCGAACTGGCGCCGGCTTTGCAGGCCAAGCTGCTGCGCGTGCTGCAGCAGCGTGAGTTCGTGCGCCTGGGTGGGGCCCAGCCCATCAAAGTGGACCTCCGTCTGATCGCGGCCACCAATCAGGATTTGCGTGCCGCTTCCGACGAAGGTCGCTTTCGCAAGGACCTGTTCTTCCGCCTCAACGTGGTGGCCATTACCATGCCACCGCTGCGCCAGCGTCCCCAGGACATACCCCTGTTGGCCAACTATTTTCTGACCCTTTGTAGTCAGCGCTGCAAACGGCGGCTACACGGAATTTCGGCCCCGGCCATGGAATGCCTGCAGCGCTACGATTGGCCGGGCAACGTGCGCGAACTGGAGAACGCAATCGAGCATGCGGTGCTGTTGGGTGCGGGCGACGTTGTGTTCCCCGAGGACCTGCCGGAAGTGATTGTGGAAGGTCAACCCCCGCCAGCGGGGCAGACTGCCGGATATCAAGCTGCCCTCAGCGAGTTGAAGAAGAAGCTGATTCTGCAGGCGTTCCAGCAGGCTGGAGGCAATTACACCGAAGCCGCCCACCTGCTGGGTGTCCATCCCAATTACTTGCACCGGCTCATCCGCAACCTGAATTTGAAGGCCGCCCTGCGCGCCGCCGGCGAGCGCTCCGCCCAATGAAGCCGGCGTCGGGACTTCAGCCATGCCGCTCATCCCCTCTTGCCCGCTGTTTGCTTACAAAGACGTGGTACGTCACGGCATCCCACGCGTTATGAATGCCGGAGAAGAGCAGCAACAGCGCCGCCCCCGACACCGCGAATAGTGCTCCCCCAATCTTGGCGCGCGCCACATACGCCGAGCCAACCAGGGTTGCGTAGGCGGCCAAGGGCAGCAGAACATGAAACAGCACATCCTCAAACTGGGGCGAGTAGGCGGTTTGTACTCGCATTACGCCGAACCACAATTATCTCGTATACCACCCCAGCCAGGCCCAGCCCTCCCCAGAGAATTGCCGCGGGAGCAATTCCATGCCAGGGGGCGCTGACAATCGCTGACAGCAGCAGCACCGCTCCAAAATGCACGATGGTCGGAGTTGCAAACGTTCTGCTGGCACGTTCCACATCTCGTACTATGGGAATCTCAGCGATAAGGGTGATGACGACAAACTGCAGTCCGATCAATGCGCCCGCAGACGACCCGACGATTACGTAGAAGTCTTCCCATCCTGATAGTGCGCTCATACGGTAGCTCGGCGGCAATAGCCCAGGCTCAGCGGCCCACTAGCTTTTGCAACTCTTCGGGGTAGCGCGCGCCTTGCACCGGAATCCTTGAGGCTGCCATGTCCAGTTCGCGAATATCATCCGGCGATATTCCCACGCTAACCGCTCCAATGTTTTCTTCCAGGCGATGCAGCTTGGTTGTGCCGGGTATCGGAACCATCCAGGGCTTCTGCGCCAGCAGCCAGGCAAGCGCAATTTGAGCAGGGGTTGCCTTTTTCTTTTGCGCGAAATCGGCCAGCACATCAATCAATGTCTGATTTGCTTTTCGGTTCTCCGGCGTGAAGCGAGGGACGACGTTGCGGAAATCACTTTTGTCGAACTTGGTGTCTTCGCTGATTTTCCCGGTGAGGAAGCCCTTTCCCAGCGGACTGAATGGAACCAACCCGATCCCGAGTTCCTGTAGAGTCGGGATTACCTCCGCTTCCGGCTCTCTCCACCAAAGCGAATATTCGCTCTGCAGCGCGGTTACCGGCTGCACGGCGTGGGCGCGGCGGATGGTCCGAACCCCTGCTTCGGATAGCCCGAAGTGCTTCACCTTGCCTTGCTGTATCAGGTCCCGCACCGCTCCTGCGACATCTTCGATCGGCACCTCGAGGTCAACACGGTGCTGATAAAGCAGGTCAATCACATCGGTCTTCAGCCGTTTGAGGGAGGCTTCGGCGACTTCCTTGATGTGCTGGGGGCGGCTGTCCAGGCCGGCCTGCTTGCCGGTGTTGGGATCAAATTTGAAACCGAACTTGGTGGCGATCACCACCTGGTCGCGGAAGGGGCCCAGTGCTTCGCCGACCAGTTCTTCGTTGGCGAAGGGGCCATAGGCTTCCGCGGTATCAAAAAATGTGACTCCGCGTTCGAACGCGCCCCGAATCACTGCGATCCCATCCTGCTTGTCTACGGCTGGTCCCAGCCCAAAGCTGAGTCCCATGCAGCCGAGTCCGATCGCCGATACTTCCAGACCGCTTTTTCCAAGTGTGCGCTTTTGCATGGTTTCTCCCTGACTTGTGGTGCCCTCAGCGCCATTGATCTCGCCGCCAAAAAAGCCGTGGCCGAAAAGAATGGCAGGGATAAGTCTGCTTCCTGTTTATCTTGCCGGCAACATCCTTTTCGGTATTGCTCGTCGCTCTCATGCTCCATCCACTCGACCACCTTGCCGTCCTTTTTCTCTGAATGGCAATCTGCGTCATGGCCACGGTAGAAGTCGCCCCATGCCAAATTAGGCGGGGATTGACCGCGTTTACTCGGATTCCGTGATGGATGCATTCCAGAGGAGCCGTCCGCGTTAAACCAACCACCCCGTGCTGTTGAGGGCGGCCGACGTGGTGCTCCCCTAGGACCTGCCGGAAGTGATTGTGGGGCCACCCGCCAGGCACGAGCGCAGTTGTTCCCCATGCTTCGCTCTCATTTAGAATAGCTGAACAGGCTCGCTGAGCCGAAATGGCCACAATTCCATACCGGCAGTCCGCCAACCACTCGGGCGCCGAACGAAGCGGAGAGATGGGTGAGTGGTTGAAACCGCACGCCTCGAAAGCGTGTATACGGGGAACCGTATCGGGGGTTCGAATCCCTCTCTCTCCGCCAATTATTGACCTCACCTTATCTCCGCTATTCCGGTCTGCTTTGGTTGGCGTGCGTCCGCAGCGGACAAAGCTTGCCTCTGCGGAAGCGCTTCATTAAACCATTTTAACGGTTGTCCTCCGTTGTCCTCCATCCCACAATCTGGTTCACACAAGCATCGTAAATGCGTTGTTATCAATTTGTTACCACTGCAATATGTTGCAGGTATACTCCAAAATCTTTCATCTTGACAGCTATCATTACGTCGCTATGCTGCGCCTGCCGTGTGACTTTCGTTCGTGTCGAGGTATAACAACATGAGCACTAAGCAGACAGTTTGTACGTTTCTCGCTCTGCTGCTGGTTTTGGGGACGGCACTGAGCGCCAGCGCTGCCAGTTATAGCGGCATCGCCTATTGCGGCGTCAGCACCACCGTGTCTCAGAACACTCCAACCGACAGTGGTCTGTCCGCCGCGGAGGCGACAGGAACCGAGTGTGCCACTTTCTCCGCCAGCGCCATAGACTTCAGCGCTGAGGCTCTCGGTGCCAGCTACACCCTGGGAGGATTCCTGAATTCCTTTGGTGCGGCCTCGGGCATCAGCTATCTCAACGGTTTCACTTCTGCCTCCAATCCCAACGATTCTTTGTGGGTGTTTACCGGCACCGCCGGTTTTACCACTAACCAGGCCTTTGCCGTCACTCACGATGATGGAACCCAGATGTACGTCAACGGGGTGAACGTTCTTAGTGATCCCGGCCCCACGCCCCCGGTAACCACCAACTTTACCTATACAGGTGCGACCGGGAACTTCCCCTTCCAGTTTATCTATACCGAGTGCTGCAACGGCCAGATGGACTACATCACCGATCTCGCGCCGACGGTACCGGTATCAGAACCGGGCAGTCTGCTGCTGTTAGGTACGGGTATGATTGGTTTTGGGGCCTACGCTCGTCGCCGTTTCGGATGGTAGTTGCGGGCGGGGCTCGTTTCTCAAAGTCGGAGCCTCCGCCTTGGATGAAGCGAGTGGCCGCAAGCTCGGCGGCGCATGAAGTTGAAGACAGCCGGTCGCTTTCCAGGGCCGGCTGTTTTGCGTTGTGCTCGATTTCAGATTGAATACGACCTCGCATTCCCGCCGCCAACTCGATCAGCGTTGATCGGCATGAAATTGGAAAAAAAGCCGGCCCTGGTAGAGCCGGCTGGTCCGCGTGGCGCGAGAGGAACCTTAGGCCACCGATCTCAGGTTGCCGGGCCGTTCCACCGGAGGCGTCTGGTTGTGCCTGGCCTCTCCCGCCGCTCCTGCGGCCGCCAGGCAGCCGCCCACGAACAGCGAGCAGAACACCGCATAGCCGCCCTCCGTGAACAAGTGGCGCACAGTCACCAGGCTGACGGTTGCGTTACCGGCATTGGCGATCTCAGCCGGAGCCAGAATCAGCACCGCCACCAGAATGGCGGAGAAGATGCTCATGCCGAACACCACCAGCCCGTGATACAAGGCGATGTTCCGGTTGGCTGTGCCACTAAGCCGGCCGGCCGTGCGCCCGCCGAAGTACAAGGCGAACAGGGTCACGATTCCTTGCCAGATGGAGATTCCGGCCGCCATCGTACCCGATGTCGGCGAAGAAGCGCTGCCGCCGAAAATGGCAATGCCCAATGCGAGAAATGTGATTTCAATCGCCAGAAACACAAAGGTTCCCGCGAAAATTGCCGACCACGAAGCTCGGTTGCTGGTCGTGATCGGCAGGTTCGTAGCGTAGTCTGCCATTGCTTACCCCCTTTACTCTCTTGGATGAGGTGCAAGAGGTTGGGCGTGGCCCCAAAAATGGGGCGACGCAGGGAATATATCTCCCGGCGAAGGAATAAATATCGTAATACGAGATAGATCCGGTCCGGGGTAGCTGGCCGGAAACCCGGACGCGCTACCCCGGATCAGCCCTTCTGCTCCGCCCGCCGCCCGCGGAAGAAGGCCTGCAGCAGCTCCCCACAGCGCCCCGCCAGCACCCCTCTTTCCACCTGCATGCTGTGGTTCAGAGCGGGATAGTTGAGCACCGGCAGCACAGAATGCACAGCTCCCGCCTTGGGGTCGTCGGCCCCGTAAACCAGCCGCCGCAATCGCGCATGCACCAGGGCTCCGGCGCACATGGGGCAGGGTTCCAGGGTGGCATACATCTCGCACTCCCGCAGGCGGTGGTTGCCCAGGGCCCGCGCTGCCTGGCGCAGAGCCACCATTTCGGCGTGGGCGCTGGGGTCGTTATCCAGCAGATTGCGGTTGAAGCCCCGGCCTGCTATCTGCCCGTGACAAACCACAATGGCTCCCACCGGCACTTCCCCCGCTTCCAGCGCCCGCTGTGCCTGGCGCAGGGCTTCTTCCATCCACACTTCGTCCGGAGTCATGGCTGAGAAGACCATTTTAGCCTCAGCAGTCAGTCGGCTGCGGCGTATCGCCGGTGGTCAGAGTTGGCATTCCGGAGTAACGAGGGGACTGGCATCCTGCTCGCAGACCACTGAATCCACCCCGGATACGACACTTGTGGGTACCGCCACCGGCCTCGAACCACCGGCTCCGGACTAACTCCCGAGTTGCCGCAGCAAACCCCGCCCCCAGCCGCTCCCTCTAATGATTGGTCATCCTGCCCTTCAGCGCCCAAGGCAGGGACATACGGAGGAGATGCATGAAGCGAGTATTAATCTTGGCATCGGTTTTACTGCTTGGGGCAGCCGTGGCGGTGGCGCAAGACCAGAACACACCGTCCAGCAATCCCAGCAGCGATCAGGCGGCACCGCAAACCCAGCAGGCGCCCGATCAGAGTCAGTCTCCGAACACGCAGGCTGCTCCCAACACCCAGCAGAATCCGAACAGCAACCCTAACAACCCCAACTCGCCGTCCACTCCCAGCGACCAGTCCGGAGCCAATGCTCAGGGCGCCTCGTCGGCGAGCGGCCAAACCACTGTCCAAGGCTGCTTGAGCGGTTCCAACGGCAATTACACGCTCACTCAGGACACCACCGGAACCACCTACACCTTGACCGGCGATACCAGTCAGCTGCAGCAACACATCGGTCATGAAGTGCAGATCACGGGTACCACCGGCAACTCGTCGTCAACCGGCACTTCCGGTTCGGCAGCTCCCAGTTCCGGTTCGCAAAGCGGAACGGCTGCCAGCAACACCCTCACGGTGAGCTCGGTGCAGCACATTGCGACCAGTTGCACCACCAGCAGCGGCGCTGCCAACCCGGGCGCTGCCGGGACCACCGGCGCTGCCAGCGGTGAAGCCGCCCAGGCCAGCCAGCCTTCGCAGGGCGCGGCATCTGCCAATCCCAGCACCCCTCCGCCCAGCGGATCTGAGGCGGCCAATAGCCAGCCCGCAACTTCGGCTACGCCCAGTGCCACTGCTGGTCAGGAGAGCAGCAGCAATCCGGCTTCTGCCCAGCCTGCTACTCCCAGCGACCAGAGCAGCTCCACTCCGTCCAGCGGCGCCGCCGCGGAGAGTAATCCTCCCGCCACCGGCAATAGCGCTGTAAGCGGAACCGACAATTCCAATACCAACGCCGGTGCGGCCGGCCAGAATCCTGCCGACAGCAGCGCTGCCGCCGCTGATCAGAGTGCTGCCGCTAATTCTGCCCAGGCGGGCGCGGAGAACAGCGCTGCCGCCGCCAACGACAACACACAGACGGCCCAGAACAAGGCCGCCGGCAATCTGCCGCAGACCGCGTCTCCCTTGCCCTTGCTCGGACTCCTGGGCTTCGGCTCGCTGGCTGCCGGCATCATTACCCGTCGCCGCAAGTAGGGCAGCGGAACAGCAGATCCGGGTTGACGCAAGCATCGCTTGCGCGCTCGGTTAGAGAAGGCTGCTCGAACCACAATGACCGGGCGATCACTCGAGCGCCCGCCATATGCGGTCCAGGCAGCCTTTTCGCTTGCATGTGGTGTTAAACTGAACAGTTGGTGCCCCTATGGGACTCTCAATTTCCAATGTTCTTCGCCGCGTTTTCCTGGTGGATTTGATTAAAGGATTGTCCGTAACCTTCCGCTACCAGGACCCGAAAGAGATCTACACCGAGCAATACCCGCTGCAGCGGCCACAGGTGGCCGAGCGCTATCGCGGAGCGCCGCGCCTGAACGTCAATCCCGATACCGACGAGACTATGTGTATCGCTTGCGACCTGTGCGCCTTGGCCTGTCCCGAGCACCTGATTGTGGTCACCAGCGAGCGTAACGCAGCCACCCGGCGCAAGGAACTTACCACCTTCACCTACGACCTTAGCCGTTGCATGTTCTGCGGCCTGTGCGAGGACGCCTGTCCCACTGACGCCCTGGAGCTGACCCAGGATTTCGAACTCGCCAATTACACCCGCGAGGGCGCCATCTGGGACCGGCAGACGCTGGAGAAGGGCCCGCAGCCCACGGTCTATAGCCGATAGTAGCGAGTGCCGTCTACCGAGTAGCGCGAGGAAACTCTACTGCTGAGCCCCGTTTGCCGAGTTCTGCTCCCGCTCCTGTTGCTGAGCGCCCCCGCCTTGGCGCAGAGTTCATCCCCCTCCGCGTCTCCCCCCTCCAACCCTGCTGCCCAGTCGCAACCCGCCCAGCCTGAAACTCACATCACCCCGGCGCAAGCCCAGGAACTGTTCCGCTCGGTGGACGAGATTCTTAATTTCGCCAGCCAGGACACCGGTCTTCCCCTTCATCATCCCGTGAAGCGCGCCCTGGTCAGCCGCGACCAGGCCATGAAATACATTGAGGGCAGGTTGGGCAGCGACCAGGACACGCAGCGCTTGAACCGCTCCGCGCTGGTGCTGAAAAAATTCGGCCTGCTGCCCCGCGACTTCGATCTGCAGACCTTTCTGGTGGCCCTGTTGCGCGAGCAGGTGGCCGGCTATTACGACCCCAAATCCAAGACCGTCAACCTGCTCGACTGGGTGGATGCGGATGTGCAGAAGCCGGTGCTCGCCCACGAACTCACACATGCTCTGCAGGATCAGGACGTCAACCTCGACCACTGGCTCAAGGATGGCCCGCGCAGCCAGAAAAAAGATTCTGATGTACAGGATGATGAAGCTGTAGCCGCCCGCCAGGCTGTCACCGAAGGCCAGGCTATGGTCGTGCTCACCGACTACGAACTGGAGCCCCTCGGCAAATCCATCCTGGATGCCCCCGATATTGTCGCCGCCATGAAAACTGGAGTGACGGCGGGCTCGCCCCTATTCAGCCACGCCCCGCTATACATCAAAGATTCGCTGACCTTTCCTTACACCTATGGTTTGGATTTTGAGCGTACCTTGCTGCAAGAGAATGGGAAAGACGCGGCCTTTGCGGAGGTGCTCCAGCGCCCTCCCCTCAATACCCGCGAGGTCATGCAACCGGCCGTCTATCTGGCTGGCGAGCACCTGGCCCACTTGCAGCCGCCCAAACTGGAGAAGGTTCTGGGCAAATATTGGAAGCGGGTGGACGTGGGCGCGGTCGGCGAATTCGACGTCTCGGTCATGGTGGAGCAGTACGCCGGTGAGAATGTCTCGAAGCAGCTTTGGCCGCAATGGCGCGGCGGTTATTACTACGCCGCTCGCCCGGAAAAGGCTTCTCCCGACAGCCTGGCCCTGCTCTACCTTTCGCAATGGGCCGAGCCCGAGCAGGCCACAAAATTTGCCGGCCTCTACGCGCAATCGTTAAAAGAAAAATACAAGCAAGTGGATGCGGTCCGCAGTTCGGGTCCGGTCCCGCCGCTCTCGGCTGGCGTTCAGGTCTCAATAGCCGATGCCACCACCCAGTGGAACACCGAAGACGGCCCCGTATTCGTCGAGCCGCACGGCAAATTCGTGCTGGTTATGGAAGGCTTTGATCCCGCAACCGCGGCCAAACTGCGCCAGGCTGTGCTGCCGCCCGCCAGCACGCCTTAGCTTTCATTCTTCCTTGTGGCGCGGGCGCCCTCGGCCCGCGAAGTAGCGCCGGCCTCTCGCCGACTGGCGCCATCTGGCATTCTGTCCAACTTTGGCCGCGCCCTTCCGAAGGAAGGCGTCATCCCGAAGGCCTTCAGGCCCGAGGGATCTCGCGTGCGCTACTGCATCCCTCGATTTATTCGGTACGGACTGCAGGATGGCGGCGCTCTTACTCCCCGACCAATATCCCCCGCGTGGTCTGAATCAGGGGCACGTCTTTGCCTTCGCAAAGAATGCGAAATCTTTTGCCCTCCCATGTCACCATCGCGCTGGTGCCGCACTCCCAGGCCCCTACATTGGTGGCCGCAAAGCAGACTCGGACTGCCTTCTCCGGAGGTTTGCCCAGCCAGGCCTCTGGTTCGTGGAACTCGGGCGCTTCTTGGTGCTCGTGTTGTGCGCGCACATGTTCTTTTGCGGTAAGCATAATGACCTCTTTCATATTTCCGTCACTTGCGCGCCGAAAGCCGAAAACCGCGGGCTGCCGGCGCTATTCCACTCCCCGGCACTCGTGCCTGGCACTCGGGGCAAAGCCAGGCCTCCTTGATGTCAATCCACTCCACAGCGTGCGAAGCCGCCATGGCACAGCGATAGTCCTGGCAATGGGTCAATTCCAGTGTATGCCCGATTTCGTGTACCGCCTCCTTCAACAGGCGCGAGCGCAACATTCCCGCATCGCAAGGAAGACCGTAAAACTCCTGCCGCAACCGGTAACTGGAAACCAGCGCGCAAGAGCCCCCGATCTGCGCCTCCCCAAATACAAAGGTCAGGATGGGAATATAGAGATCCACATCGGCCACGCCCAGCACCCGCCAGCAATCCTTGCCCAGCAAAGGCTGCATGGCCGCCAGAATCTCCGAGGAGTGATACTGCTGGCGCTCGGGATGAAACGCGAATTCCGGATCCAAAGCTCGCGCCAAGGTTCGAAAGGGAACGCGGAATAGCCCGCCCATGGCCCCCCCCAACTCCTGCAGGGACTGGCCGTCGCAGTTTCCGATCGGCAGAAGGTACAGCAGCTTCATCGGCTTGCAACCGTGGACCGGCTCCAGCCATAGCGTTTGATCTTGTGGTGCAGCGTCACCCGGTCAATGCCCAGGATCTCGGCCGCCCGCGTCTGGTTCCACCCGCAGCCTTCCAGCACCCGCAGAATATGCGCCTTCTCAATTTCCTCCAGTGATTTGGAGGCGGTGCCATTATGGTTGCGCGGTTTGAGGATGAAGTCCTGCTCCCGCAACTCCGGCTCCTGCGCCACCACCATGGCTCGCTCGATGGCGTTCTCGAGTTCCCGCACATTGCCCGGCCAGTCGTTCTGCTGCAGCGCGTACATCGCCTCCGGAGCCACCCGGTTGATGCGCTTATTCATGGCCTGGGAAAACTTCTGCACAAAATGCTCCACCAGCGGCGGTATATCCTCCACCCGCTCGCGCAGCGCCGGCAGCTCGATGCGGAAGACGTTGAGCCGGTAGAACAGGTCGGGACGGAACTTGCCCTCCTCAATCAGCCCCTCCAGGCTTTTGTTGGTGGCGGCCACACAGCGGAAGTCCACCTTAATGGGCTGGTTGCTGCCCACCCGCGTGATCTCGCGCTCCTGCAGCACGCGCAGCAGATCGGTTTGGGTCTTCAGGCTGACATCGCCGATTTCATCGAGGAAAACTGTGCCCCCTTCGGCGATCTCAAATTTGCCCTTCTTGCGGTATTGCGCCCCGGTGAAAGCCCCTTTTTCATGCCCGAAGAGTTCGCTCTCCAGCAGGGTTTCCGTGAGAGCCCCGCAATGGATCACCACCAAAGGTTTGTATCGCCGGGAGCTGGCGGCATGGATCGCCCGCGCCACCAGTTCCTTGCCCGTGCCGCTCTCCCCTGTGATCAGCACGGTGGCATCGGTAGGGCCGACGGTCTCGATGGCGTCCAGCACCTTCTGCATCGCGGGACTTTTGCCCACCAGATCGGGCACGCCCATGACCTCGGCAACGGTCTCCTTCAGAGAGATGTTCTCCTGCTGGGTGCGGCGGTGGGAGAGGGCGTTCTTCACTAGGTGGGCAATCTCGTCCGGATCCAGCGGCTTGGTCACGTAATCATAAGCGCCATTTTTCAGCGCCGTTACCGCCGTCTCTACGGAGGCGTAGCCGGTCATCATGATTACGATCAGCTGGGGATCCACTTCGTGCAATCGCCGCTGCAACTCGATTCCGTCGGTGCCCGGCATTTTGATGTCCAGCAGCGCCGCGTCCCAGCGCTGCTCCGCCACTCGCGAAAGCGCTTCGCTGGCGCTCTCCGCCGTGCCCACTTCGTAGCCTTCCTCATGAAACCATTTGTTCAGCGAGTCGCGCACGCTATGCTCGTCGTCCACTATCAGCAGCTTGCCTTGAGCGTTCACCTTCATCACCTCGCTTTGCCCGCTGCCGTCAGTTCCGCGCCCACGGGCTGCTTAGCCCCGGCCTGTAACGGCAAACGCACTGTGAATGTTGTTCCTCGCCCCAGCTCCGACTGCGCCTCTATGCAGCCCCCATGGCGCTCCACGATGGTGCGGCTGATGGCCAGTCCCAGTCCCACCCCGTGCCCGCTTTCCTTGGTGGTAAGGAAGGGTTCGAAAATCTGCGGCAGAATTTCGGGCGCGATGCCGCTGCCGTCGTCGCGCAGCCGCAGCTCCAGTTGGCGCCCGTCGGGAGTTGCCCCCACCTTCAGCCATAAATTGCCGCCTCGTGGCATGGCATCAACCGCGTTCATGGTCAGCGCCAGCAGCACCTGCTCGATTTGCGCCCCGTCGCAAATCACCGCCGGCAGTCCGGCTTCGATTTCCTCCTGCCACTGGATGTTGCTCAGTTCCAGCTGGTGCTGCACCAGCCGGTGGCAGCGGTTCACCACCAAGCTGATGTCGGTGGGCTGCAGGTTGATGGGCTGGGAGCGCGAGAAAGTGAGCAGGTTCTTCACCAGGTCGCCGCAGCGCCGGCTTTCCGCCGCAATCAGCTCCAGGCATTGTTCCGCTTCCTCGTGCTTGTCGCGGCCGCCATCCGGCCGCTCCATCCACTTCCGCAGCAGCTTGGCGTAAGTCAGAATGCTGGAAAGCGGGTTGTTGATTTCATGCGCCACCACCGCCGCCAGCTTGCCCACTGAGGCCAGTTTCTCCGTCTGCAGCACGTGCTCGTGGGCGCGCTTCAGTTCGCGCGTCTTTTCCTCCACCCGATCTTCCAGGGTGCGCGTCCAGGCCGTGATCTCCTCTTCATCGCGGCACAGCTGCAGGCTCATGCGGTTGAAGGAAACGGCCAGCTCACCCAGTTCGTCGTGCGAGGCCACCTCGATTTGGTACCCGCGTTCCCCTTCGCTGAGCTTTTGTGTGCCCGCGGTCAGCCGCTTTACCGGCTTGGCCAGCACCCGCCACACGAATTGCCAGCTCAGGAATGCGATCAGCAGCATGGCGCCCACCATGTAGGCCAGCAGGTGTCGCGTGCCTTGCGCCAGGCTGGCGTCCGCCTTGGCCAGGCTCAGGTTGGTATCCAGCACGCCTAGAATCTGCTGGCTGGCGGGATGCGCGTGGCAGGCGGCATTGGCGCAGCCCGGCTGGTTTTCAATGGGCGTAATGACGCCCAGAACCCGGTAGCCATTCGGCTTGTAAATGCGAAAGCGGTCGGGCCGGTCGAGCCGCGTAAGTGGCTGCGATTGCGCGTGACACCCGTAGCAGGCCTCTGCTCCTTTGTCTACGTTGCGGTTAACCTCGCTGGGATCGGTGGAGTAGCTGATTCTGCCTTGCTGGTCGAATATGCGGACCCGCACCACCCCGGGCTCGCCCGCGATGGTCGTCATCATGTGATAGAGCCCCTCGCGGTCATTGCGCAGCATGGAATACGACGTGCTGCGTTTGATCAGGTCGCTGACGCGTTCCGCCGCCTGCAGCGTGGCCTCTTCCAGGTGCCGCCGGTGCAGGCGGATGGTGGCATAACCAAGCAGCGCGAAGATCACTACCATCGCCCCCAGCAGCAACAAAGTGAGCTTCGCCCCCAGACTGTGGCTCAGGCTGAGGCCGCGTCGCCAGGCCTTTCCCGCTTGCTCAGTCGCCCGCATGCTCCGCCACCGCCTCTCCAACCACTTTGCTGGCCACCTTCAAATCCAGGTCCTCCGGCGCGGGCAGCAGCTCTTCAGCGGGGAATATGGGCAGGTACTTCACCGCCAATCCGAACAGGGCAAATCCGGAGGCGATGATCCCGCCGGTTACCGCTACCTCCGTCCAGCGCGGAATGTAGTGCAGCCCGGCCGACGATTCCATCCCCGTAATGCTCACGTTTAGCCGGTTGGTAATGAATCCCAGCACCACCAGCACCGCCGCCAGGTACAGCCCGCCGGCAGTGGCGCGCACGCGGCGGAACGACAACAGCGCCAGCGGCGCCACCAGGGCCAGCGCCAGTTCCAGCAGGAACAGCGACGTTTCATAGCGGTGGTACGCGCCGGCGAAGAGCTGCTGCAGTACTCCCCGGTGCACCAGGTCTTCAATTCGCAAGATGCCGTAAACCGAAAGCACCACCAGCAACACCCTTCCCAACTCCTGCAGGATGGGCAATTCCAGCTGCCGCCCGAAATGCTTGGCGCTCATGGAAGATTCAAAGATGGTCATGGCCAGCCCCACTGCGATGGCCGAAAGGAAGAAGAACACCGGCAGCAGCGGCGTGTACCAGAACGGGTGCAGCTTATTGGGCATGATCAGATACAGCGTGCCCAGCGAGGACTGGTGCAGGGTGGAAAGAATCACCCCCAGTATCACCAGGAGGATTAGCGCCTTGCGAATGATTTGTAACGGGCGCTCCAGATGGAAACGCTCCAGCACGATGGGCGAGAACTCCAGCGCCAGCACGCTGGTGTAGAGCATCACGCACCACGCCACCTCGAACATCACCGAGTGCGGGTTGCGCATCACCAGCGGGTGCCAGATGCGGTAGGGCCGGCCCAGGTCAAACATCAGTGCCACGCACACCAGGACATAGCCGAGAAACGCGGTCAGCACCGTGGGCCGCACGATGGGCTTCAGTCGCTGCAGGTTGAAGATGTGCACCGCCGCCGTCAGAGTGAAGCCACCCGCCGCCAGCATCACCCCGCACAGCACGTCGAAGCCGATCCACAGCCCCCAGGGAAACTGGTCGTTCAAGTTAGTTGAGGCGCCCAGACCCTCTGCGAAACGCACCACCGTGGCATAAGCCGCTGCCGCCAGCAACAGCGCCAGCACGCCTTTCCAGAAGGTGAACCGGAATTTCATTTCTTCCTCGCTTTCCCGGCCTCTTTGTCTGCTTTCTCCCTGGCTTCAGCCGCGGCCACTTCCTCTCTCCGGTGGGTAATCCACCACACTCCGCCCAGCAGCACCCCGCCCAGGGGCACAAAGTCGGGAATACGGGAGAGCACCCGGTAGGTAAGCAAGGGCAGCGGGTCGCGCGTGAGTTCGGCGGGAAAGCCAAACTCTTCGAAGGGCACGCTGGAAAGCATGAGCACCGAGGTTCCGCCTACCTCCGTCAGCCCATAGATGTGGTTCACGTATTTTCCGGGATTATCGTGAAGCCGCTGTTGCGCTTCCTTGATCAGCTCATCGCGCTCCCCAAACTTAGTGGCGCCCGTGGGGCACGCTTCCGCACAGGCCGTGGGCTTGCCAGCGGCCACGCGGTCCGGACACATGGTGCACTTCTGCACTCGCGGCAGCACCTTCGACCATTCATATTTCGGAACGCCGAAGGGACAGGCCACCATGCAATACCGGCAGCCCATGCAGCGGCTTTCCTCGTAAATCACTGGCCCTTCCGCGGTCTTGCGCATTGCCCCCACCGGGCATACCGAGGCGCACGCCGGGTCCTGGCAGTTCATGCACAGGCGACGCATGAATTTGTCGCCCTTGGTCAGCACCACCGTAAACTTGTGGTCGGACTGCCGCTCTTCTCCGGCTACCGCTTCGCTATAGGGCAGCCTGTTCTTTTCCGCGCACGCCTGCTCGCACTGTTTGCAGCCGATGCACAGCGTGGCGTCGTACAAAAGTGCCTTGCTCATTGGAGTTCTCCCGCGGAATTGATCACCCTCCTGGCCGGCCACGCTGCCTGCAGCGCCAGCAGCCATGGCCGTTCTAAAGGGGGAGGGAAGGAGGGCGGCCGAGCCCAGGCCCGGCCAAAAATAAACCACCCGAGCTCCGCTGGTTCGAAGCTCGGGTGGGCGGTCCCTGTAAGCGCTGCTGTACGGGGCGTCAGGCGCGGGCCGGGGAAAGGTGCCGGACCACGCTGCAGGTCGAGCAGCCGATTTGCCATTGACTGCTTCACCGGACGCCCCCATGTCATCTCGGCCACCAGTCCCAAGCACGTGGTAGCCGCAGCGCTGCCAAGGGACAGCAATCTGCTACTTCTTGCCTATCTCGCGGATGTGGGCTACCAGCGACTTGATCTGCTCTGGCGTGACTCCCTTCTTCTCGAAAGCATGCATAGGTTTCTTGCTGGGGCCGCCGTTAGCGATGAAGTCCGTCAGTTCGGCGTCGGACATCTTCTGCGTTTTTTCTGAGGCCAGACCGGGAATCTTGGCCGCCGGTTTGCCTTCGCCGTTGGGGCCGTGGCAGACCGCGCATTTCGCCTTGTACAGACCCGCGCCGTCTTGCGCCCAGGATAGGTTGGGCAACATGATGAATAGCGCCACAGCGATAGTTCCCACTAGGACCGCGAGTTTGCTGAATTTCATGATGACGTTCCTCTCTCCGCTATGAAAATTAAGCCGCTCGAACACGGTGTGTCAGAATTCATCAGTTACCACCATGTCCTATGGCAATTTTCAACACTGGCCCCGTTAAGTGCTGTGACTAGCGTCACTTTTGGCGGTGAGGAACATCAGCCCCAGGGGTGTCTTGCCGCACACACTGTGCGCTGCGGAATACAATAGGTAACCCGTAACCTGTTGTAGAAACGTGATTTATTACGTCTCGCTCTTTATTGTAAGATTTGTTTCGGCTGCCCTGTCGAGGAAGGAAGTTAAGAATGTTGACAGCAGCAAACTACGAACAGGAAATCACGGTCGGAGGCGTGCCTCTCACCTCTTCGATTGGCCACAGGGGAAGCCTTGCACCGCTGTGGAAGCCTGCGGCTTCAGCCGCACGAACACGGGGCTAGGAGCAATACGGTTTTAGCCGCGGCGGCTTACCCGGCAACAACCCGGATCAACGGCACCATCAGCAGGGCCAGGCTGGCTAATCCCCAGAGTACCGCTACACCCCGAATGGCTCGATTCACTTTGTTTAGTTTCTGCATAAGTCCTCTACTTTATTTGACACCGGCAGCGCCCATTTTGATGGCCGGCGAGCTCGGCTGGCACACTGCCGGCACACCCAGCCAGCGCAAAAACGACATCATGGGGCACCAGTTTGTTAATCCGGATTGAAACAGGTTCAAGCCGACAAAGGCGGTGAACAGGTACCAGTACGGGCTCACCCAGTGTCCCAGGGCCAGCGAGGCCAGTATAAACGTGCCCGCAATCAGTCTTAAAGAACGTTCAATTGTCATAAATTACCTCCGTAACGTTAGTCCGCACTTTGCGCCAGGGCCGGCCGCGAAGGCATCCGCGGCGCTTCTCCCCCGCGTTCGCTCAGATAATACAAAACCGGCACCGCCATGCGCGAAAGCACTGTAGAGGCCACTTCCCCCGCCATCAGCGAAATCGCCAGCCCCTGGAAAATGGGGTCGAACAGGATCACGCTGGCGCCCACCACCACCGCCGCCGCGGTCAGCAGCATGGGGCGGAAGCGCACCGCTCCCGCATCTACCACCGCCTCCGCCAGGGGCATCCCCTGGTGCCGGCGCAGCTCGATAAAATCCACCAGAATGATAGAGTTGCGCACAATAATGCCCGCCCCTGCGATAAAGCCAATCATGGAAGTCGCGGTGAAGAACGCGCCCATCAGCGCATGCGCCGGCAAAATGCCCACCAGCGTGAGCGGAATCGGCGCCATGATCACCAGCGGCGTTTTGAACGACTTGAACCAGCCCACCACCAGGATGTAGATCAGCACCAGCACGGCGGCAAAGGCCAGGCCCAGGTCACGGAACACCTCCACCGTAATCTGCCACTCCCCATCCCACTTCATGCTCAGCCGTTCGGTGGAGTCCGGCAGCGTGGTGCCCGTGTACTGCCGCAACTGGTAGCCCTCCGGCAGCTTGATGCGCGAGATCGGCCCTTCCATCTTCAGCAGCGCGTACACCGGGCTCTCTTCTCCCCCGGCCACGTCGCCGGTCACGTAAACCACGTCGCGCAGGTTCTTGCGGTAGAGGCTGGTGTCAATGGTGGTCTGCTTGAGGTTGGTGACCTCGGCCAGCGACACCTGCCGGCCCTCGGGAGCGGGCAGCTTGAGCGCTCCCAGGCCCTGCATGCCGGAACGGTCGGCCCGCCCCAGTTGCACCTCAATGGGAACGTCCTCACGCGAATTGGGATTGTGCAGCAAGCCGGCTTCGGCGCCGTCGAGGGCGATATGCATAGTTTGGCTGACATCGGCGGCCGAGATGCCGTGCAGCGCGGCCTTGTCCAAGTCCACCTGCATGTCGTACTTGGTTTGCGGGTCCTCCACGTACCAGTCCACATCCACCACGCCTGGGGTCTTCTGAAAAATTCCTTTGATCTGCGCCGCCACCTGCGTCTGGCGCTTCAGGTCGGGACCATAAATCTCGGCCACCATTGTTTCCAGCACCGGCGGCCCCGGCGGCACCTCGGCCACCTTGATGCGGGCCCCGAAAGGCTGGGCAATGGCCACCAGTTGCGGCCGCAGCCGCCGCGCGATTTCGTGGCTCTGCGCGCTGCGCTCGTCCAGCGGCAGCAGGTTGACTTGAATATCCGCCTGGTTGGGGCCGCGGCGCAGGAAGTAATGCCGCACCAGCCCGTTGAAGTTGTATGGCCCGGAGGTGCCGGCGTAGATCTCGTAGTTGGTGACCTCGGGCTGCTGTCCCAGGTAGCTGCCCAGCGCCTGCGCCACGTGCGCGGTTTGTTCCAGGGTGGTGCCGTCAGGCATGTCAATGATCACCTGGAACTCGCTCTTGTTGTCGAAAGGCAGCATTTTCACATGCACCCATTTCAGAGGCACGAATGCGGCTGCCGCCAGCAGCAGCACCATCACGCCGCCGAGGAACAGCCAGCGCTGGCGGGCGTCCGCAATCAGCGGCGTCATCAACCGCCGATACAGGCGCGTGGTCCAGCCCTCGGCTTCATGCATGGCATGAGCGCCCTCGCCGGCGTAGTGGCGCAGCAGGCGCAGCGCCGCCCAGGGTGAAACCACGAAAGCTACGATCAGGGAAAACACCATGGCCGCGGACGCGCCCACCGGAATGGGCCGCATGTAGGGCCCCATCAGGCCGCGTACGAACGCCATTGGCAGGATGGCGGAGATCACCGCGAAGGTGGCCAGAATGGTGGGATTGCCCACCTCATCCACCGCTTCCACCGCCACCGCGGCCAGGCTGCGCTCACGGCTGGAAGGCAGCCGAAAATGGCGCACGATGTTTTCCACCACCACAATGGCGTCATCCACCAGGATGCCGATGGAAAAAATGAGCGCAAACAGCGTCACCCGGTTCAGGGTGTAGCCGTAGAAGTAGAAGATGGCCAGGGTAAGCGCCAGGGTAACCGGCACCGCCAGCAGCACCACGCCCGACTCGCGCCAGCCCAGCGCCAGCGCCACCAGCAGCGTGACTGAGAGCGTGGCCAGCAGCAAGTGCTTGAGCAGTTCGTTCGATTTATCGCGCGCCGTTTCGCCGTAGTTGCGGGTCACCGTGACCTGCAGGTCGCTGGGCAGCAGGTTGCCGCGAAGTTCCTGCACCCGAGCCAGGGCGCGGTCCGCAATCATGCTGGCATTGGTGCCCTTGCGCTTGGCCACCGTGATGGTGACCGCGGGATACTCGCTGCCGGGAGCGCCGGCCTGTGTCGCCGATACTCGGGTAAAAGCGGAGCTGGGCTCCGCGCCAGCCATTTTCAGAGCCCCCGGCCCGTTGGCGAATAGAACGTAGTTATCCGGTTCGGCCGGCCCGTCTTCCAGCTTCTGTACCACGTCCCGCAGGTACACCGGTCGGCCCTGATGCACACCCACCACCACCTGCTGCAGGTCCTCGGCGCGGGCGAAGAAGCGTCCGGCTTCGACCTGGAACTCCTGGTTGTCGCGGGCGAAGCTGCCCGCAATGTCGCGGCTGTTGGCCTGCCGCAACTGCCCAACCACAGCACCCGGGGTAAGCCCGTAGGCTGAAAGCTTTTGCGTGTCCAGCACCACCCGAACCTGGCGCGGCTGCCCGCCGATGATTTTGGTTTCGGAGACATCGTCCAGCTGCTTGAGCGACTGCTCCAGTTCCACGGCAATGCGCCGCAATTGGTAGCTGTTATAATTCGGCCCCCACAAGGTCAGCGCCAGGATGGGCACGTCGTCAATGGAGCGCACTTTGATGAGCGGCTGCGACGCGCCCGGCGGAATGCGGTCGAAGTTCGAGTACAGCTTGTTGTACGTCCTGACGATGGCGTCTTCTTCTTTTTGCCCAACGTAGAAGCGCACAATCACCATGCTCACGCCCGGCCGGCTGATGGAGTAGATGTACTCCACGCCCGGCACCTCGCGCAGCAGCTTCTCCATGGGGATGGTGACCCGCTGCTCCACTTCCTTGGCGTTGGCCCCCGGCATCTGCACAAACACGTTGAGCATGGGCACGATGATTTGCGGCTCTTCCTCGCGCGGCGTCTGCCAGATGGCAAACGCGCCCAGCAGCAACGCCGCCGTGATTGCCAGCGGCGTCAGCTTGGACTGGATGAAGCCGTGGGCGATGCGCCCCGCCAGGCGAAGAGTGGACGAGTTGTCGTGCGCTTCCTTCATTCAATTTGTTCCCTCGATAAGCGCGGATGAAAAAACCGCACTTAGCCGTTGGCAATTGGCATTTGGCCGGCCACATTTATCTCCGCTGCTGGCAATACGGTTCTGGGGCCAAATGCTAAGTGCCGAATGCCAATTGCGCTTTTCACTCCCTGCCCTCCGTGTCTCCGTGGCTAATTTCTGGCTTCCACCCGCTTTCCACCCAGTTCCCGATCTCCCGGCCCGGCCACCACGCGTTCGCCGCCTTGCAAGCCGGAGAGGGCTTCTACCTGTTCACCCACGGGCTGGCCCAGCGTGATGTAGCGCAAGCTGGCGACTTGGTCCTGGCCCACCACGTAAACGCCCTGCAACTGGCCGCGCTCTACCACCGCACTTTGGGGAACCAGAATTGCCTGCCGCTGCCCGCGCGCAATGTGGGCCCGTCCGAATAAGCCGGAGCGCAGGCGCGCATCTGCTGGCAACTCGACCTTCACGATAAAGCTGCGGCTGGCGGGATCCGCCGCCGGCACTATCTGCGCCGCGCGCCCGCTGAACTGCACTCCGGGAAGGGAATCGAGCGTCACCGGCACCTTCTGTCCCACCTTGACCAGGCGTATCTCGCCCTCATCCACGCTGGCCTCCAGCCGGAAGCGCCGCTGGTCTTCCACCACCAGCAGGGGCATGCCGGGACTGGCCAGCGTGCCCGGGTCGGCCCTCTTTTCCGTGACCACCCCCTCGAAGGGCGCGCGCACGCGCGTATAACCCAACGTGGTTTGCGCCTGCGCCCGCGCCGCCTGCGCCTGCGCCATACCGGCTCGCGCCAGCTGTCGGCGCGCCGAAGCCGCCTGCTCCCGTGCCTTGATTTCGTCAAATTCCTGCGGGCTCACCGACTTCTTGTTGTACAAATCCTGGTAGCGCTTGAAAGTAGCCTCCGCCAGGCTGTAATCGGAATCGGCCGCCACAATTTCCTGCTGGGCGGCATTTTCCGCCGCCGCGGCTTGCTGCACTGCGGCCTGGGGCTGCGCGTCCTCCAGCACCGCCAGCACTTCGCCGCGCCGCACCCGGTCGCCTTCCTTCACCCGCATTTCCACGATGTTGCCCATGATCTGGCTGGAAAGCTGGCTGGTCTGTGCCGCTTGCAGCGTGCCTACTGCATCCAGAGTGTCGGGAATGGTAGTTCGCTGAATCGTCAGCAGTTGCATGCCGCGAACAACTTCCGGCGCCGCCGCGACCGTGTGTGGCTCGCTGCCGCAGGCCGCCAGTGCGAGCAGAGCGGCAAGAATCGCCACCGGGGCTGAAGCCCGGACAATGGGCAGGGGCTTTTTCGCAGGGCTGAAGCTCCGCGCTTCCTCACCCGTGCCAGCGGCGTCGTGGAAACGCGCCGCTTTCGCGGTGCGGCTCATATCACCGTGAAAGCGTACGGCTTTAGCCGTGCGAAACAGGCGTCCAAACAAAGCGGCTTTAGCCGCTGAGGGTTGTGGCTGCGTACTCATCCATTCGTTCATGGCGTGATCACCGGGGAGCTGGCGCTGAGCGTTCCCGAGGCCAGTTCCAGATTGGCGTAGCTGGTGCGCAGGCGATAAACCGCTTCCCAGTAGTCGGTCTGCGCCCGCCGCCTCGCCTCTTCGATCGTTAGCAAATCCGTAATCGTGGTAATTCCCGCATCGTAGCGGTTCTGGTTGATGCGCATGCTCTCCTCCGCCTGCCCCACCGCCGCCTGCGCTACTCCCTCCTGCTGGCGGGCGGAATCGAAGTCGTACCAGGCGCGCCGCACCTCCAGCCGAACCTGGTCGCTGGCCGCCTGGTGCGCCGCCGCCATCCGCTCCTGCAAGGCTTTTTCACGCGTCAGTTGTGCCTTCTTCGCTCCCCCCTGAAACAAGTCCAGTTGCAGCTCCACTCCCGCCACCCAATTATTTCCCTGCACCTGGGAAAGCGTGGCGCTATCCGTTTCCCAGCCGCCGAAGGCGTTCAACTTCGGCCCAAACGCCGACCTGGCGATGGACACGCTCTTTTCCTGCGCCATCTGCTGCGCCTCAATCTGCTTTAAGTCAGGACGCGAGGCCAGCGCCTGCTTCTCCAAATCGGCCAGTGCGGCCTGCGGCAGCGTACCCTGGCTTAATGCCTGCGACGGCTGAAACTGCTCTTCCGGCGGCACGCCCATGGCGGTGTCCAGTTGGGCGGCGGCGAAGGCCACGTTGTTGCGCGCGCGGATCAGTTCCTCCTGGCGGCCAGCCAGGCGCACTTGCGCGCTCAGCAGGTCCGACTGCACCACCACCCCGCTTTCGTAGCGGGCGCGGCTGCGATCCAGAATGGATTGCGCCGTCTTTACCGACTGCTCGGCCACATCCTGCTGCTTTTGCGCCAGCAGCAGCCCCAGGTAGGCTTGCACCACGTGAAAAATGGTCTCCTGGTCGGCTCGCTCCAGTTGGTGACCGGCAGCCTGGCTCAGGTCCTGCGCGCGCGCCACCTTCTTCCAGTTGGCAAATGAGTCGAACAGGTTCCAGTTGCCGGAAAAACGCGAGCTGAAGTTGCCGATGGGCGTGGGCGTGTTCAGCGCGTTCAAAGCGAAATTCGCGCCGGTAAAGCGCTGTTGCCGCAGCCGCGTGCCGAACACGTACACTGGATCGTTGCCCCGGGTGGCGCTTTCCGTGAAGCCCAGACGCGGCAGCAGGCCGGAGCGCGCTTCCTGCACGCCGGCTGCGGCGGCCCGCTGGTCCGCCACCGCCATTTTGCGCTGCGGATTCTTCTCCAGCGCCATGCTCACCGCCTGTTGCAGGCTGAGCGAAGTTTGCGCCGCCGCCGTTGCCGCCAGCAGGGAAGTGAAGATCCCGGCCGCCGCGATACGCGCAGCCACATTCCTCCGAGTTGCACTCCAGCCCATCAAAGCAGTCTTAAGTCCTTCGTCGTGAATGCCACTAGGCTATGTCGGCCACCGGGGTGTCTGGCGGTGACTGCCGTCACAACCGGCTGCCAATTTCAGTCCAGCCTCAGGCCACGGGCTGCGGCTTCTCCGCGCTTTTTTCCGCCACAATCTCGTAAGTGGTGTGGAATGCGGCTGTCTGCTTCACCATCGCGCCCACCGAGCAGTACTTTTCTTCGGAAAGGCGAATAGCCTCTTCCACCGCCGCCGGATCCACGTCGTGCCCGGTAATCACGTGATGAATGCGCGCGCTGGTGAAAACCTGCGGCGGGCGCTCTGCCTGGTCAGCCTCCACCCGCACCTCGTAACCGGCGACCTGCTGGTGGTATTTCTGGCGCAGGATGGTGATGACGTCGAATGCGGTGCACCCGGCCAGGCCCACGGCTACCAGTTCAATGGGCTTCGGGCCAGTACCCCCGGTGGCGTCATCCAGCAGCAAGTGATGGCCGCTTCCGCTGCGAGCCACAAACTGGCGCTGCGCCCTAAGTGGTTGAGTAAGAGTGACTTTGGCTTCAATCATGGCGCTCTCCCTGTGCTCCCGCTTGCGGGATCACACCCATAAATGCAGGTTGTGGCGATTTGTTACAGGGG
>Ga0075276_10000030_pt1 | contig 42705 bp, 38 predicted proteins | sample SF_Rice_5C_80N_4_FD_69770 | JGI IMG/M metagenome (GOLD analysis project Ga0075276, IMG submission 69770) | Rice paddy soil microbial communities from Twitchell Island, California, USA - SF_Rice_5C_80N_405 | ecosystem: Environmental > Terrestrial > Soil > Paddy field/soil | place: USA: Twitchell... | reverse complement strand
GAGCCGTTCTACCCCAAGGCCGGGAACGACCGCCCGCCGATAGGGCTTGAGCGCATGCTGCGCATGTACTTCGTCGCCCACTGGTTCAACCTGGCCGACGAAGCGTGCGAAGATGCGCTCTATGACCTGCCGGCGTTTCGTGACTTCTGCCGGATCGACCTTGGGCGCGAGCGCGTGCCGGATGCCACTACCCTATTGAACTTCCGGCACCTGCTGGAACAGCACCAGCTTGGAACTGCGATGTTTGCCAAGGTAGGCGAACTGCTGCTGGCCCATGGCATGAAGGTTTCCGGCGGCACCATCGTGGACGCCATCATCATCGAGGCGCCAAGCTCCACCAAGAACAGTGATGGCACCCGCGATCCCGAAATGCACCAGACCAAGAAGGGCAACCAGTGGCACTTCGGCATGAAGGTGCATATCGGCGTGGATAGCAAAAGCGGGCTGGTGCACAGCGCCAGCGTCACGCCGGCCAACGTCCACGACAGCCAGGAACTCCCGAAGCTGCTGCATGGCGCCGAGACCCGTGTATACGGCGACAGCGCCTACGCCGGAAAGAAGGCGGCGATCAAGGAAGCCGCGCCAAATGCAAAGGACTTCACCCAGAAACGTGCCCACCGCCACAGGCCATTGAGCGCAGCGGACAGGGAAACCAACCGAAGGAAATCGCAGGTGCGCGCCCGTGTCGAGCATCCGTTCCGCCCGTTCAAGAACCTCTTTGGCTTTGCCAAGGTACGTTACCGGGGATTGATGAAGAATGCCAATCGCGCCTTTGCGCTGCTGGCGCTGATCAATATCGAACGATGGGGATTGCCGCTCGCGGGAGAGGTGCGTCCGGCGTAGCCGGAACGGGGAGAAAATCCCCGGTTTGAGGCGCAGAAATGCGCGATTGACGATGAAAAGCAGTCTTCACTTTAATAATTCTGTTCACGAGCAAGGCTTCTGCGTGATGCAGGGGCTTGTTCAGCGTATCCTTAGGTTGTTTCGAGTTCCTCCATAACCAATGTGCTATGCACGCCTGCTGGGTGACAAATGCCAATTGATTTTTCCAAGATCAGCTTTTCTACCGCAACCGCGAATGATACTAGCCCTGGTACCGTGTTTACACGGGTTCGCAGGCCCGAATCAAAATACTTGCGTCCAACGGATGAACAGGGAGAAATACTCAATGCCTGGTACGCGCGGAGAGGTGAAAGAGACCTGACAATTAAGCTGAATACGGGTGCTGGAAAGACGCTCGTAGGCCTCCTCGCACTGCAGTCGTCACTCGAGGAGTCCATTTCTCCTGCCGTATATTTGGTTCCTGACAAACTCCTTCAATCTCAAGTGATGGCTGAGGCCGCCGAGATCGGCATTTCCGTTACCGATGACGTAGAGGACGTTAAGCTGCTCTCCGGAAAGTCGATCCTGGTAACGGTCATACACAAGCTATTTAATGGCAAATCAGTTTTTGGCGTTGGGATCGGGAATAAGCGGACGGAAATTGGCGCGCTTGTAATTGATGACGCGCACGCGTGTCTTCAAGTTGCGAAGCAGCAGTTTGCGCTCACCCTTCCATCAAACGATTCAACCTACCAGTCCTTGTTTGCGCTATTTGCATCGGATCTGGAGCATGTTTCCAAGCCATCCGCATTGGCAATCGCTAAGGGCGATCCATTTAAGTGGCTAGAAGTTCCTTTTTACAAGTGGAAAGAGAAAATTGCGGACGTAACCGAGCTACTCGGAACGTCGGACGCAAGCCAAGTTGAGTGGACGTATCCCCTTATCTCCGAATACCTAGACCTCTGTCAGTGTGTCTTCTCTGGGACAAGCGTTGAGATTGGGCTACGCCACCTGCCCATCGAGATCATCCCGGCTTTTGGCGACGCCAAGCGTCGAATCTACATGACGGCGACGTTGGCGGACGACGGATTACTTGTAAGTCTTGTTGGCGCGAATGCGACAAGTGTCGTAAAACCCATACAACCGGACGGTGTGGGAAGTATTGGAGAGAGGTTGATCGTAGCGCCAACCGAAATAAATCCAAACATTCGGGAGGAAGATATTGTTCGGCTGGCCAGCGATTACGCGGCACGTTTTAATGTTGTGGTGCTATGCCCCAGCTTGGCGAGAGCCAATAAGGTGTGGGGGTCGGTTGGAAAGATTTGCATTGGCGACGCGGTCCAGCAAATGGTAGAGCGTTTGCGCCAGGAACACGTTGGCTTGGTAATACTAGTTAATCGATATGACGGAATAGATTTGCCTGATTCGGCATGTAGGGTGCTTGTCATGGATGACACTCCTCAAGTTGTAGGCCTGATCGAACGTATAGACATGGCGCAGACCGACGGGACCCATCAAGCTGTCATACGCGAAATACAAAAAGTCGAGCAAGGGATGGGGCGTGCGATTCGGAAAGTCGACGACTGGTGTCTTGTCATCTTGATGGGTGGCAGGTTGTCACAGCTTACGGGTGTTCCCAAGTACCAATCCTACTTCTCTCGGGCGACACAAGCCCAACTTGATCTGTCCCATCAAATCACGGGGCAGCTATACGATGAGCCGTTGGATAAAATCCGAGATGCCATTGAGTTAATCTTTACACGCGATAAACAATGGATTGCACTTAGCCGCGCGTGCCTTGCCGGGCAGCGACCGAAGCCAATTGGAACGATCGATCCAAGCATTTCAAAGCTGAGGACGGCATTCGATTACGCTTGCGTCCACAAGTTCCATGACGCCGCCGAAGATGTGAAAGCGGCAATTAATGCCGCTCAAGAAGAAAGGGTTAAGGGATACCTCATGCAGCGGGAAGCCGAATATACGTGGCATTTTGACAAATTGCGGGCCCAGCAATTACTCAGCGCCGGGCTGAAGTTCAATCGAGCTATTACTCCGCCTGAGACTGGGATAGATTACCGGAGAATTAACCACGCGAAAGCGGATCAGGCCGCTACGATACGCGACAAGATCAGCAGTTGGCCCGAGCCGCGCGAATTCCTGCTGCAGGTAAGGTCCATACTTGATGACCTCGTATGGGATGAGAACCGAACGAAGCGCTTCGAAAGCGCGATGGACTGGCTCGGCAACTTTCTAGGCTTTAGTACCCAGCGACCAGATAATGATTATAGAAATGGCCCGGACAATTTATGGGCCATTGGAGATGGCTCATTTTTCGTGATCGAATGCAAATCCGGCTCGAAAGGTGAATATATCGCCCGATCTGAAATTGAACAGTTACTTCACTCGGAGGCATGGTTTAAGGAGCTGTATGGAGACATGACGAAATACACTCCCATAATTGCCCATCCGTCGAACCAACTCGCTGCGGATGCGGTGGCAAGCGCAGGAACGAGGGTTATTGCTGACAAATCATTAAGTAAGTTACGCTCCGCCATTATTGATTTCTTTAACGCAATATGCGGATCCGGCACGGTCGTCACGACGGCACAAATTTCAGAGAATCTAAATAAATTTTCATTTTCGCCGGCACAATTCGTCACCTGTTATACGACAAAAATCGGCTGAATGCTCGATTACTAGCAAAGCGATCCCACTATGGCTCTTGTATTCCAGTATGGCTCCAACATGTCGGTGGTCCGAATAAACGCCGCAGATCGGCTTGCTGGGGACGCCAAGCCAATTTGTGTCGCTCGGACGGTAGAGACGTTCGAACTCGTCTTCTCCGTTTGGAGTCACTCTAACGAATGCGCGGCGGCTGACCTCTCGCCCTGCAGCACAGGGCGGAATATCTATGGTGTCTTGTATGACGTCCCGGACTTCCTGTTGACGCGTGCGACGGCGAAACAGAGAGGCAGAAAGTCTCTTGATGCAATAGAGGGGGAAGGAACGAACTACGTTCGTACGACGATCGATCTCGTGACCAACGATGAATCGCCAGTTCGCGCCATAACGTATCTCGCGAAAGAGCGGAAATCCGATTTAACGACTTCTAAAGCCTATGTCGACCATATCCTCGCAGGTCTCAAAGAGCACAACATGCCGGCAGACTATGTGCAATATGTTCTGGCGAAGATTATTGAAAACAATCGCGGCCTTAGAACTGAGCTGCCTGGAGTTACATAAGGCGCGTAATTTGCCAACCGAGCAGGCCCATGCAATTAGATGCGCGGTGTTTGCGTAAGGTACGGCACGTCCTGGCGTCAATGGCCCCGTGCTAGAACAATAGATCGCCGTAGCCCCAGACACAAGCGCCCCACACCGCGAGGAGCGCTACGACCCAGCTGACGAAATTATGCTGCTTGTTAAACATGCGGAAGAGAACCCACGATTCGGAGAATGTTCCACCGCGAATGGATTCGAGGAAGTTGTTGATCCTGAGTTGGGCTATGATACAGAAGACTGAAGTGATAGCCCCACTGCGCTGAAACCACGAAGCGAGAGGTTCCGACTCAGGCTTTAGCACCGCTGCGGCCGCAAAAACTTCCGCCAGGACAGCGACCACACAGAGCGACAAGATGAACAGCAACTCCAAACGAAGGCGGGTCTCAATGGCGACTGTCACTCGTCCTCCCTGAGTCAATTAGACACGAAGAGCATTGCCATTCCGAGGTACCTTATGCAACCGCCTAATTAGACAATAGGGATCGAACAGCCCGCTCATGTCCAGGGCCATAAAACAGGCTTGTGGCAAGCATCGAGAGATTCCGCAGCAATGACGGAAGATTCGTCGACAGTTCCGTGTGCAAAGTCCGAACAAGTAGTCCGTCAAACTCGGGCGAGGCGCGTCGATTGGCAAAGGATACACAAAAATCTTCAATTCTCGCGCGTGCGTCGGGGCGCTCAAGCCGCACGAGCGCAACGTGGTCTCCGACATCCTCAGTAACGTTGTCTCTAATCAGCACAAGCACTGTATCACGGATTTCGTCGGTCGCAACTTGCAGCACCCCTACCCAGATATCCTTAAGGCGTGGCTCCGTGTCATCCGTCACGACTTGGTCTCCCCTGTAAAACGGCTCTTGAGGCTCGCGTGTATTTTGGCCACGTATTGGCTGCCACTCCATGTAGCCAGCGCGAGTTGTTCGGTTCAAATTAACCGCGCGCTCAAAGGCTTCCACGGCCTCGGGCGGGCGCGTGCCATTGAGAAAGACGTCATCTGGAGCACTCGTCACTTCCGCGCCCCTGACCTCGCTCGTGGACGCTGACTCGCCTCCACCTAGTTCTCCCGCAGTTCGACGATCAGGCTGTGCGGCTGCGAATGGCGGGCGTGTTCCCACTCGCCGAACCTTCTTGCGACTGAGATCCGGAAAGCATACCTCCGAGTCACCTTCGATCCCAACGTGCGCGCTCAGTAGCGTACTTGACACGGAACTGTCCGTGAGCTGAATGGTTGATGCTGTTCCGCTCGGGCTAATATCTTCCGAAGCCACAGCATATCCGGAAAAGCCCTGTTTCCCGTCTCCATTCTTCGCCACGGAGCGCGTAGTAGTGTAATAGAGAGTGTGAAATGGAAAGGGATGAGTACAGCTCAATAGTTGCTCGGCCAGAAATACCCTTCCTTCACCTTGTCCTATCCAGCGGCCGAGCGCGGCAAGGGTGGTTTTGCCAAAAAACGGAAACGTGGTTTTGGGGTAATAACTCACGCGGTTTATAGTGGTCGCCACGTTGCAGTTTACGATCCAGCGGGCGGCACTTTTTGCTTGGCGGTCAAATGCAATCCGCGCGACGGTTGCTGCAGCAACCCCGGCTAAGTCGGGAGCGAGGTCAACGGTTCCGACCAGGGTCGTTGGATTCAGGTATGCGCTTGAGTACAGCCGATCGAGCGCAAACGCGCCAGAGAACAGCCGCTTGAGAAAGCTGCCACTTGCGCCAAAATAGAAACGAATTAGCTCCATGCACGGGATTACCAGCGTCGTACCATCTGCTAGGCCTACACGCGCACATTGGGCTCGGGTATGATCCTGGTGCCCAACAAAATCTGTGAACGGCAGCAGATAGCGTTGCACAGGGGGGCTGGCGCCAATCGGTACGCCAATTGGCATGACCTCGACGGCTTCAGCGCCGACATTCAATTCGAACATCTCCTGGGACTCGTTTTCCCTCCTCCCGGTCCTTCTGCCATTCATCCATATGTCACCTATGCGGAACTCGCGCAAGAATGCCACTGGAATTGAAACTTGGAACCGTACGGATAAGTCAAAGCCGACCTCACCGGAACTCTTGTTCACAGTGCTTGGAGAGAATACGACAATTACGCGATCAACGGAGCTAGCGCCGACGACATTGCCGAACCATATGACACGGAAGGCGCCGTCGCCAAGCGAGCGAACAGCGGAAAACACGAGCGGTGTGGTCCTTGTCACAGCAACGACCTTACCGGGATATATGTGGGACAATGAGCCAAGCAGGCCTCACCAATTTATTAGGAGATCGAGCGATTGTGTAGCACGCCCTGGATGCCGCCGACAATCCCCTGTCGTTTGCTTCGATGGCATCACCTTTTGTTCGGAGAAAAGGGGGCTATATGCCTGCTATACCTCACCTGCATTGCTGACGAAAAGAAACCGCCGCATTCATTTGTCCGCGCGCATCCGTCGCATTCAGGTGCATACTCATTCTTCCAGTCGCTAATGGATTTTCGATAGTAGGGGTGGACATCGTTATTTACTAGGCAAAGCTGATGGTTGTAAAGGGATACATTCATGCCCGCCTTCTCCAGGACCCCGACTGCCTCACTTAGCTTGTCCTTGTAGTCGAATGGATCAACCCATAGGCTCTCCAGATTTGCCTTCGTAAAGCCGGTCATTTCAAGGCCCATCAGGGCTACGTGGTCAACGAATAGAAGGTTCCGCGCGAGAAACTCACATAGCTGCGTAAGGCGGGGTAACGATTGCTGGTGAATGACAACACGAATTTCGACCTGCTGTTGCAGCTGCTTGAGATTCAATATACCCTGAATCGTCTCATCAAATGCGCCGTTGGACTGGACGATGTAATCGTGCAATGGCGCAACATCGGAATAGAGCGGTATCCCGATCATTATGTCGGGATGCCCGATGTCGGCATATTGCCTCGCGAAACGATAGTCCTTAAATGCTCGCCCATTCGACAATACGTGAACCGACGTCCTCGGAAGGTGGTTCTTTGCTAGTCTCAGGAGAGACAAGAATTGCTCCCCCGCGAGTGTAGGTTCGCCACCTGTAAAGCCGAGTTCGGGGGTGGCTTTCGGGATAAGTGGTATCGCCCGCTCAATGTCACGAATAATCCACGAATCGTCACCCCTCTTGGGTGGTTGAGAGCACATCAGACAATAGTGGTTGCATTGCTCAGTCACTAGAAAGCTATTATGGCTAGACGAAGCGCGAAAAAGAACTCTGACCGCAGCGTCGGCCGGGGAAATTCTGATAATGTCGCCATCTCCAAGATAGGCATAGTTGCGCGGCAACACGGTAAATTCGGCGCCATCAGGCAGGGGAGGAATGCCGCGATCGGTTGACTCCAGAAAGATGTAGTGGCCAAAGCCATCCGGGATAGTCGCGCCTTTGACGAGAAATGCGCGTGATGGGCGCAAAGGTATGGGGAGCGCTGCATTCGTCGAGACGCTAACAATCCTAGCGTGGCTACCAACGGGTGCCCGCACGTCGATTACCTTGCCCCCCAAAATCAGCAATTGTTGGCCCATCCATAAAATATACGTCGAACCTCTGCGTCGTCGCGCATCAGTTCAATGAGATGCTTAAACACTTCCATGTTACGGTGACAAAACGGTGATTCCGGCTTTCTGCCGACCATGTCCCCCTGCGTCGCATAGTGATAGACAGGATCCGCGCCGCAATACGGTTCGAATGCGCAGTCTGCGCACATCGGCACACTCCCGGTATACGTGGTTTCCAGCGCGTCCATCAGGACATCCGACAGGATGATTTCCTCATAGGAGTTTTCCAGGAGATGACCCAACCTGAACTTGTAGTCATCCATTTCCGCTAACATCCGGCTTTCGTCAGAGGGGTATACGGCGCCATCATAGTTGAAGACGATGGCAGCAATCCCGGCCCCTGATGGACTCATCAGGTCAACAAAGCCGGGGTCGGCCGGCGTGAGCATTTTGGTCAAGATGATAGAGGCGTAGTATTCGACGAAGGGAATCCCCGCTCTGTTAAGTTCAATTATGTAGGCCAAACCCTCCTTGTAGAAGTTCAGCCACTCTGCCGTATCGTAGGATGCGAACTTCTTCGTCTTTATGGCGAACCCGTATGGGGACAACGCCCGGAGAAATATGCCGCCAAACCCGAGCCGAAGATATTCATCAATTATTTCCTTGACCCGCGGCAAGCTCTTGTCAGTTGTTGTCATCAAGGCAGAAATCCGGTCATACCCTAACGCACCTCGTGCCTTTTCGAGCCCCGCCACGAACTTCTGGTGGCTATCTCGACCTGGCCTCGGGCGGTTCGCATTATGCAAATCCTCAGGGCCATCCAGAGACGACGATAGATACACATCATGCTCTGCGCAGAACGCCAAGATTTCGTCCGTCAAAAGGGAGAGTGTCGTCGCTATGACAAACTGCAGGTCACGCTGGAAGACTTTGTTCTTCTCCTTCGTCCCCCGCACAACATACTTGACCATTTCAAAGTTCAGTAGCGGTTCCCCACCCTGAAACTCAACCTTAATGGCGGGGCTCGGCGAGCGAAAGACAAACTCGATGGCTTTGTCGGCTACTTCTGTCGTCATGTCGAACGCCGCCCGGTCTTCAGACTGCCTAGACACCTGGCAGTAAGGGCAGCTATGGTCGCATCTTAAGGTAACGACAAATATGTGCAGGTTTGTAAAGTTTGCGAGCCTCGCATATTTCGTGCGGGCCTTTAACGCAAGCAGCTGGAGGGGCGCTTGTTGGCCTGGCGCATAAACAAAATGCTTAGCAAGCAGATCCGGATAAATTGCCGCTGATGGGGTAAGGGTGTGGGCAATTAGATTGTGCAGGTCGTCGTCAGCGATTACCAGATACTCGCCAACAAAGTTGGTAATTACGTACTGGCCATGCGACAACCTGTCAAACTTTAGCGGAAGTAGCTTATAGTCCGAAGGCGGCAGGAAAGCGCCCTTATCCAGAAACTTACTCACCGCCTTGGAGACCCGTCCTGGAAAAGGCAATTCCCAGTACGAGGTTCCGAAGGGGTTCCGTCTCGACTCTTATCCGCTCACGCAATTGATAGTCGAGAACGTTTTTCTGGAACTCTTCGACCGCCTGAGCAAAATCGTAGCCGTCCACTCCCAAGTTGGACTCGATCCTACAGGAAAGTAAACTCCCATTTCTTTCGAGTTGGACGGTTATTCGATCAATGCAGCGGTATGCTGCCTTCTGTAATGCGTCGCCGGAATATATCTGGGAGTCAAAGTCGAGCAGAACTGGTAAAGTCACTCAATAGCCCGACATGTGTGACCGATGGGAACCATGAGATCCATGCGAATAATGAGACTCGTGGTCGCTGAAGAGTTGCCCAGTTTCGGCATTCCTTTTGAGAACGAATTTAAATATGTCACCGTTATGGCTAATCGATACCCTGTCGCCTTGCCCGGCAAGCGCATCTGTAGACGACGTTGAAGGCTGGGCTGCAACCGGCATTGCCACGGCCTCGCCCGAACTAAGCGCCGCTGCCAGAACTGCCAATGGGGCCAAGAATACTCTCTTCATTTTCTTCTCCCTGAGGTCGCACGTCGGGGGAGCGCCCGGCTATGCGATTTGCATGAATTGCGTACTCAAACTGCCAAGTCGAGCACATAATTTCTACCTGTTGGGGGGCCTTGTCAAGGTAATATTTGGAGGCGGGTATATCACTTGGATGGGCGGCAAGGCCTACTGTTAAGTGTTTTTGGTTGAAATAAGCGGTCGGCAGGAAACGCGTATCAACCTAAAGGCGCTGTCGCAGCGATCCAAGGGGGTTGCTTCCCACAGAGTCCGCGATTGCGACCCACTCTTCTGGCCGAGCCCTCGCGTTGGTGGATCCTCGGCGAACATATAGCACGCGGTCTTCACGACGAGTTGTAATGGGCTTTTGCGTAGCTTCGGCAACTTCAATCGCGGCGATCCAACGTCCGTCAATGTTTACCGGAAAAAAAAGCAGTTCAAGATTCCCTCTTAGATCCTCCCGAATTTTGCTGCCAAGAGCAGCGAGATACTGAGCGCACACGGATTCGTTCGGAGTGGACCTCGTGGCCTCACGCAACGGTTCATCGATTCCTTCAATTTCACATCCGTCGCTGATACCCAAGAATATATGCCCACCTTCCGCATTGGCGAAGGACGCGACTGTTCTAATTACCTCTGCGAGTTTGTCGTTGTCCGGCTTGATGTACGGCTTGAACTCGGTGTGTAGCCCCTCCCCGTTTCGGCATGCGTCTAGTACCAGCTTAGTGAGCGTTTGGGTGTCGCCTTCCCTGCGCAATATCCCTAGGCCGCTATGATGATGCTCGTTCTCCTGCTGAAAGTCATAGATACCACCGTCGGTATCCAAAAGTACGTAGTCCAAACGTCTGGCTTCTTCCGGCACCTCTACAGTTGCGTGCCCGTCGGCAACAGCGGCTGAAAAGTGGTGAATATGTTCCTTATCCCACCACGCACCAGACACCATTAACGGCAACGAGCGCGCCCCGGTACCTGCAATCGCCAAATCCACGTGGTCTCCCTGATGGGTAGCGCTTTCAAAATATGCGCGCGTCTCCGGCAGTAGGACGATCACCTCGCCCTTATTCTGATCGCTGCTTTGGCGATAGATCGGGAACGGCAACCAGTGCATCACCGCTTCATGTAGGTCTGGATAGTATGGAAGATCCGGCGCGATCAACTCTCCCGACTTACTGTTGTACAGGTCTTGGAAACTCGACGTCCAAACATACCCTGGGTGTTGCATGTACGGGTTTCGCAGCGGCTGCCGTACCCTTTCCCATCGGCGATGGGAGGAGCTAGCGTCCAAGTTGTATTCGCCAAGGGGAAGCCACCCGTCTTGAATCCTCCCGATAACTTCCTCGAGCTCCTTTAGGGAAAGCCAATCCTCATACAGGACCACGCTTGCCTGGTACCGACGGGGCTCCTCGGGCTCGATCTCGCGTTTTGCGGAGATCCCCTCAATAACGCACGCCTGTAACTTCCAAGTGCCGTCATCTCCGAAATAAATAACAGCGCGCCGGCGTAGCTGAGTGCACCCGGGCTGATTGGCCTCCAAATAGGCAAGAATCTCGCTTCCAGGATTTTCTATATTGTAATTTCGATCGAACATTTCTTTGACCTCGACGTATCGGCTTCATTCTCATGCGTAATACCTCTCGAACTAGGGCCGTGTCAATAGTTCGCAAGGGGGATCCTTCCTTTATGCCATATTGCCCAATGCGCCGTGGGGCCAGCATATTTTGTTCACGCATAAATAGGTTCGGTAGAATGCCGATCGGGTCTTTGCGCGGCGCTTCAGCTATTGCGGTTCAATATCCGAATGCCGAAAGTTTGACACTAGGGCGCCAGCGGCGAAATTTGCATACCGCATGGCGCGACTTAACCGGAGAACATATGCACGCAGCAATGGTTGGCCTTCTAATCTTGAGCACGTTGGCATTACAGCCGGCATATGGAAGAGGGTATCACTGTATCGCTCACGTTGACGGCGCGCCGTCGGTTTCATTAGCACCGGTCGCTAGGCTACACAGGAATGGGTGCAAAACAAGAATGAGCAATGGATTTCCAATGCCAGATCCCGCATGCACGCCTGGGGCAATCAACCCTCACGTAACGGTGGCCGTGCTGAAATCCCGGAGTTTCAACACGCATTGTACGCGTGACCAGGCGACGACGTCACGGGAGAAGAGCCGGGCATACGGCTACTACGGCATCCCTCATCCGAGAGACAACACCGGAAGGGACCAAACCTGCGAACTGGATCATCTCGTTTCCCTCGAGTTGGGCGGAGCCGACACTTTGGATAATATTTGGCCCCAGTGCGGGCCGGACGATGTCGCGCTACGGCAACGCTACTTCAAGCAGAAGGACAAAGTGGAAAACTACCTTGCTCGGCAGGTGGAGAAAGGCAAGATGAGCCTAGAGGAGGCGCAAAGGGGAGTCGCGAGTGACTGGACACAATATCTTGAAGCGGCGAATGCTGCTTCGCGACGGAGCAAGCACCGCTAGTCGGCGAGCTATATTGACAGCGGTGATTTTTGCCCCCATATCGCCAGGAACCCAAGAATTCGTGATGAGGATTTCGTGAGGAAAGCGATTTCATGTTGCCTGAAGGGTGGGTTACGGTCGTTAAGCATGCGTGTCCTAGAAGTCGGTTTTGCGAACCACTGCAGCCGGTTACCTGCCCCGCATCCCAGGCAGTTTGCTTTTGAACCAAATCCCCTTCCTCGCTTGCTCCTCCAAATAATATTGCCGCCTATTTATCCTGCTTTGGCGCTCCGACTTGCGGCTCAAGAGTTCTTTATGCTGGCGCTGATAATCTAAATTGATTTTGGTATCGTCACTGGCCCCCATCCATCGGTCGTTAAATTCACGGTCCTCACGGTCGTTCGCGGTCTCGTCACAGAAACTCAGGTAGTCAACCCAGTAGCACCGGTAGCGAAGCATACCAATCCAAGTAGAGGCTATCGCAAGAAAAGGCCACAATAACACCCAACCAAATATGTGAAAAAACAGGCCTCCACCAAAGCCAGGGCTTGCATCTCTCCCGCGCAAAAAGGGAAGTGACAGGATTACGACGAGTAAGCCTATACCGCAATAAGAAATCCAATACCATAGCTGACTCATTACGTCCCTCCAAGTTCTGTGGCCACGCGTGGAGACACCAGTCATCAATCCATCGGATTATTTGCCCGTCTCTCGCACGCCGCAGCGGTGCATGGCGCCATCGTATTCAAAATACCGCTCCAATCACTTACGTAACGAAGCAATAATCACTGAGATCCGCGAGTGGATGAATCCGGAAGGTCCTGCTGCTTGGCCCACATTACCGGCTAAATAGGCCCCTTGGGCGGAAATCGCACGAAATTCGCGAGCGTCATGGACTTTCCGCCATTTTGCGTCGTAGCGTGGCCTCTGCCCGCCTCGAATTCATCGGCCTGATCCTCCAACACCAGCCATTGCACATGGGTCTAGCCAGTATCATGGAGGTATTGCCCGATTTCCCGCTGCCGGAGATACGGAAGGTCTGAATCCAGCATCGGAGTCATCCCGACGACATGGTCACCAATGTCGCCGCTGAAAGAGCCTCATATCGTTTCGAGATTGAAGGCCTCGCGCCAGCTGGAGCTGATGACGACGTTCCAGCCAGGGAAATCGCGCATCACTGACTCGAAACGCGCGAGACGGGACAAAACACCGGTTTCGCGATTGTACGGCGGAGCTGGATGGAGTACGCCATCAATGTCCAGGAAGAGAAGCATCTGATGATTCCCACGACTCGTCCGGGCTGGCTGCCTCCTCAAGGGGTTAGTCCTGACGTGTTCATCGTATTAACGTCGATTTTTTGCATCAATGAACTTCTGCTGGTCGGCCTCCATGATCCTCTGGATGGTCAGTCCGTAGGTTTTCATGAACTGTTCGGTGACGTCCTCGACTTCAACCTCGTTAAAATCGGCCCAATGGCCTAGGACGTAGTCGCCATCTGAACAGTGCCCAGGCTGACTGACGAGTTCGTATACGCGTCCGCTAATGGTCGTGCCAGACATCGTCTTCGGGTCAAAAGACACAACCCTACTCGATACGCATCCAGACCATTCGCTCAAGTCTCGTCCGACGAAATGGAGCCCGTACATGTCGTTGGGCTGGCCGTTCTTCGGGGTCGCTCGGTAGACAGTCCATGGCGACACCGATTTGCGGGGCTGCACATTGGCCGGCGGTTGAGGCCAGACATTTGGGCTAGCCAACATTAAGTCGATCAGCTCGGGCATCGTGCCTTCCCAGTTCTCCGTCGTGTCAGTGCGCTCCGAATCTGGGATCTTGCTCGATTTCTTCGTCATGATATCTACCTACAGTGGATAGGCTTCATCGTTCCGCATGGCCGGTGGCGCGTCAGTGGCGTCATTGATGGGTGGCAAGATTGGCTCGCTCATCGACTCGCCACGCCTACTTCCAGCATTCCACGTCCTTGGGCGGCGGTGCCTCTCGATTGCACTGGGCAATCAACTCAGAGAGCGAATATCTCGTACGTGCATGCCGCCCACGCGCAAGATGTTTGGCGCGCCTGTGCCTCAACGCGACTTCGCGTTCGTTGGAGGCCTGCTTTCTTGCCTTGAATTCCCGTTCGGCAGCTCTGCCGACCAGAATGCACGATGCAACGAACGCTGCCACGCAGGTGAGCAGAGGTAGGTTCTCAAGAAGCGCTTCAGTCATGTGCTCCTCGCGCAAAAACGTTGTCCGGCGATGGAGCCGGCCCCCGCATCCCTAGATAGATGCGGTCAACCACGGTAATCCCATCCGCACGCCATGTCAAGCACAACACATTGATTGTGCAATGCATTTATCGCAATAGTTATCGTCGAAAAAGTTTGCTTTTCGCACCATGGGTACGAAATAGCAGCCTGCTCTACGTAGCGATGTGCACCCACTCGCATTGATGTGCTCATGACATCACGGAAGCGAATCATCACGTAGCGAGCGACGTTACACCAATCCTGAACACCGAAGGCCGACAGCACCCGGGGGAAAAAGGGGAATCTGACAAACGGAACGGTTATGCGCACCTATTCGACAAAAGGCACCTTTATGCTTCCGAACCAAATCTATCCAGCGCGCAAACCTTGGCAAAATGTCCCAATTCGGCACCGCATATCCTTCCACCCAGCGGAACGGATATGGGTACAGATACACAAACGACGCGATCTTGCTCGACACGCATCCATTCCACTCGCGTAAGTCTCGCCCGACAAAATGGAGGCCAAACAGATCGCTAGGTTGGCCATCCTTGGGCGTTGCCCGATAGACTGACCAGGGAGACACGACCTTGCGCGGCTGCGCGCCGACCGGCGGCTGACTCCAGATGTTCGGAGTCGTCAATTTGAGGACGACATCGGGGTCAAGAACGGGCTCCTTGGTTTCCTCGGCGAATTCCTCGTCCGGCTCGGGACCCTTCCCGGCCCGTGGCTCGTCTTGCATAGGTCACCTCCATCAAAAATCTAGATAATGCGGCAGTAGTGCCTGCGCCCACTAGTAGTGGCGGCACGTTCGGAAAGGATTGCGCGCGCAGCCCTGCCGGAAAGTGCCGCCACGACCTTTTGACGTGCGCTCTTTGTCCATAGCTTCCCTGTCCGCGGCGTGTCCGACGACAATGCACGCAGCGACAAAAAACACAACGGCAACCAGAATTGGAAGCGCTCGAATAAGGGTCTCAGTCATACCGCCATCCACAAAGGATTAGAACGTCTGCGGAATGAAACTTGGCCCCGCGCTAGAATACGCGCAGACCCAATTTGTAGCCCCAGACCACTAGATCAGACTAGCCCTCGCGGCCCTGAATGTCAATATTAATGCGTTGATTAATAGTGCATTTATTGCGATGCTGACCGTCGCAAAAGTTTACATTTCGTACCAAAAGTGCGAACTGGATTATCCAGTTTTTTGCCTGACGTACAAAGTCCAAGTCAGCTGGGATCGTAGGTAGGGTATGCCGCCGAAATGCTGGCTCGCCGAGGCACATACGTTGTCAAAATATGCCCGATAGAGCATCGTATATCCTTCCGCTTGGACGGAACGGAGCTGGGTTAAAATACGGCACCTTGCCGAGCGAAGAAGTGAATTCCAAAAACCACGTCACGGCCTGAACAATACAACCGTTTCTGCCGCGCAACGGAAAATGCGCTCTGATGACTTCAAGCGCAAAAGAACTTTTGGCGCATATCCGTTAGTGTGACAATTACTGACTCACATTGAACCTCTGAGCGCGCGTATGTCCGACTACAAACACTTCCTATTAGAAACTCATATCTTCGTAGAGGCGCTCGAATCCGTCGCGCCCGCCGAGAGCCTACCGATTAGGAGTCAGCTCATTATTCGGGAGGTTAGAGAGCAGCATCTCGAACGCGCTTTAGCGGATAATCCCCCGGTAGCTCTGGTAGCACAGATACGATCACTTTGCGTGGGCATAGAACAAAGAAATATCACTGGCCTAATGCCAGCGCTGGAGCGCTACATCGGTGTGGTCGATGACATCCTGAGCGACCGATCAGAGGACATTCCATTTCAACGTGAAATACTAGGTTTACTATGGAATTTAACTGCGATGCGCTTGGGGGCCGTAAACGAAAGAGCGCTTTCTGGCGATGCTGTACCTCGAGGTGTCCGAAAAAGCGCAAGACGCAGGACGCTCGATACGAATGCGCCCATAGGGCTGATGACATCCCGCGACATTAGAGGCGCCAAGCCCTCGGTACCTGAGCCGACTTTACGCGTACGCCTCACGGGGCCAAAAGTAAAAGGACGCGCCGTAGAGTGCGACACGCGCTGCGACCTAGCAGTCGACTGGGGGAGCGCTGATGGCGCCACTATTGCGGAGCTCGTCGGCAATGAGCTCAAGCGCGCCCGAGAGGCGAAGTTAGAGGTTGCCTTTGTGCTATATCGTGGCCTTTTCGAGGTCGTGGATAACAAAACACGCATTGTCACTAGGTTCAGTGAAGAGGGATTTGACGCGCCAGTATCATTCGGGCTAATTGCGCCGAAGGCACCAGCGGCGAAATCATATCTTTATCTTGAGATGGAGATCCAAGGACGTCCTGCCATCCGGATTCGCATCGTTCTGACTGTCCTTGAAGATATCAGTTCCGCCTCCGACGGTGACCAGACCAAGGTCGCAAAGATTGACCTGGATAAACTGATTGCCAGCGCAACGCGTTCGCCGCCCGAAGCGATCCTTCGGGTCACGTCGTCAGCTCCGCCGTCCGCGGAACTGACAATCTTTAAGACTGGAAACGTTTACACCTCGAAGGAAGATGCGCTCTCGCAGATGAGCATTGCAAACCAGCTTGGCGCTATCGCGCAGCGGGTAGACAACGTCGCTCTGGATCCAGTCTGGAACAAACTGGCGGATCCGTTAAATCCTTCGCCCGCGGAACTGCCCTGGCTGTTTGAGCCCCTCGCAAAAACCGCAGCCGCTGGAAGTGAACTCTACGAGTGGCTGGCAATAAGCGCGGGGATGAGGGACATATTGAACCGCATCGATGCGCTGCCGATAGGTGCGCGTATCATCGTACGGTCAGACGGCGTGGCGATACCGTGGGAAACGCTATATCCACTTACTTATAGAACTCATCAGTCCGATGGCAACTACGCCGGTGCCGTTGATCCCGCAAAATTCTGGGGCTACCGCTTTCAGTTTGAGACCATCATGTGTCCGGGGCTGCGGGATTTACCTGAGGGCGATACCGAAAGAACAGAGCAACATCGCAATGCAGAGCGAAAACTGACCGCAGTAATGAACGAGGATATCGACTTAGAGCAGACTTGGGCGGCGGGTAAACCAGTTGACCTACAGATTGAAGCATTCAATAGTGCTGTTGGCAGGGAGTTGACTGGAATCGAAATCAAAAGCAAATGTTCAGATGCAAGAAGGCTTTTGGAACAAGGACCAACATTAGGTCCGTTCGTCTATTTCTATTGCCATGGCAGCGCAACAAAGCCATTCGATCCTAATGTGGCAGTGCTGCAACTTGGCGGAGAATGCAAGATTGCCGTCAGTGATGTTGGATACGACTCGACGTTCGTCGATGCCCCAATTGTTTTTCTGAATTCGTGTTTTTCCGGCCCGTTGGCGTCAATATCGTTTGATTCCTTCTGCGCCAGGTTTCTGCATAAAGGGGCGTTTGGGCTAATCACAACGGACTTCGGGGTGCCAGCGCCATTTGCGGCTCGTTTCGGGTGTGAGTTAATTCTCCGCTATATGGCCGCGAAAGAAACACTTGGAGAAATACTCCTAGACATGCGTCGGAAGGCTTTGGACCAACACATTCCAATTGGACTTTTCTACATGCTTAGGTGCCCATCTGACGTCAGCCTTAATTCGAAGTGAAGGAGAAGAACATGCCGAAGCCTGCTACCGCAATCATTAGCGATTTGCACATCGGGGGTGGCCTAACTGATCCTGGAGACGATCACGTATTTCACCATGATCAGTTGGTGCGCTTGATCAGCGATGAATTGGGTAAGTCAGTCCCGGGCGAGAAAGGTGAGATTGAGCTAATAATCAACGGCGATCTCTTCGAACTGGCGCAAGTAAGACCGGAACTTTATGCAGGGGGAGATTACAAAACGTGGTCTAGCGAAGCCGAATCTGTGACGAGGGTAGGAGTTATTCTCGATGGCCACGCTAATATTTTCGCCGCGATGAAGGCGTTTCAGAAGCAAGGAAACCGTGTCACGATGGCCGCGGGTAACCACGATGTGGACCTATATTGGCCTGCGGTGCAGAAGCGCATACGTGATGCGGCAGGGCCAGTCCAGCTTGATCTTGGAAGTACGTGGTACACGAGATATGATCGTCGGCTCCAGATCTCCCACGGGCACATGGAGGATCCGGCGAACAGATTCGAAAACTGGACGGACCCCATCCTACGACCTAAGAATCAATTGGCACGCCTTGAGATGTGTCCAGGGACGTTGTTTATGCTTAAGATTGTCAACGTACTGGAGAAAGACTACCCATTTATCGACAACATCAAGCCAATAACCGCCCTGGCTCGTTTGCTTTGGGACAAAAGCAAGTCGGAATTCGCAGGAGTAGCATGGCTCCTGATGAAGTTTATGGCACAACACCCGAGCACGGCACTGAATGTCAATAATTCCGATCCGGGTGAGTTCCACCAAAACCTCAAGCGTCTGGTTGAGATTGATTCAGGTATGCGGCAGCAAGTGCGAGAAGTCGGCGAGGGGGTATATGGGAAGTCGCTGTCTGACGAAGATGTTGCGCGGTTTGTTGCCACGGAGCACACATTGCTGGACTTCATGATGGATGTGCTGCGTACCAGCGGCCTAGCCGGGCTTAAGAGGCTCGAGCCGTCGGTGGGGGGCGCGCTGTCCGTTGGTAGCGCTTCGGGAACCCTCGCGATACAGAAAGCGGGCAGAATCGACGAAATGGAGCAATTGCGTAGCGTGGCGAAAAGCCGCTTCATTGACGACCACGATTGTGAAGTCATTGTGATGGGGCATACCCACCAGCCTGACCACCAAAAGTTCGGTAAAGGGTGTTACTACAACCCGGGGTCATGGACGCGCTATGCCGACATATCGCAACAAACCTCATTAACGCTCGATATGCTCAAGGACGAGACCAAGTTTCCCTATCAACTCAATTATGTTTGGGTGGAAATGGCTGCTGACGGGCGGCTCTTATCTGAAATGAAGCCATTCGAAGTGGAGGCTGGGAAACCGTTTTAACGCCATGGATCGGCAAGTATGCGTGGGTTGGTGTCTCTATAGCCTCCTCCTACCAACCCAAAAGATTCCGGCTTGAGGTCTGTCAGCGAGTTCCTCAAGACTAGAGCCGGGCCTTCAGCAAGCGAGCCGCGCTTCCATCGTTGGGGTCGCTCTTAATGGCTCCAAGCATGTGGTGCCGCGCAAAGAGCGGCCTGTTGAAGCCGGTCTAATGCTATGTGGATTGAGCGGATCCTGCCTGACCCTGAGACCGAGGACGCGCCCTTACGGCAAGATTTTCTGCCTGAAAACGGTTTCGAACGATCTGAGCCATTTCGTCATATACTGGCGCGGTCTTCGTGGGGTCGGCTATGGTGATGACCAACGAGAATCGCTGCGGCTTGAAGGTTGACTTGTCTGTTTCGACGCCATGCCGGGTTAGGAGCTGCAGCTTCAACCGCCAGCGTAGTCCGCGCTCCCCATTCTGGCCCATGTCGCCGAAATAGGTTCTGACCGGAGCCCACTTTCGTAGCCTTTCGACCTGGTAGGTTTCGTACAACATCCCGGGATTGCGGTGTTCCGGTGGCACAAGCCCCTTAAAGTCTACCTTCACCTCGCCGGTATCGCGCGCAACACGCTCACGGTAAACGCCCAGGTGAGCGTCGATATGAGTCTCACAATACTCGGTACCCCATCGCGCTCCACGGGCCGGTGCGAAAGCCAGTGTCATCCAGACTTCTCCAAAGTAACGGCCATCCCTTCTTAGCGACTGAGGGTACGGGAAATCATCCCACTCGAGAAAGTATCCTGGACGAAGGGTGTCCTCGAAAATCAGCGTTGCCGTATGTGGCGTACATTCCAAGCTGTACTGGGCGACGGAGGGTAGGCCAAAACCCATGAAATTCTCCTCGCCGTCGGGGACGCGATGACCGGTTCGAGGATCGCGAGCGTGATGGGTGAGCAACGCGCGAGTGAGCACGGGCGATGGCGTCGGCGTAATTTGGTGATACAGCTGCGCCAAAGTGCGAGAAACAAGTGGCGTGGAGAAGCTTGTGCCGAGGTCCTCCGCTAACCCAGCTTCCGTGATGGAGCGGATGCCATGAAGGTGGACGCCATCAGTAGAGCAGGAGCCGCCGTAATGCACGAGGTCTGGCTTGATAATGTGGTTGGGGCCAGCGCCGTGGCGCGAAAAAGCCGAGGGGTGATGTTGCCTGGGTCCTTTTGTCTTGAAGTCAACGTGAGACAAAGCTCCAACGGTGATGCCAAGGACGCTATCGGCGGGAGCGGTAATTCTGCCGAGGTCAAGCTGGGCCGGCGTGCGGGGAAAGTCCAGAAGCGGCGGCGTTACGTAATTGCCCGCGCTGATGACGAATGAGACCTGGTATTTCTCCTGCAAGTTATCAAGCTGAACCGCAAGTTCAGAGAACTCGTCAAGAGAACATGGAACATCGGTCCCTAAGGAAAGGTTCCAGACCTTATACTTGTTTGCGTGGGTCTCAAGGGCGGACTCTAGCGACATCAGGAGTTCTTGCTCAAGAAGCGCAGTCGTTTCCCCCTTTGCCGGATCGTCGTTTGGAATTACCTGCAGATCGAACACGCCACAGGGCCCCGATTCTAGGCCGGGCAGAGTTGGGTTCATATCTGGTCCCCAACAAATCAATCCCGCGACGAATGTGCCGTGGTCTGTGTTCTGGTAAGGCTTGGCGACTTGTTGATCACGGCCGACGACCCAGCTGTTCAACGCAGGATCGTGCGCGGAAATACCGCTGTCGACGACTACGACGACCGGGATGTCAGAATTTCCCGGATCGCGGCTTGGAAGATCAATGAATGGTGCGGTGTCAAGTGATTTAGGCCGAATTGTGCGAATCAAGGGCATGTGGCTAATCGAGCGAACTGCAATCATCTTCGATAGCGCATCAATCTCGGCAACGTTTCGGCATTCCGCGGCATAAGTCCAACTCTGGGCTGCGTAGCCTCGGGAGTCCAACCGGATCCCCTTTTCTTTACAGCGCTTCTCGAATTCAGCTGCAATCGCCGACTGATCTTCCCCAGGACCAAAGTCGAACAAATTCACGCGAGTGATGAAGCCTGACTCCCCCCGCGGACTGCGCCGAAGGAGCTCCTCGGCACTGCTACCCCTGCGCCGCAGTGTAGGGGTCACAGCTTCAATGGTTTCGATGCAGGACAATTCTTTGACAATTCGTTCCGAGTCGTTTGTCTTGATCACCGCCTTTAGCGTTGAAAGCCCTTCCGGCGTTGCCTTGATGAATAGCTCCCCCAGGCTGCCGCTCCCAATGATTGGACACGACTGTTCAGAGAAGAGTGTATCGGGGCGGTGGCTCTTTGCTGCAGCCTTGGCGATGGTCTTGACGCGTACCGGCGCTGCCTGAACTCCCTTCAACCCAGGGATTATTGATTCTTCAATGGCTGTTACCTGATTGACCAGGTGCTGACGGTATTTTTCATCAACGTCACGGAACGGGCGTGCCGGGCTGCCGCCGCCTGGAACCTTTCGTTCGGCTCCCTGCTTCGGCATGATGAGCTTGATTGGTAGACGTTCTTGCATCCCCTCACCTTTGCGCAAAGTCGGCATGTTCTTCACCCTCTCGATGTGCATGTCGATGGACCGTAGCTTTGGACACGCTCAGAAGCTCCGCGAGTGTCGCGAAGCTGTATAGCCTTTGATCGCGGGTCCGCAGTATACGAATAATCTCGTGAACGTCTTTATTGTTAAGTTCAACGGCAAAGGATCGATTCTCGGCGCCGGCGATGGAGAGGTTCTGGAGCACCAGAAATGCGTCGTTCAGCTGTATTGGGCGGTCAGTGGCAAAGGCGCGTCTTTTCAGCCGAATGCAGATCTCTCTAATATCTGAGCCAGAGAATCCTTCCGACAAGTCGGATAGAACAAGCAAATCCTTGTCGGAAAAGACTGTGGGAGCAAAAAAGTCCGCCCACATTTGGCTACGTTGTTCCGTTGATGGCAGGCGCATAGCGAGGCGGTATGTGAATCGCCGCCAGACGGCCGCATCGAGTAGAGCTTCATGGTTGGTCGCTGCCAAGACAATTGATTGCCGACCTAAGGTGTCGAGGTTTTGCAAGAAGCTGTTTACTACCCGTTTGAGCTCCCCCATTTCTTGACTATCACTACGTATCTTTGCGATGGCGTCGAACTCGTCGAGGAAAAGAACACAGGGGGTCTTCGCCGCGAAATCGAACAGGGCTCGGATGTTTTTCGAGGTGCTGCCAAGATATGAGGAAATCAGCCCATCCAGACGCGCAACGTATAGCTCTAGCCCAAGTTCCTTCGCGATGTAACGTGCAAGGCGACTCTTCCCGGTTCCCGGTGGACCAAACATCAAAAAGCTCAGGGCGCCCGACAGCTCTTCAGTATCGATTGAACCGTAACTTTTGGCGACACTAAGGAATTCGTTGACAACGTCCCATTGATCCAGGGGTAGCTGCAAGGGAGGCTCATTAAGCCCCTTTAATTGAATGTGCTCGACCAGCGGGAAGCGGCTTTCGGAGTCAATTGGCAGAGTGCGAGAAAAACGAACATCAGTTGGACGCAACTGATGATCTGATTCTTCGAGCATCTTGCGCAGGCGCCCTGCCGCGGTCGCCTCCCCCGCGGCCTCAAGCTTATCGGCGAGGAACGCGGTGTAGTTGCGCACCTTATCCACATCGAGACGCAGGGCCCCGTTGACGATGCGAAAAACCTCATTGATGAAACGTAGTTCTGCTTTCATGAGACGAGTTTGCCTATATGCTGAATTAATGTCAAGATACTTGAGACGAAGCTTCTAAGTCATGAGTCGTTTACCGAGCCCAATCAACCCTCATATGACTGCTTGATGGACATCGTTTCGCAGTCCTTGGTGCACTCGGCTTACTGCGGGAATCCAACCCTTGGGTTAAGGGTTGGGGGCGACGAGCATAAAACCGCTGTAGGGCCACAGGGGCACTAGCAACTAATGCGTTAGGGCAGCGAGCGTGCGCCGAAATGGGCGCTCCCATTTGAAAGAGAAGGCTATCTGGTTGGAACGCGTAGAATTGGAGGAGCAGCGCGGCAGCTTCGAAAATGAGGGCGGACCCGCAACTAATTCCGCTGTAACATGGTAGCGCACCCACTCCGAAGGGGTGTGGTTATGGCTCAAGCCACGTTATTATGCGTCCGAGGATTTCCTGATCTAAAGAAGATTAAGGAGAACATGCTTAAGGCATAACAATTGAAGGACCACTGATCGGGCGGCCACTCCGCATAATAGCCGCTAGAGAGCAGCGAATTGCCATGGGAAACATCATGAAAAGAATAAGGATTGCACGTGCGGATATCCGCTTACTAGATTTCACAAGTTTGAGTAGCCGCGATGATGGAGTCGAGGCGTTTGTCACTTCATCTGATGATCCCGTGGTCATCGAGACCTCTGATGCTGATAGGTTCAGTAGGTGGTTGAAAGCCCTGAAAGATGCGGGCCGTGAATTTGAGGTCGTTAGTTAGCGAAGCAAGCGATACCCTGCTTAACCCGGTTCCAGGGAAAACGAAAGCACCTCCCCCCTCAACTTTAGCTTGGCTTTATAACGCGGCGTGTCTCCGACCATGGCGAATTTTGAACTCTTCTCCATCCTAATCGCGTTACTCGCGGCGTTCATTTCGTTCCTCTCGCTATATCGCACTCATCGCGTCGCAATGCGCCAAATCCCACTTCAGCAAATACAAGCCGACCTTGCTGCTCTCCAACGACGCGTGCTCTTGAAGGAGCAGAGTGAAAAGCAAAAAGCCGACGTCCGGGTGAGCTATGTCCAACAAGTTCGGAGGCACGCCTTCGTATTTGAAAACTGGGGCCCGAGCACGGCATATGACGTGCGCTTTGAGCTCCTTATTCCCGACGGGCAGCATAATCCCCTAATTGACAGCGAACTGAAAAACACGTTTCCGATTGACGCGCTTCGAGTAGGCGAGAAGGTGTCAATGCTTGTTGCGGTAAACCTCGACACAGAGTTCCCTTTGACGGGCCAAATATCCTGGCGTTCTGCTGGGGGTGAACTTGAAAGAGCGCCATGCCGAATTACCGGTTGAAGCCTAACTTCCCGGCGTGCCCGACAGCCTGGAAGCTGAGCCTTCAGGTTCGCTCCGGGGTTTGGCCGCCTCCGGCCAGTCACGCCAAGCGTTAGGTTCGTAGCCATGCCAACACCATTTCGCCAACTTCTCTATACGCCCATCAGGATTGAGGCGAAGGATCGCTATGGGTCCACCAGTGCTGGAACGAGCTTCGTTTTTCAAGATGTTGCGTCGCCTTCAGAACATCAACTGTTTCTTGTATCGAACAAGCATGTCGTAGCAGGTGCCGAAGAAGGGTATCTCTACTTCCCCACCGAAGGTTCTGACGGTCGGCCCGTCAAAGGGAAGCCATTTTTCGTTCGAAATGACATGTTCTGGATGCAGTGGCACGGACACCCAGATCCAGACGTCGATGTGGCAGTAATGCCTTTGTCGTGGCAACTCGACATGATCGCGCGGGGGGGCACGAAAGTGTTCTTGAGGCCAATAGCACTCGATGAAGTTGCTGGTCCGAGTACGCTAGAGAGCCTCGATGTGACAGCCCCAGTATTATTCGTTGGGTTCCCGAACGGGATGTTCGATGAAAAGCATTACTTGCCCATATTTCGCAGAGGGTACGTTGCAACTGCTCCCGATTATGATTTCAACGGGGAGCCTGTATTCTTGATTGATGCCTCGGTGTTTCCCGGCTCAAGTGGCAGCCCAGTTTTTACAGTTGGCGATACGTCGATCGGTGGCACGCCCTCAATGAAGCTACTTGGGGTCATTGCCGCGGTGTACACCCAGCCCGCAGGCGGTGAAATTCTTTGGCGCGCTTCACCGACAGTGCAGGAACCCGTCCCGATGGTAGATCAAGTGATTGATCTTGGTCGTGTCTTTAAGGCCAGGTGTATTCGAGAAACCATTGCCTCCTTCTGGGAGGCGCAGCGCAAGCGAGCTGCGGCGGCCGCACCAGGGGACGCCCGAGGGGGGGCCGACGTAACCCAACCGGTACCTATAGGCGCATATTTCTCACTTACCTAACTTCTTATTTAGCGAGATGTAATTCTCACTTAGCAAAACCGCGCCCAGCCGCCGCCCACTAGCGCCACAGCGGACGCCGTGTGGTGCGGTGCGCGGTAAGGCCGCGCCTTCCAGTTGCCGATCTCGAACGTGCCGCCCAGCGACTGCATGGCCGCGCTCTCCAGCGCCTCGGCCTCGCTCATCTGCGGGAGAATGCCGGGGAAGCGCGCGGCAAGCATGGATTTGCCGGTGCCGGGCGGACCGGACATGAGAATGCTGTGGCCCCCTGCTGCTGCGATTTCCAGCGCGCGCTTGGCCTGTACCTGGCCTTTGACTTCGCGCATGTCGGGGTAGGGTGGCGGCGCTGGCTGGATGTCCGGCACGTAGCGCGTGAGCGCGTCTCGTCCGGCAAGGTGTGCGGCGACTTGCAGCAGGTTGCGCGCGGGATAGACCGTGGCCTCCTCCACCAGCGCCGCCTCTGCCGCGTTGACCTCCGGCAGCACGAAGGCGCGGCCGCAATTCGCCGCATGATAAGTCATCGCCAGCGCACCGCGTATCGGGCGCAACTCTCCGGTGAGCGCCAACTCTCCGGCGAATTCATATTCGGCAAGGCGCTCGGCGGGAATCTGGCCCGAGGCGGCAAGGATGCCCAGCGCGATCGGCAGGTCGAAGCGACCGCTGTCCTTGGGCAGGTCGGCGGGGGCGAGGTTGACGGTGATGCGCTTGACGGGAAATTCGAACTGGCAGTTCTGCAGCGCCGCCCGCACGCGGTCGCGGCTTTCCTTCACCTCCGCCTCGGGCAGGCCGACGATGGTGAAGCTGGGCAGGCCGTTGGCGAGGTGCGCCTCCACCGTGACCTGCGCCGCATCCATGCCGGACAGGGCTCTGGAGTAGAGAACCGCCAAGCTCACAAGTGCCCCCGCCTGATCAAAATTTCGTCGCCATCCAGCGTTGTGCTCGAAAAATCTTGCTTACATATTCCGGGATATGCTGCGCTGCGATTTGGCTCGCGCGTCTTGTCTGGCTTAGCCATTTTGACTATTCAGGGGCACTGGGCGGCGGCGGCCACTTATTTTCCGCGCTGCGCTTCGAGTTCCGCCACGCGTGCTTCCAGCGCTTCCAGCCGCGCCTGGGCGCGCGAAAGCAGTTCCGCCTGCACGTCGAATTCCTCGCGCGTCACCAGCTCAAGCTTGGCGAAGCCCTGCGCCAGCAGCGCACGCGCATTTTTCTCGAAATCACGGCCCGGTCTGGATGCGGCCAGTTCGCCCAGTTTGGAGGAAATATCGTCCAGGAATTTGGAATTGAACATGATGATTTTCCGCTACAATGCAGGTTTAGGGAACGCCGCGCAAACCCGCTGCCGGGAATTGTGCGGTCTTTTCCGCGTAGTTTAGCAAACTTTGCCGCTGGTATTGCGCGTTTGGCGCACGCGCGGCGGCAAACACGAAAAACATCCTGGATCCGGAGACCGAATTGAATATGCTGCACAAGACCAAACTGCTGATCGTGGCGACTGGCGCCCTGTTTGCCCTGCCCGCGTGGGCGTCCGATGTTCCCCAAGTGTCTCCAGTCACCGCCAATATCAGCATCGTGAACAACTACGTCTTTCGCGGGATCTCGAGGACCGACACCCAGCCCGCCGTGCAGGGCGGTGTGGATCTTGCCGCGGACAACGGCGTGTACGCCGGGCTCTGGGGCTCCAACGTGAGCTGGTACGCTGACCAGGGCAAGGCGGTCGGCTCAAGCCTGGAACTGGATGCCTATGCAGGCGTGAAAAACAATTTCTATAATGACTTCAACTACGACTTCGGCCTCGTGCGCTTCCACTTTCCCGGCGTATATAGTGTGGGCCAGATCAACCCCGATACCGACGAAGTGCATGCCGCCCTGGCCTACGGCTGGCTGGCGGTGAAATACTCCTACAGCTTGGGCAACACCTTTGGCGTGGCCGATTCCAAGGGCAGTCATTATCTGGACATCAGCGCGAAGTTTCCGGTTGGGGACAGCTTTTCCTTCGGTGCGCATTACGGCAAGCAGACATACAACGGCGCGTCCGCGGCTTCCATGACCCTGCTGGGCCTCGATCCCTCCTACCGCGACTGGCAGCTCAGCGTATCCGGGAAACTGGCCGGCTGGGAACTGGGCCTGGCATATAGCGGCACCAATACGCCAGCCAACGGCTACTACCTCGACTCCCGGGGTGTGAACATGGGCCGGAAGCAGGCCGTGTTTTCGGTCCGCCGTACTTTCTGATTGCCGCCCCGGCCACCAGGCGGCCGGGGGTGATGTTGAATCCTCCATTACCTTCCTACCCGGATTTCCCTTACCACCTAATTGCTTAGCGCATGACCGCCTTGGCGCGCGTTCTTGCGGCCATCGCTGCGTGTTCCGCAGTGCGTTGCTATCAATGTTTAAGTTCTTGCAAGCAGACGGTTTTTTGTGAACAATAGACCGCTTGCCCGGTGTACGCAGCGGCGCTGCCCTGCGATCCCAAGGCTGGGCGAAGTGTATCGGAGAAGGGCCGGCTGCCGTATGGATGCCGGCTTAAAAACTACTACTACACCACATCTATCGAGGGGATTTCAGATGCAACGATTTAAGCTGTTAGCCGCAATTGTCGGCGTATGCGCTGCCCAGGCTTCATTTGGCGCCGAGACTGCGCCTCCCATTGGCGGCGCAGGCGGGGTGGGCTCGGAGATCGAACTGGCGACCGAAGAGGCATCCCCGTTCACCGCCAACGTCAGCCTGGTCAACAACTACCTGTACCGAGGCATTGCCCAGACCGGCGGCAAGCCAGCCGTGCAGGGCGGTTTCGACTATGAGCATTCCAGCGGTTTGTACGCCGGTGTATTCGGCACGAACTCCAGCTTCTTCAACAACCTGTACATCGAACGCGGCGGCGCCGAAGGTGCTGCCAACGCCAGCATGGAACTGGACATGTATTTCGGCTTCAAGAATCATGTCGCTGGCGATTTCAACTACGACGTTGGCTATCTGCGCTATAACTTTCCCGGAGACTACGCCCCCACTGCGACCAAGGGCGACACCAACGAGTTGTACGCGGGCTTTGGTTACAAGTGGATCAACGCCAAGTATTCCTACAGCCTCGGCAACACTTTTGGCGTGAAGGACGCGGCTGGTACCAACTATATCGAGATCAACGCCAACATTCCACTGGCGGAGGGTCTTAGCCTGGGGCTGCATGCGGGCAAGCAGACCTACAAGGGTGTCACGGCGGATGCGCTGGCCGCAGCCGGCGCCACTCCTACCTACACAGACTACAAGATCGGCCTGACCAAGGAATTCGACGACTACGAACTTGCCGTGGCATACAGCAAGACCAATGCTGCAAGCGGTCCCGGCACGTTCTATCACGTCCTTGGCCGCGATCTCGGGCAGAGCGCAGCCGTGGTTTCGCTGACCCGCACCTTCTAAGCCTGCGCCTGCAGGCTACTCCAGAGGGCGGCCTTGTGCCGCCCTCGTCTTTTTAAGTACCCTGTCTCGCCGGCCCGCACTTTGCACGCGACCCGGACCGGAATATCCCCTATAAGACGCACCAAAACCGGGCGCGCATTTGGTGCACCCGCACCCGCTTAGGGCGCGTTCCGCCCGCAGAAATTCAGTTGTCACGTACCTAATTGTTATTAAGCCTAAAAATAGCTGGCATGGAAGCTGCTTAGGGTAAGGCAGACTCGATGGAAAAAGAGTCGTTCTCACCTTAACTCGAAGAGGAAGACTGTCATGAAAAGGAAATTGTCCGTTATAGCCGTGCTGGCTACGCTGTCCGCCGGCGCATACGCAGCCGATGCCCCTGCGCCTACTTTGTCCCAAGTTCTGGATGCCTCCGGCATCAGCCTGACCGGGTACATGGACATGGCATACGGCTCCATGGATACAACCGGCTTGTTCGTCAACTCAGGCCCAGGACCGATCGTGGGCGGGACGGCGGGCAATTCGCGCATCTTTGACACCCAGGGCGCGACCCAGGGCAAGAACTATAGCGGGTTCACCCTGCATCAGGCGGCATTTACCCTTGCCAAGCAACCGAAGGAAGGGGTGGGTGGCGTCGTCAACGTGACCGCCGGCGAAGATGCGCCGACCATTGCCTCCAACGGCCTGGGCACGACCAACGCCGACCTGACCCAGGCGTATATCAGCTATGCCACCGGCAACCTGACCGTGATCGGCGGTAAATTCGCAACCCTGGCCGGTGCCGAGCTGATCACCAGCCCGTCGAATTCGGAATATTCGCGCGCCTGGATGTTCGGCTGGGGTCCCTATACCCACACCGGCGTGCGTGCAACCTATGTGATCAACGACAAGGTGAGCGTGATTGCCGGCGTGAACAACGGCTTTGACCAGGTTTATGCAACCACCGGCACCCGCACCAGCGAACTGAGCCTGGTGCTCGCACCCGTAAGCATGTTCACCCTGGCCGTCACCAACTACCACGGCAAGGAAGTGGCCGCTACGCCCACCGGCGGCACGCGCAACTACACCGACGTGCTGGCCACCCTCAACGCGACCGACAAGCTGAATTTCGTTGCTGACTATGCCAACGCCACCCAGGACGGCGCTACCTTGGCCACAGGGGCCATCGGCAAGGCAAAATGGAAGGCCTTGGCCCTGTATGCCAACTACCAGCTGACGGATGCGGTAAAGCTTTCCTACCGTCATGAAGGCTTCAACGATCCCGATGGCTACCGTTCGGGCATCGCGCAAAACCTGAAGTCCAACACCGTGGACGTCGGTTACCAGGTTGCGAAGGCCCTGACGCTGCGCCTCGAAGCGCGCAGGGATACCTCCGACGTTGCGTCGTTCCTGAAGGCGGACGGCACCGGTACTAATAGCCAGACCTCCTACGCCCTGGAATCGATCTTCCAGTTCTAACAGCGTCAACCTTATTAAGGAGAATGAAATGAAAATGGTTACCGCCATTATCAAGCCGTTCAAGCTGGATGAAGTGCGCGAAGCACTTTCCGCTGTCGGTGTGCAAGGTATCACCGTCACCGAGGTCAAGGGCTTCGGGCGGCAGAAAGGGCACACCGAGCTGTACCGCGGTGCGGAATATGTCGTGGATTTCCTGCCCAAGATCAAGGTTGAGGCTGCAGTTGCCGCCGACCTGCTTGATCGCGTCATCGAGGCCATCGAAAAGGCCGCGAAGACCGGCAAGATCGGCGACGGCAAGATCTTTGTAAGCGATATCACGCAAGTCATCCGCATCCGCACCGGCGAAACCGGTCCGGAAGCCCTGTAAGGAGATCAGGACATGAAAAAACTGTTCGCACTAGTCACGTTGCTGGCCGCGCTGTCCGGCTTTGCAGCGCCCTCATTTGCGGATGAGGCCGCGTCGGCTCCCGCCGCCGCCCCTGCCGCCGCCGCTCCTGCTGCTGCCCCGGCAGCCGCTCCGGCAGCCGCACCCAACCCTGGGGCTTTCATCAACTCCGGCGACAACGCGTGGATGCTGACCTCCACCGCGCTGGTCCTGATGATGACCATTCCCGGCCTGGCGCTGTTCTATGGCGGCATGGTCCGCAAGAAGAACGTGCTGGCTACCGCCATGCAGAGCTTCGCCATCACCTGCGTGGTGACCGTGCTCTGGATGATAGTGGGCTACAGCCTGGCCTTCACGGAAGGCAACGGATTCCTCGGCGGCATGAGCCGGGCGTTCCTCTCGGGCATGGGCCTGGATGCGGCCAACTCCCTGGCCGGCACCATCCCCGAATCCACCTACATGACGTTCCAGATGACCTTCGCGATCATCACCCCGGCCCTCATCACCGGCGCCTTTGCTGACCGCATGAAGTTCTCCTCCATGCTCGTGTTCATGAGTGTCTGGCTGCTGGCGGTTTATGCGCCTATCGCCCACATGGTGTGGGGCCCCGGCGGCTGGCTGGGCGGCAGCGGCGTGCTCGACTTCGCGGGCGGCACCGTGGTGCATATCAACGCCGGTGTCGCGGGCCTCGTGGCTGCCATCGTCCTGGGCAAGCGCCTGGGCTACGGCAAGGAAGCCATGGCGCCGCATAACCTCGTCCTGACCCTGATCGGCGCCTCGCTACTGTGGGTGGGCTGGTTCGGGTTCAACGCCGGTTCCGCAGGCGCCGCCAACGACCGCGCAGGCATGGCGATGGCTGTGACCCAGATCGCAACCGCAATGGCGGCGCTGAGCTGGATGTTCGCTGAATGGGCTGCCAAGGGCAAACCAAGCGTGCTGGGTATCTGCTCCGGCGCGGTTGCCGGCCTCGTTGCGATCACCCCGGCCTCCGGCTTCGTCGGCCCCGTGGGCGCCCTGGTCATCGGCCTTGCTGCCGGCGTGATCTGCTTCTGGACTGCGGTCTACCTGAAGAACATGCTGGGCTACGACGACTCGCTGGATGCCTTCGGCGTGCACGCCATCGGCGGTATCGTCGGCGCCATGCTGACCGGTGTGTTTGCGGTCAAGGGCATCGGCGGCACCGCCGGCCTGCTGGAAGGCAACGCCATGCAGCTGCTGATCCAGGGTAAGGGCGTGCTGGTGACCATCGTCTATGACGCAGTCGTCACCCTCATCATCCTCAAAGTGATCGACATGGTCATGGGCCTGCGTGTCAGCGAAGAGCAGGAACGCGAAGGTCTGGACATCGCCCTCCACGGCGAACGCGTCGAATAATCCTATCTCCTCCACCCTCTCGGGTGTTTCAGGGGCGCCAGCCGGCGCCCCCTTTTTTTACTTGAACACGACGGTCTTGTTGCCGCAGATCAGCACGCGGTCTTCCACGTGGTAGCGCAGCCCGCGCGCCAGCACCGTCTTCTCGATGTCGCGCCCGTAGCGCACCATGTCCTCCACCGTGTCGCCGTGGTCGATTCGCACCGTGTCCTGCTCGATGATGGGCCCGGCATCCAGTTCCTCGGTCACGTAATGGCAGGTTGCGCCGATCAGCTTCACGCCGCGCTGATACGCCTGGTGGTACGGCTTCGCCCCCGCGAATGAGGGCAAAAAGCTGTGATGAATGTTGATCACCGACCCCGAAAACCGCTGACACAACGCCGGCGGCAGGATCTGCATGAAGCGCGCCAGCACCAGGGTGTCTCCACGGTGTTCCCCGAACAGGGCGGCGATGCGCCTGAAGGCCGCGGCCTTGTCAGCCTCCATGGGCACGTGAACATAGGGGATGCCATGCCACTCGACGAAGCTGCGCAGGTCGTCGTGGTTGGAAATCACGCAGGGAATCTCCACTTGCAGCTCGCCGCTGCGCCAGCGGTGCAGCAGGTCGTCCAGGCAATGCGCCTGCTTGCTCACCAGCACCACCAGCCGCTTCTTCACCGCGGAATCCGACAGCCGCCAGGTCATCGCGTATTCTTGCGCCAGCGGCGCGAACAGCCGCCGGAACTCGCCGGCGGCAAACGGCAGCGAATCCGCGCGTATCTCCTGGCGCATGAAAAACTGCCGCGACTCCAGGTCGGTGTGATAGCTTGCCTCCAGAATCCACCCGTCATGGCGGGCAATGAAGCCGCTCACCGCGGCAATGATCCCGCTGCGGTCCGGGCATCCGATGGTCAATGTGTAGCGGCGCGCGGCGTTCACGCTGTTATCCTTTCTCTTGCCGTAGTTCAGCCGCGCCCCTCTCAGGGCGGCAGGCTGCTCAGAACGGGCTTTCGATCACCTTCATCTGGCCCATGAAATGGTCCAGCCGGGTCTGAGCCATCTTCTGGTTCAGGCTGCCATCCGTGCCGTAAAAGGCCGAATACACGACCTTGGCCGCGGACAGCTTGCTATCCGGCACCCCATGCGGATAGATGTCTCCGATCACCGTCCGCTTGTTGTCGAAAAACGCGGCGTCGTTGAACGGGTACTGGTGCTGGGTCACCTTCTGCCAGCGGCTCTGGAAACGGTCGTCGAGCTGCTTCGGCGGATGCATGTGGCGCACCACCGTGAAAAACGTCGAACTGTCCTTGCTGTCGCCGGCCACGATCTGGCTCACATCCCACACCGTCTTGCCGTCGTCCTCGAAATACCCGAACTTCAGCTTGAGGTCGCTGCTCGGCGTGATGTGCATTTCCGCCGGGCCGTAGGAAAATGCCACCCGCTTCGAGCGGTAGCTGAATTGCTTGCCATAGTCGAAATCGATGTGAATGTCGGCAAACGCGCGCGGCAACAGGTCCACCTGGGCGAGAAATTCGCGCCAGTCGGCCAGCGTCCCGTAGTAGGCGATGCTGGTGAAGTCCGCCAGCACCTTGAGGTCGTCGATATTCGAATCCATCTGCGCCACCGGCGTAACGCGGATCATGCCGGCCAGCCCGCCCGGCACCGGCAGCGCGAACAGGGCGAGCCGCTCGTCGGCATAATCGATGTTCCACACCCGCACCAGCCACTTCCGCCCGTAATGATCGGTATAGTTGTACGCCTGGGCGGCCTTGCCCATGGAGGTCACCTTGATCCGCTGCGATGCCACGGTGCGGTACAGGGGATAGCCCTGCAGGATCGTGTCCATGAGCAGTTTGGAATCGTCATACAGCGCGGCGGTCTGCATGCCATCCGGCTTGCGGAACAGGAAGAAATCCGAACTCCCCACCGTCCCGTACGAGAAGGCCCCATTCTCCCCGATTTCGCTGTTGTTCGGCTTGGCCGGACTGTAGGCATCCCAGAGGCCGTCGTCGCCGCGGGCGATCAGGCCGGGCATCACCGTGCTGCTGTCGGAGTAAAGCAGCGGCAGCGAGCTCTTGCCGCTGGGAAAGGTATGCGCCTTGCGCTCGGCCAGGAACTTGTCCTGCACCTGCATGCCGAACTGGTCCAGGTCGCGGGTAATCACCGCGTCGAGCGCCGCATAGGACTGCGGCAGCTTGTATTTCTTCTGGATGCGGCCGGTGCCGGATTCGTTCGGCATGTTGTCTATCGTGTACACGATGCGGGCGTCCACGCTGGCCACATTCCGGGGCGCCTGCAGCACCTCCTGGATAGGCAGCGCGTAATTCAGGTTCTCGTTCTCGGACTTGCCGATGATTACGCCAATCACCTTGCCGTCGGTATCCAGCAACGGCCCGCCGCTATTGCCGGGCGAGGCCGCGGCCGAAAAGCGGATCCACTTCCAGTCGCCATAGTCCTCCTCCGGCGTGCGCGAGGTGAACAAGCCGTCGCGAAAAACTACGCCCTCGCCCAGCGCATTGCCGGCCGAATACACCTTCTCGTTGATGCGCGGCACGGTGTTGGTCGCGAGCGGCTTGATCTCCGGCGGATTCTTGATCGAAAACACCACGAAATCGCGGTGCATGGAGTATTTCAGGATCTGGTCTACATCGTATACCTTGCCGTCGTGATCGCGCAGGCGGTAGATCTTGGACAGGCTCTTGTGGCCGAGATCGAACACATGGCCTGCGGTGACCCACTGATTGGGACCGATGGCAAAGGCCGTGCCCACCGAATAATAGCTGTCATTGCGTATCGTGTACGGAACAAGATCCATGGGCAGGGGCCGCTCGTACTTGAGATGGCCTTCTGCGGGCTTGAGCATCACCACCTCATAAGTAGCCGCACTCACGGCCTCTATAGTGTGCTTGCTGATATCCGCCGCTTGCGCCATGCGCGCACCCAGTGGTGACAGGGGTGCCAGGGCAATACCCAGCACAAGGGCAAAAACGTTGAGGAAACGCCGCATCTTTTTTGCTCCAGTTAGGTTTGTGAGGCCGGTCTGTGCGACGCCTTGCTGCGCCAAAACCAGCGCTGGCATCATAGCATACGGCCCCATAGCGCCGGCACGCCGTCCGCGCGCCTAGCGCAATGCCGCGGGCAGTGGATGCACCGTCGTGAGCGGCTGCCCGCACAGCATCGCCATGATGCGCGCGGCCGTCGCCGGGTCGCCGCTGGTGAAAAACAGGGCGTCGCCCGCGCCGCCGCCGGCTGACGGGGGCAATTCCTCCGCCAGCCGCCGCACCAGTTGGCGCGCCACGGCGGCCCCGGTGTCGATCAGCGTCACCTCCGGACCGGCCAGTTCGCCGATCACCGGCGCGAGGAAAGGATAATGCGTGCAGCCGAGGATAACCGTGTCCGCGCCCTCGGCCAGCAGGGGCGCCAGGTAGCCGCCAAGCAGCTCGCGGGTGTCCGGGCCGGACAAATCCCCTTGCTCGACCCGCTCCACCAGGCCGGGACAGCCCCGAGTGACGATGCGCACGCTGCCTGCGTATTTGTCCAGCAAGGCAGCGAAGCGTGCGCTCTCCAGGGTGCCCACCGTGGCCAGCACGCCCACCACGCCGCTGCGCGTCGCGGCGACAGCCGGCTTCACCGCCGGTTCCATGCCCACAATGGGCAGCGCGAATTTCGCGCGCAGTGCGGCCGCGGCCGCGGCCGTCGCGGTATTGCAGGCGATCACGATCGCTTCCGCCCCCTGCTCCACCAGGAAGCGGGTCATCGCCAGCGAACGTTGTTCGATATATGCGGGAGATTTGTCGCCGTAGGGCGCGTGGGCCGAATCGGCCACGTAGATGAGCCGGGCGTCGGGCACGGCAGCGCGGATGTGGCGCCAGACAGAAAGTCCGCCGACGCCGGAATCGAATATGCCTATGGTCCTGGCCACGCGTCCCCCGTCAGGCCGCCCCGACGAGGGGCTTAGCCGTCCACACCCTGGGAACGCAGCAACTCTTCATAGGTTCCCTGGAAGTCAGTGAAGCCCTTGTCGCTGAGGTCGAAGATGCGCGTCGCCAGGGAACTGACGAACTCGCGGTCGTGGCTGACGAACACCAGCGTGCCCTTGAACTCCAGCAGAGCCGTATTGAGTGCCTCGATTGATTCCATGTCCATGTGGTTGGTCGGCTCGTCCATCAGCAGTACGTTGTCGCGCTGCAGCATCAGCTTGCCGAACATCATGCGTCCCTTCTCGCCGCCGGAGAGCACCTTCACCTTCTTCTTTACGTCGTCACCGGAGAACAGCAGGCGGCCCAATGTTCCGCGCACCACCTGGTCGTCGTCGTTCTCGCCGCGCCAGTCGGTCATCCACTCGGTCAAGGTCTTGTCGGCGGCAAACTCGTGCGCATGGTCCTGCGCGTAATAGCCCGCCTTCGCTTTTTCCGCCCATTTCACCGTGCCGGTGTCGGGTTCCAGGTCACCCGCGAGAATGCGCAGCAGCGTGGTCTTGCCGATGCCGTTGGGGCCGATGATGGCCACCTTCTCGCCCGCCTCAATGCGGAAGTTCACGTTCGAGAACAACATGCGGTCGAAACCCTTGGCCATCTTCTGCACTTCCACCGCCGTGCGGTGCAACTTGTCCTTGTCGTCGTACTCGAAGCGGATGAAGGGATACTGGCGGCTCGAGGGCTTGAACTCCTCGATCTTGATCTTGTCGATCTGGCGTGCACGCGAGGTCGCCTGGCGCGCCTTGGAGGCATTGGCCGAGAAGCGCGCCACGAAGGCCTTGAGCTCGGCGATCTTTTCCTTGGCGCGGGCGTTGTCCGCTGCCTGGCGCTCGCGCGCCTGCGTCGAGGCCAGCATGTAGTCGTCGTAATTGCCCGGGTAGACGGTGATCTTGCCGTAGTCCAGGTCGGCCATGTGAGTGCACACGCTGTTCAGGAAGTGGCGGTCATGGGAAATGATCACCATGGTGCAGTTGCGCGCGTTGAGCACGTCCTCCAGCCAGCGGATGGTGTTGATGTCCAGGTTGTTGGTCGGCTCGTCCAGCAGCAGGATGTCCGGGTTGGAAAACAGCGCCTGCGCCAGCAGCACCCGCAGCTTGAAACCGGGCGCCACCGCGCTCATCAGGCCGGTATGCTGCTCCAGCGGGATACCCACCCCAAGCAGCAGTTCGCCCGCGCGCGCCTCGGCGGTATAGCCGTCGTATTCGGCAAAGGTCGCCTCCAGGTCGGCTGCGCGCATGTAGTCTTCTTCGGACGCATCGGGGTTGGCATAGATCGCATCGCGCTCGCTCATCGCCTCCCACATCTCGCCGTGGCCCATCATCACCACGTCCAGCACGCGCCTGTCCTCATAGCCGAACTGGTCCTGGCGCAGCTTGCCCAGGCGCTCACCCTTGTCGAGCATGACCTCGCCCGAGGACTGCTCCAGGTCGCCGCCCAGGATCTTCATGAAGGTGGATTTGCCGCAGCCGTTGGCGCCGATCAGGCCGTAGCGGTTGCCGTCGCCGAACTTGACGGAGACGTTCTCGAACAGGGGCTTGGCCCCGAATTGCATGGTGATGTTGGCGGTAGAAAGCATGGATACCAGCGATCTCCGGCAAACCTGGTCCGAGCACGCCGCGCACCTTGCCCGGCAAGCTCTCGCTGTGGTTCTCCGACGATCGGAAAAATGGCCAAAAATTAAAAGGGGCTGTATTTTACCACTATGCGCGGAGGGCATCCCACCGACTCCGCTATCGGCTAAAATAGGCCGGTTCTTTCACACCCGGACAGGATCATGGTTCCCCATCTCTCCACGGCCCTCAGCGGCCCGCTGCTGGACCTCGAACGGCGCATCCTCGAGGCGCAACCGGCCATCGAATACTGGCTGCGCACGCAATGGCTGGAGCACACCCCGCCGTTCTATTCTTCGGTGGACTTGCGCAACAGCGGCTTCAAGCTGGCCCCGGTCGACACCAACCTGTTTCCCGGCGGCTTCAACAACCTGAACCCGGATTTTCTGCCCTTGTGCGTGCAGGCCACGCAGAGCGCGATCGAAAAGATCTGCCCGGAGGCGCGCGGCGTGCTGATCGTTCCGGAAAGCCACACGCGCAACCAGTACTACTTGCAGAACGTGGTGATGCTCTCCACCATCCTCAAGCAGGCCGGGCTGAATGTGCGCGTAGGCAGCTTGCTGCCCGACATCACTGCGCCCACCCCCATCGAACTTTCCAGCGGCGCCACCGTCACCCTGGAGCCGCTGGTGCGCACCGGCAACCGCCTCGGCGTGGACGATTTCGATCCTTGCGTGGTGCTGCTCAACAACGACCTGTCGGGCGGCGTCCCCGAGATCATCAAGAACCTCGAACAGACCGTGCTGCCCCCGCTGGAAGCCGGCTGGACCACGCGCCGCAAGTCGCGCCACTTCGCGGCCTACGACCGGGTCGCCGGGGAATTCGCCGAACTGACCGGCATCGACCCCTGGCTGATCAACCCCTATTTTGCCCACTGCGGCCAGATCGACTTCCAGGCGCAGACCGGCGAAGACTGCCTGGTGAACAGCGTGGAGTCGGTGCTGCAGAAAATTCGCGTGAAATACGCGGAATACGGCGTGGACCAGGAGCCTTTCGTCATCGTCAAGGCCGATGCCGGCACCTACGGCATGGGCATCATGACGGTGAAAAGCCCCGATGAGGTGCGCGGCCTGTCCCGCCGCCAGCGCAACAAGATGGCCGTGGTGAAAGAGGGCCTGCAGGTCCATGACGTGCTGGTGCAGGAAGGCGTCTACACCTTCGAAAGCATCAACGAGGCCGTGGCCGAACCCGTGGTCTACATGATGGACCGTTATGTGGTGGGCGGCTTCTACCGCGTGCACACCGGCCGCGGCAAGGACGAAAACCTCAATGCGCCGGGTGCGCACTTCGTGCCCCTGGCCTTCGAGGCCAGTTGCACCCTCCCCAACCCGGCGCGCGCGCCGGACGACGTACCCAACCGCTTCTACGCCTACGGCGTGGTGGCGCGCCTGGCCATGCTGGCCGCCGGCGTGGAACTGGAAGAGATGGCCGCGTGACGGCCGTCCGCAGCATCCCGGCTACCGCGTCCCGTGCGGCCAAGCTGCTGCTGGCCGGCCTGCTCTTGCCCGCCGCGCTGGTGCTGGGCGGCTGCAGCAAGGAAGCGCCCTCGTACCAGGAGCAGGGCTACGTCTTCGGCACCCTGGTCGAGGTCACCGTCTACGGCGAACCGGACGCCCAGGCGCGCCAGGCCGTCGCTGCAGTGATGCAGGAATTCCAGCGCCTGCACAACATGCTGCACGCCTGGAAGCCCTCGGAGCTGAGCGCCCTCAACACGGCCTTCGCCCAGGGCCAGCGCAAGCAGGTGTCGCCGGAGATGGTGGCCATCCTGTCCGACGCCAAGCAGCTTTCCGACCGTTCCGGCGGGCTGTTCAACCCCGCCATCGGCCGCCTGATCCACGCCTGGGGCTTCCAGGCCGACACTTTCAAGGCCGTGCTGCCGGACCCGAAAAAGATCGCCGCGCTGGTCAGGGAAAACCCGCGCATGGACGACCTCGTCTTCAGCGGCGATGAAATCGGCAGCCGCAACAAGGCGGTGCAGATCGACCTGGGCGGCTATGCCAAGGGCTATGCGCTCGACCGCGCCGCCGCCATCCTGAAGCGCATGGGGGTGCATGACGCGCTGATCAACATCGGCGGCAACATCCTCGCCATGGGCACGCACGGCGACCGCCCCTGGCGGGTGGGCATCCAGCATCCGCGCAAGCCCGGTCCCCTGGCCACCCTGGACCTGCACGACGGCGAGGCAATCGGCACCTCCGGCGATTATCAGCGTTTTTTCGAGGTGGGGGGCAAGCGCTACTGTCACCTGATAGATCCCCGCACAGGCTGGCCGGTACAAGGAGTGGAAGCGGTCACTATTATTACCCGCGGGGCGCGGGCGGGGGTGCTATCGGATGCGGATTCCAAGCCCCTGTTCATCTCCGGCGTGCGCGGCTGGCGGCAGGCGGCGCGCACCGTGGGCCTGGATGAAGCCCTGCTGGTGGATGGCGACGGCCACGTGCACCTCACCCCGGATATGCGGAAAAAGCTGCAATTCACGGATAAGAACACGGTTACAGAGGTCGAACCATGAGCATCGCTGAACCCGATGAGGAACGGATACGGCGCAACATCCAGCGCACCCTCGGGCAGCACGCGCTGAGGGCGCTGCGCGCGCAGATCGACGAGGAACTGCGCGCCGATGCCGCAAACGCGCGTTTTGTGCGCGCATTCGTGAAATACGGAATAATCACCCTGCTGGCCGCCCTGATCGCGCTGGCATATTTGCCGGGAGTATTTTGAAGTGACTGGAATAATGCTTGTGACCCATAACACGCTGGGCGACGCCCTGGTGGACTGTGCGCGCCACGTATTCGGCGCCGCGCCCGCCAACGTCATGGTGTTGTCGGTGCACGCCTCCGACAATACCGAGCGTCTGGAAAAGGAAGGGCGCCAGGTCGTCGCCCACCTGGATCGGGGCGACGGCGTGCTGCTGCTGGCCGACATGTTCGGCGCCACGCCTTCCAACATCGCCGCGCGCCTGTGCGAACTGCCCAACGTCGCGGGCGTCGCAGGCGTCAACCTGCCCATGCTGCTGCGTGTCATCACCAATGCCGACAAGCCGTTGCACGAGCTGGTGCAGATCGCACTGGACGGCGGCCGCGATTGCATCGTCTCCATCACCCACGACAGTCCGGAAAGCTGCCATGCTGCAAAGTGAGATGCTGATCAAGAACAAGCTGGGGCTGCATGCGCGCGCCTCGGCCAAGCTTTCCCAGCTCGCGTCGCAGTTTCCCTGCGAGGTGTGGCTGGCGCGCAATGGCCGGCGCATCAACGCCAAGAGCATCATGGGCGTCATGATGCTGGCCGCAGCCAAGGGCGCCACCATTTCGGTGGAAACCAGCGGCGAGAAGGAACAGGAAGCCATGGATGCCATCCAGGCGCTGATCGACGATTTTTTCGGGGAAGGCGAATAAATGCTTCCCTCCAGGAACCGTCGCGAGCAGGCCAGAATGCAAGGAGCGGCACAGCGAGCGCCAAGACATGCCGCGCGGGTAGGCGCGGTGCGAGCGAGCACGCGACACAGCGGATTGGCCGCGCAGCAGCTTAATTGGAGGGAATGATGAGCTTCAGCCTGCATGGTATTCCAGTCTCCAGCGGCATCGCCATCGGCTACGCCCACCTGGTCTCGCACACCACCCTGGAGGTGGCGCACTACGTGCTGCCGCCGGAACGCGTGGCGGACGAACTGGTGCGCTTCGAGGCCGCGCTGGAAGCCACCCGCCAGGAGCTCACTGGACTCTACGCCAAAGGCCCGGTCAACATGGCCGGCGGGGACGAATTCGCCGCCTTCCTCGACCTGCACCTGATGATCCTCAACGACGAGCACATCAGCCAGGCGCCGCGCGAGATGATAGAGCGCGAGCACTGCAATGCCGATTGGGCGCTCAAGGTGCAGCTCGACGACCTCGCAGCGCACTTCGACGCCTTCGAGGATCCCTACCTGCGCGAGCGCAAATCCGATGTGGTGCAGGTGGGCGAGCGCATCCTGAAATCGCTGATCGGCCACCCCGGCCATGTGCCCCCGGTGCCTGACCACGACGGCAACATGATCCTGGTCGCGCACGATCTCAGCCCCGCCGACCTCATCCAGCTCAAGCCCCAGCAATTCGCCGGCTTCATCACCGACCTCGGCGGCGCCACCTCGCACACCGCCATCATTGCGCGCGGCCTTAATACCCCTTGCGTGGTCGGCCTGCACCATGCGCGCGAACTGCTGCACGAGAACGACCCCATCATCGTGGACGGCGGGCAGGGCGTCATCATCGTCAACCCGGACAAGCATATTCTCGCCGAATACCGCCTGCGCCAGAGCCAGATCGAGCTGGAGCGGCAAAAGCTGCGCCGCCTGCGCGCCACGCGCGCCAACACCCTCGACGGCGAGATCATCGAGTTGCACGCCAACATCGAGTTGCCGCAGGACCTGGGCGAAGTGAAGAAGAACGGCGCGACCGGCATTGGCCTGTTCCGCAGCGAATTCCTGTTCCTCAACCGCTCCGACCTGCCGGACGAGGAAGAGCAGTTCGAGGCCTACCGCGCCGTGGCCGAAGGCATGAAAGGCCTGCCCGTCACCATCCGTACCTTCGACCTCGGCGCCGACAAGCAGCTCTCCGGCGCCAAGCGCGTGGCCAGCAACCCCGCGCTGGGCTTGCGCGCCATCCGCCTGTCGCTGGCCGAGCCCGGCCTGTTCCGCACCCAGTTGCGCGCCCTGCTGCGCGCCTCGCACTACGGCAACGTGAAAATTCTTGTGCCCATGCTGTGCAGCGTGTCCGAGATCAACCAGACCCTGAATTTTCTCGCCAACATCAAGCACGAACTGGATACCGAGGGCATCCCCTACAACCGCAACATCCCCGTCGGCGGCATGATCGAGATCCCGGCCGCGGCGCTCGCGCTGAGCGCGTTCACCAAGAAGCTCGACTTCCTCTCCATCGGCACCAACGACCTCATCCAGTACACCCTGGCCATAGACCGCACCGACGAGGAAGTCGCCCACCTCTACGATCCGCTGCACCCGGCCGTGCTGCAACTGCTCGCCCACATCATCGGCGGCGCAAACAAGGCCGGCATACCCATCTCGGTGTGCGGCGAAATGGCCGGTGAACTGGATTACACCCGCTTGCTGCTGG
>Ga0075276_10000029_pt1 | contig 44632 bp, 42 predicted proteins | sample SF_Rice_5C_80N_4_FD_69770 | JGI IMG/M metagenome (GOLD analysis project Ga0075276, IMG submission 69770) | Rice paddy soil microbial communities from Twitchell Island, California, USA - SF_Rice_5C_80N_405 | ecosystem: Environmental > Terrestrial > Soil > Paddy field/soil | place: USA: Twitchell... | reverse complement strand
AGGGGAGATCGACTCCCGGACAGCCGTTGCGGTGACCACGGTCTGTGGCGCGTTACAGCGGTCGATGCCGTTGTCAGAGCTTCAAGATCGCTTGACGGCACTCGAGCAAAAGCAGGTAGTAGAGGATGGGACTGCGAGCCAGAGCGTCGTCACCGTGGATTCTGGGGCTAATCCTGCCGGAAATGGACCGAAGCTTGCCAAAGACGCACAAGATGAGAATACGAGCGATAAGAACGCGACCGCTGAAACCGCCGTGGCTCCCATTGCCGCCAACACTGGTGTTTCAAAACCTGCAGCTAGCACGAGTACAGAATCAAACGACTGCGATCTGGAAAATGGCGAAGCTCAGCTCGAAGATGATGGCTCCGCTCCACCTAAACCCAATAACGGAAACGATGAGTTATAAGGGTTCACTGGCTTGAAGCCTTGCGAAAGACAAAGCCAGCACCGATCGCCAGACAGAAGGAGGCGGTGGAAGTTGGCAATATACCTGCACGCCGGACGACAGCGCGGGCGGGCGTGGTACAGTGCGCTGCTCCGGGCAGTTGCAGCTCAGTTTTGTGCCGCTGATGACGGATAGCTGGCGCGCTCCACCTGATGGCGGGAGCGGAGCGCGAGGCGTTGTGCTGAAGGAGGTGGGGATATTGCTGATCTATTGGGCACTTCAGCGAGCTGTTACAACCATTGACAATCGTTGACCAATCGTTACATGCCGTGCCGAAGGCTGGCCGAATCCAATCCTGGTGAAAAAGGCAATTGGCAAGGATCTGGAGGGCCATATGAAACGCGGCAAATGGATAGTGGCAAGAGCAGCTTTGGCGCTGGGGCTCAGCGTGGGGGCTTTTGCTCAGGAGCAACCTCGGTATGACGGCCGGGGCGGGGAAGCGGCCTGCTACACCCAGCGATGAGCGCGCTCGCGCTCAAGCCTGGAACAACAATTACCGGGATGACGGCGGCAGCTACAGCGATCGGGACGGCCGCGACCGCGACCGGGACCGCTATGATCGCCCCCACCAGATCAGAGACCGTGATCACCGCGACCGCGACCACGGACGGCAGGATCGCGACGATCGTGGCAGAGATCGCGACTAAAACTCGCGTTCAGCGTGTCCAGGACAACAAATACCCTTCGGACAAAAGACCAAAAAATACCTGTTGCTCCACGGAAGAAGCGTTCGGTTTTAGACAATTGCTTAGGGCGGGAGTTTGGTCGCGGCGTGCGCGTTGCTGCTAGAGACGGCTGCCGCTAACTCTCTGGACTTCTTCGGCAATGTGCCCGGCGGCACTGTCGATTTCGCGCCCGCATTCGGCGCACAACCGTCGGTCAGGCCTAGGAGATTTGCCGGCAAAGGTAATAGGGCAATGTTTGGATGTTTTCCTCGCCGTCGCAGAGGGCGTGCTTACCTGCTGCCGATACGGAAGTCCAAGCCTCCGCTGACCCGCAAATGGCCGGCGCTGTCGTCGCCCAGGTAAGCGCGGATGTAGTCTCCGGCTACGCGCAGCGCGACGTGGTGGAACATATGGAAGTCCACCCCCCCTCCCCCGCCCATGGCAAAACCCGTCTCGCTGCCCTTGAGGCTTGGTGCCGCAGGGGCCCCATTGATCAGTTCAGTGGTTTCCACAGTTACGGTGGCTCCCCCAAAAAGGGCCCGGGCAAAGGGCTGCAGCCGTCCGCTCTGACGCATCGTCACCTGCGGCCCGCCCATAAAGGTGTAGAACCGAATGCGATCGCGCAGAATGTCCGTAACGCCCGGTGCCTGCAGCAGAGTAAGGTTCCTTGTGTTGTAGTTGCCGCTGAAATCAAGGACGCCACCCAGCCAGTGATTTGTATTTTCCTGCAAGGAGGTGTTCCAGCCGCCCAGATTCACGTGAGACCCCAGTTGCAGGGGAGGGAGGCCCAGAATTTGTGACGCCAGGTTCAGTTCGCTTTGCGCATTGCCCGTGTTGAAGCGAGTGTACTGGTAACCGCCAAATAGCTCCCATCTCGGGGTGTCTTGGCCGAGAGCGACCATAGCGGTAAAAAGTAGCGATAGCAGCACTGCGACAGTCTTCATTCCACCCCCAATGCGAAACCCTGGGCAATTTTTCTTGAGAATCGTTAAATTGTCGCAATCTATTTGGCTGAGGGTCAAGTAACCGGCGAGGGTCCCAGGGTTTGCCCCTCCGTAACTCGCCCCTTCCTCTTTTGCCAGGGAGAAGCCGTGGCAAGCCGGCTACCTGTCCGAAGGCCTGGCTGCCGGTCAAGCTGATCGTTGGGGCAGTTGCGCGCCGCTGACGAAAGTGGTGGGTGTCGGGCTGTCGTTCCAGTTCACCACGGACGCGCTCGTGAACCCGGCGCCCATCACCGTCCGGTGAATCCTGCTCCGACGGGAGCCACCCTGGCCGGCAACAGAGGCTGGTTGATGACCGGTGTGGGATTAACCATCTGGCCAGCAGTCTCAAACTCAGGAACAACACAACAGCGCAAAGCCGGGCAAGCGCGCGCATAGTGGCTCCTTCCAGCAGAAAACAAGGAGTACCGGGGCCGAATCAAAGCCCGCGCGGGAGGGTTGAACGTGAGCAAGAGGAGAGGAAAGCCAGCGCGAACAGCTCGTCGGAAGGCTGTCCTGTTTGTAGCACAGAGTCTGTGACCGAGGTCAAAAAAATAATGTCAATTTCGGAACAATTTCTATGAGCGGAACTTTCTTGCACAAAATGGGAAAGTTGTTGGGCGAATCGGGGCCTCCCCCAGCCGGCACCTGAGCCGGCCTCTTTTTGTGAGGCTGGTGCGAGCATCCCCGGCAAGCTGCAGCAATGGAATCTTAAATGCTCATGACAAATCGGCTTGACAGGGTTTGCCAGCATGACAATATGTCGGAAGTGCTTGTGGACACTAACGTTGCCGTAGAAAAAGAGCAGGCCTCCGGCCGGGTGGCCCGTGGTTGGGCTGCGGCGGCCCTGTTTCCGGCGGAATGGAAAAAGGCGGCCGGGTGGGCGATTGCGGTTTGGGCCGCGGCATTGGGACTGTTTCACCACACCGCCTGGTTGATTGTTACCACCTGGGTCGGGAGCAGGACTTTCTCGCATGGATTTCTTATCGTCCCCATATTTCTGTACCTGGTGTGGATCCGGGCAGACCGCCTCATGGCCTTGCGTCCGCGGCCGGCGTATTGGATGGCCGGGATTCTGGCTCTCTTGACCGGGATATGGCTCCTGAGCAGTCTGGGCCATGTGCGCGTGGTCCAGGAGTTCGCGCTGCTGGGCATGCTGGAAGCCATGATTTGGATGGTGCTGGGAACAGCGGTGGTTCGAGCCTTATGGTTCCCACTGCTGTTTTTGTTTTTTGCTGTTCCGTTTGGGGAATCCGCAATTGGCCCGCTGCAGGACTTTACGGCTCATTTCGCGGTAGGATGTCTGCGATTATCGCAGGTACCTGTTATTTTGGAGCACCGCACCATCTGGGTTCCTTCCGGCCCCTGGATAGTGGCGGAAGCGTGCAGCGGCATACGTTACCTGATCTCCTCGCTGGTGTTGGGCCTGGTTTACGCCTCCCTGGTTTACCGCTCAAGACGGCGGCGGGCGCTGTTCGTTCTGGCTTCCGTTGCAGTTCCCATCGTGGCCAACGGCATCCGAGCGTACGGAATCATCCTTCTGGCTTACGTTACTAATAACCGTCTGGCGGTGGGCGTGGACCACATCATTTACGGGTGGGTTTTTTTCACCGCGGTGCAACTGCTGCTGTTCAGCCTTGGGCTCAGGTGGCACGAAGCGGCGGCGCCTGCTCCAGCCAACCAGGAGATGCTGGCAGGCGATACGCGCAAAACCAGCAGCAGCCGTGGGATTGCTGCAGCGGCCGTGTGCGCCATGTTTTTGGCAGGGGTCGCGTCCGCGTCCGAGGCCTACCTTGCAAAACGGGCCAGCGTAGATTCACCCCAGCCTTTCTTGGCCGTCAGTGCTCCTTGGCAGGCGGTGGATTCCCTGGGGCACGGATGGGCGCCGTTACTCCATTCCCCTTCCCAAATGAGCAGCAGTTATCAGTCCGGCGGTCATGTGGTGGACGTCTACCTGGCGCAATATTCCGCGGCCAAGGCCGTTGAGCTGGTGAGCGGCTACAACCAAATCACCGATGCCCGTGTGTGGTCGGAAAACACAGGCGGTTTTCGCACGATCACCATGCAGGGAGGAACCGCGACCGTCCGCTGGGACATTATTGAATCGCCAACCGCTTCGCGACTGGTATGGCGCTGGTACTGGATAGATGGCCTGCCCAGTGCGGACGCCACGCAGGTCAAGCTGGCGCAGGCTAAGGCCCGCCTGCTGGCTCGCCCCACCACGGTGACGGTGGCGGCGGTTTCTGCCGAGTACTTGAGTGATCCCTCGCAAGCAGCCAGCGACCTGCAAGCATTTCTGAATCACGCTTTCTTGACATTCCCGCCAGCCAAGTGAAACCCGACCCGTGACCTAGCGGGACTCTAGTCTTCGCGCCCGGCAGACCGGCGCAGGTCACCGATCCGCCGGGTGCGTGAGTTCAGGCTGCCGCCTTGCGGGCCTGCTGGACCGATTTCACAAATTTCAGCAGGTCGGCGTTGACTTCATCCTGGTGCGTAGCCGTAAGGCCGTGCGGCCGGCCGGGATAGTAAATTTCCTGCGCTCCCTTGATGAGCTTGGCCGATTTCTTCGCGGAATCCTTAATGGGCACGATCTGGTCATCCTCACCGTGCATGACCAGCGTGGGCACATCGAATTTCTTGAGGTCCTCGGTGAAGTCAGTCTCGGAAAACGCCTTGATGCTGTCGTAGGCGTTCTTTAATCCGGCCTGCATGCTCCATAGCCAGAACTGGTCCAGGATTCCCTGCGAGACTTTCGCGCCTGGCCGATTGGCGCCATAGAACATTACGGCAAAGTCCTTGTAAAACTGCGAGCGGTCCTTGAAAAGGCCACGCCGCAGTTCGTCAAACACTTCGATCGGGAGCCCCTCGGGATTGGCAGCGGTCTTCACCAGGAGCGGCGGCACCGCGGCAATCAGTACGGCGGCGGCCACCCGCTTGGTGCCGTGGCGTCCGATGTAGCGCGCCACTTCGCCTCCGCCGGTGGAGTGACCGACCAGCGTGACTTGGTTGAGATCGAGTGCCTCAATGACGGCTGCCAGATCGTCGGCGTATCCGTCCATGTCGTTCGCAGACGAAGCCTGGCTCGAGCGGCCATGGCCACGCCGGTCGTGCGCGACCGCGCGGAAACCATTCTGGGCGAGGAAAAGCATTTGCCCGTCCCAGGCGTCCGCATTCAGCGGCCATCCATGCGAAAAGGTTACGACCGGGCCCTTGCCCCAGTCCTTGTAGTAGATTGTCGTGCCATCTTTTACCGTGATCGTGCTCATATCAGTCCTCTCCTTAAAGTCTGTAAAGTCTGTGCGAGTAGAACCACTCGCGGTTTCAGGTTTTATTTGGCGGGCACCAGTATGGGAGCGCCTTTGTTTTTCACGAAGAACACAACGAATTTGGCCGGTTTGGTTGGGCTAGCGTTCTGCCCGACGACGTGGACGTCATTCGGGCCCTCGTAGAAGGTCTGACCAGGTCTCAGGGTCACTTTCTTTCCGCCTCTCACCTGCATCACGACCGAGCCTTCCAGCACATAGACAAACGCATGTGCATTGTGGCGGTGTATTTCGTCCGCGTGGCCCGGCGGGTACTCCACGGTGATCATCACACCTGCTTTGCCGGGAAGGTCCGTCAGGTCTTTCGACATGAGCTGCGTTACCTTAGCCTCCTGTGCTACCAGGGCGGTGGACATGAGACACGCGAGCGCCAAAATTGCTTTTGTGAACGTCATAAACTTAGCCTTTCGCTTGACCGACGCCATTTCAGTGTGTTGTGTGTATTGGTCGGTAGTTTGACGTTACGCGTAGTGGCGCACGAGTCCCTGTTGGGTACTCACCCCATCTTCACGCAGCCGGTCTTTGTGTTGCGGGCTGGGCGAGCCAGGTTTCGAAACGTGTCTCGCCGAGTCGTACGTTATTACCCGGAAGCAGTGTTTTCTCGCTGATTTTCGCTCCCGAGTAACGCGCGTTTAGGTCGGTGATGACTTTGCGGGGATCTTTGAGCGACGCCAGGCGCCGCTGGACTAGTTCATCCAGGCGAAACTGTTCCGGGCCGCCAATTTCCACGATGCCGTTTACCGGCGGGCCCACCGCGACTCTGGCTACGCCACTGGCGACATCGTCGGCAGCCATGGGCTGGAAAAGCACGGGAGGCAAATGCACTTCGTCGCCGACCATGGACCAGTCGGCCAGGCCCTTGAGGAACTCGTAGAACTGCGTGGCGTGCACGATTGTGTAGGGGATGGAAGATTCTCTGATCAGCTTCTCCTGAGCGATCTTGCCGCGGAAGTAGCCGCTTTCCGACAGCCGGTCGGTTCCCACAACCGATAGCGCAACGTGATGTCCTACCCTTGCGGTCGCTTCATTGCTGAGGAGGTTACGAGTTGAGGTTTCGAAAAACTTCAGTACGGATGCGTCGTCCCAGGCGGGAGAGTCGGATACGTCCACGACTACCGAGGCGCCTTGCAGCACTTCGCCCAGTCCCTCACCCGTGATGGTGTTGACTCCCGTATTGGGTGCTGCCGCTACCGCCTCGTGTCCGTGCTCCCGAAGCTTACTGACAACCTTTGATCCAATGCGTCCCGTACCGCCGATCACCACGATTTTCATCATTGTCTCCTTTATTTTTGGGTGCAGTGCCACCCGTCGTATGCCACCCATTGATCAAGCGGCTGCTGAGTTTCTGTTCCGGTGAGTTCCGCTTCGGCTTGCAGCCAATTTTCCAGATCGTGTCCTTCCATCCGATTGTGCTGCTCGTATATCTCATACGCCCGCGCGCGGATTTGCGCTTGCAGTTCGGTTGCATCGGTTTGCTGTGTTTTCGGTTTGGGGGAGGTTAAGGGAATTGGCATACAACCTCCGGAGAGAACGCATTTATTTGTGTTTCCTATAATCCCCCTCTGCTCCACCACATGCAAGTCTCTGGAAACCTCTCCAGGAAAATGGCCAGGCTGGGTCCGGCCGCAGGCGTGAGGCCTGTGCCCACATAAAATGTTTGTCCGCTAATCCCACAAACTGTGGATATTTGGGTGTCGCCCCGGCCGGTGCGCCTAGGTAGAATGGAACTAACGAAATCCAATTCTAAGTAGCTTTCCAGAGGGCATGGCCGAACAGTTCATCCATCTTCACCTGCATACCGATTACTCGCTGCTCGACGGCGCCTGCGACGTGCACAAGCTGGTAGAGCGGGTGCATGCGCTGGGTATGCCGGCCGTGGCCATGACCGACCACGGCAACATCTTCGGCGCGGTGGACTTTTTCAATGCCGCCACCAAGCACGGGGTCAAGCCCATCATCGGCTGCGAACTTTACGTCTGCAAAAAAGACGACCACCGCACCGACCGCACCCCTCCCGACGGCGACACCTACAACCACCTGCTGGTGCTGGCGGAGAACGAAGAAGGCTACCGCAATCTGGCCAAGATCACCTCGGAAGCTTCGCTGCATGGTTTCTACTACAAGCCTCGTGTCAGCAAGAAGTTCCTGGCCGAGCACACCCGGGGACTGATTGCCCTTTCCGGCTGCCTGAAGGGCGAGGTTTGCGAGCGCCTGACGGAAGGGAAGTATGAAGAGGCGAAGAAGGCGGCGGCTTTCTACCGCGAGATCTTCGGCCCGCGGAGTTTTTTCGTCGAAATCCAGGATCAGGGCCTGGAGATGGAACGCCGCATTCACAAGGACCTGTTCCGCCTGGGGCAGGAGCTGGGCACGCCGCTGGTGGCCACCAATGACAGCCACTATCTGTGCGAGGAAGACGCCCACGCCCAGGACGTGATGGTTTGTATCCAGACCGGCAAGTCCATCCAGGACACCAACCGGATGAAGTTCCAGGGCACTGAGTTTTACGTCAAGAGCTACGACGAGATGTACCGCGTGTTCAAAGACGCGCCCGACGTGCTCTCCCAGACCCTGGCCATCGCCGAGCGCTGCAATCTGCGCCTGGAAAAAATCAGTCATCCCTTCCCGCGCTTCGACGTGCCCGAAGGCGAGACCCTCGACACCTATTTCGAAAAAGTGGCCCGCCAGGGCTTTGCCCGCCGGGTTGAAACTTTGCGCTCACTGGCGGCCCAGGGCCGGCTGAAGCATCCGCTCACCGAATACGAGCAGCGGCTCGCGCGCGAGATCGGCATCATCCAGCAGATGAAGTTTGCCGGCTATTTCCTGATTGTCTGGGACTTTATCCGCTACGCCAAGGAGAACCATATTCCCGTGGGGCCGGGGCGCGGCTCGGCGGCGGGCTCGCTGGTCTCTTATGCCATGGGCATCACCGACATTGATCCGCTGCAGCACGACCTGCTGTTCGAGCGCTTCCTCAATCCGGAACGCGTCTCCATGCCCGATATTGACATTGACTTCTGCATGAACCGGCGGGGCGAAGTCATCAACTACGTCACCCAGAAATATGGGCGGGAGAACGTGGCCCAGATCATCACCTTCGGCACCATGGCGGCCAAGGCGGCCATCAAGGACGTGGGCCGGGCCATGGAAATTCCCTATGCCGAGGTGGACCGCATCGCCAAAATGGTGCCCACCACGCTGAACATCACCATTGATAAGGCGTTGGAGGATTCGCCTCCGCTCAAAACCGCTTACGACAATGACGGCCAAGTCAAGCAGTTGATTGAAACGGCGAAGAAGCTCGAAGGCCTGGTGCGCAACTCCGGCGTGCACGCCGCCGGGGTGGTGATTTCGCCGCGGCCGCTGATCGAACTGGTGCCGCTGCACAAGACCAAGAACGACGAAATCGTCACCGCCTTCGACATGACCGCCATCGAGAAGCTGGGCCTGTTGAAGATGGATTTCCTCGGGCTCACCACGCTCACCATTCTCGATGACGCGCTCAAGCTGATCGCGCAGACCCGCGGGCAACAGATGACGCTGGATGACATGCCGCTCGAGGACAACGAAACCTACGAGAAGGTCTTTCACAAGGGGCTGACCTCGGGCGTCTTCCAGTTTGAATCGCACGGCATGAGGGACGTGCTGCGCCGCTACCAGCCCAACTCCATCCAGGACCTGACCGCCCTCAACGCGCTCTATCGTCCCGGCCCCATCCAGGGCGGCATGATTGACGACTTCATTGACCGCAAGCACGGCCGCAAGAAAATCGAATATGAGTTGCCGGAGCTGGAGGAAAACCTCAAAGAAACGCTGGGCGTCATTGTTTACCAGGAACAGGTGATGCAGATCGCCAACCGGCTGGCCGGCTACTCCCTGGGAGAAGCCGACCTGCTGCGCCGGGCCATGGGCAAGAAAAAGGCCGAAGAGATGGCCAAGCAGCGGGAGCGCTTCGTGGATGGCGCCACCCAGCGCGGCTTTCCGCCCAAAAAGGTCGAGAAGATTTTCGACCTCATGGAGCAGTTTGCCGGTTATGGCTTTAACAAGTCGCACTCCGCAGCCTACGCCCTGCTTGCCTACCACACTGCCTATCTGAAAACGCATTACCCGGTGGAGTTCATGGCCGCGCTGCTTACCTCGGTGACCGGTAACACTGACGAGGTGGTGAAGTACATCAACGAATGCCGCGAGATGGGAATTGCGGTAGAGGCTCCTGACATCAACGTAAGCGACGCCAACTTCACGCCCCACGGCGCCGCCATCCGTTTCGGTCTGGCGGCGGTGAAGAACGTGGGCCACAATGCCATCGAATCCATCGTGGCGGCGCGCAAGGAACTCGGCCGCTTCCAGACCATCTACCAGTTCTGCGAGAAGGTGGACCTGCGCCTGCTGAACAAGCGCGTGCTGGAATCGCTGATCAAGAGCGGGGCCATGGATTCGTTGGGCCGCCGGGCGCAGCTCATGGAGGTGCTCGACAAAGCCATGGAGCGCGCTGCCAAGGCGCAGCGCGACGCCGAATCCGGCCAGCACGGTTTGTTTGGCGTCTTCCAGCAGGAGCATGAGCACGCCCACAACGACCATCTTCCCGAGGTGCCGGACTGGGACGAGCACCAGCGCCTGGCCGCGGAAAAGGAGATCCTGGGCTTCTTCATCACCGGCCATCCGCTGGAGAAGTACCGTGACAGGCTGCGCGACCTGAATGCGCGCGCCGCGGAAGAGGTCGGCCAGATGAAGTACTCCACCGGCAAGGACGAGGAGATCTGCATTGGCGGCATCATCGCCAACGTGCGCGTGCTCAAGTCCAAGCGCGGCGACCTCTACGCCCAGGCCACGCTGGAGGATATGACCGGCTCGCTCGACATGCTGGTGTTTCCCGACGCCTACAAGCGCCTGGGAGAGCGGCTGAAGCTGGAAGTGCCGGTGCTGGTGCGCAGCGGTGTAAGGGTGGAGGAGGGCGCCAATCCCAAGCTCACGGTCAGCGAGATTATGCCCCTGGAGGACGCCCGTCCCAAGCTGGCCAATCACCTGCGCATCCGTATCCCGCTGGAGACGGCCACCGCAGCCACCGTGGACCATCTGCACGTGCTCTGCACCGAGCGCAAAGGCGCCGCCAAGGTGTTATTTGACGTGGAGCGCCAGGGCGACTTCATGGTGGTGATGGAAGCCGAAGGCTATAATGTCCAACCAGACCGCAACTTCATTGACCGCGTGGAGGAGCTTTGCGGGCGGGGCAGCGTGCGGATTATAGATTGAAGCGAGTGGCAGCCACGACGAAACACGGCTCAGGCGGAGCGGGGATCGGGGCGGCGCGGGCACGCGATGGCAGCGACGGTGTTTTTGCCGTTTCTGAATTCCTGCTCTCCATGGTGGAATCGCTGTGGGAAGCGTCGGTGGACGGCCGGCAGACCAGAATGGAATCGGCAACCAAAGCACAAAACGAGCTGGAACGAATCGAGCAGCAGATCGAGCAACTGGAGACCCTGGCAGGCGAGAACCAGGATGCCCACCGTAAGTTGCAGCAACTGCACGAGCGCGTCAATGCCTTGCGGCAGCAGATTTACGCCCATCTCAATGCCTGGGAAAAGACCGAGCTGGCCCGACATCCCCAGCGTCCTTACTTGCTGGACTACGTGGAGCGCATTTTTGCAGACTGGAGCGAGTTGCACGGCGACCGTGCCTTCGGCGACGACCCTGCCATTGTCTGCGGCATGGCCCGGTTCCACGGCGACGAGGTGCTGGTGCTGGGGCACCAGAAAGCGCGCGACACCAAGCAGAAGGTGTACCGCAATTTTGGCATGCCCAATCCGGAAGGCTACCGCAAGGCACTCCGGGTCATGCATCTGGCGGAAAAATTCGGGCGGCCGATTTTCACCTTTGTGGACACGCCCGGCGCTTATCCCGGCCTGGGAGCCGAGGAGCGGGGACAGGCGGAAGCCATCGCCCGTAACCTGCGGGAAATGGCGCGCCTGCAGGTGCCCATCGTCACCACCATCACCGGGGAAGGGGGCAGCGGCGGGGCGCTGGCTATCGCCGTGGCCGACCGGGTGCTGATGATGGAGAATGCCATTTACTCGGTGATTTCACCCGAGGGCTGCGCCTCCATCATGTGGCGCGATGCCGGCAAAAAGGAGCTGGCGGCGCAGGCGCTGCGCATCACCGCCACCGATCTGCGCGAACTGGGCTGTGTGGATGATGTGGTATCCGAGCCGGAGGGCGGCGCCCATCGCGACCATGATGCCGCCGCCGCCCTGGTGGATAAGGCCCTGCTCAAGAGCTATAGCGAGCTCAAAAAAATCCCTGCTTCAGCTTTAGTCGCCTCACGATACAATAAGTTCCGTCAGATGGCGCGGTTCTTCCGCGAAGACTAGTGCCGGCCGGTTTATCAGTCCTGTTCCCCCGCTGCTCGCGGCTTTGCGCCTTCTTAGGCGGTTTGTATAATGGATAGTCTCCCCATAAATGCGAAGCCCATTCCAGTCCCGCTGCAGGGCATCATAAGGATAAGACTCCATGGCCACCACTGATATAGCGATCCAGCATGCCGGCCAACCCACCGGCAAACCCATCATCAACGATATGAGCATTCAGGTAGCCACCGTGAACGGCTCCGGTTCCCAGAGTTCCAACACGGTGCTGCTGCGCACCATTTTCCAGATGGGCGTTCCCGTTTCCGGCAAAAACCTGTTTCCCTCCAATATTGCCGGCCTGCCTACCTGGTACACCATCCGCGCCAACAAGGACGGCTACATCGCGCGCAAAAAGGAAATTGATTTCCTGGTCGCCATGAACCCGGAAACCGCGCAGGAGGATGTGATGTCGCTGGGCGATGGCGCGGTCGTGCTCTACGACGAGCCTCTCAACCTGCGCAGCCTTCGCCAGGACCTTATTTTCTATTCCGTGCCCTATGACAAACTGGTGGCCACCGTTTGTCCGGAAGCCAAGCTGCGCAAGCTGGTCAAGAACATGGTGTACGTGGGAGTGGTGGCCCGCCTGCTCAACCTGGACATGGCGGAAGTGGAAAAGGCCATCCGCAAGCAGTTTGCCCGCAAGGTGAAGGCAGCGGAACTGAACCTGGCGGCCGCGCGCGCCGGCTACGACTACGCCGTGGCCAGCCTGACCAAGCAGGATCCCTATCGCATTGAGCGCATGGACAAGAACCGGGGCAAGATCATTATTGACGGCAACTCGGCCTCCGCCCTGGGCTGCATGTTTGCCGGCGTCACCGTGGTCACCTGGTACCCGATTACACCTTCCTCCTCGCTGGTCGAAACCCTGATTGACTACATGAAGGAGTACCGCATCGGGCCTGACGGTAAGGCCACCTTCGCCATCGTGCAGGCCGAAGACGAACTCGCCGCCATCGGCATGGTCATTGGCGCCGGCTGGGCGGGTGCCCGCTCCATGACCGCCACCGCCGGACCGGGTATTTCACTGATGTCAGAATTCGTCGGCCTCGCCTACTACGTCGAGGTGCCGGCAGTCATCTGGGACATCCAGCGCGTGGGACCCTCCACCGGACTGCCCACTCGCACCTCGCAGGGCGATGTGCTCTCCACCGCCTTCCTCTCCCACGGCGATACCAAGCATATCCTGCTGTTCCCCTCGTCGCCGCATGAGTGCTTCAGCTTTGCCGGCGAGGCTTTCGATTTAGCGGAGCAGTTGCAGACGCCGGTGTTCGTGCTCTCCGACCTCGATTTGGGCATGAACAACTGGATGTCCGAGCCTTTTGACTATCCGCAGAAGCCCATCCAGCGAGGCAAGGTGCTGAGCAAGGAAGATTTGGAGCGGCTGGGCGGCGCCTTCCAGCGCTATAAGGACGTGGAAGGGGACGGCATCCCTTACCGCACTCTGCCGGGGACGGAGCATCCGGCGGCGGCCTGGTTCGCGCGCGGCAGCGGTCATAATGAAAAATCGCAGTACAGTGAGCGGCCGGACGACTTCGAGCACAACATGGAGCGCATCAATCGCAAGTTTGAAACCGCGCGCTCTTATGTGCCGCGCCCCGAGGTGCACACCGGCAAGTCGAAAATCGGAATCATCGCTTACGGCACATCGCACTGGGCTATTACCGAGAGCCGCGACCAACTGCGCGCCGAGTACAACCTGGAAACCGATTACCTGCGGGTGCGCGCTTATCCCTTCACCCGCGAGGTGCATGAATTTATAGAGAAGCACGACCGCGTGTACATAGTGGAGCAGAACCGCGACGGGCAGCTCCTGTCATTGCTCAAGCTGGACCTGGCGCCGGAGCGCATTACCCGCCTGCGCAGCATCGCCCACATTCACGGCCTGCCGCTGGACGCGCGTTCGGTAACCGACGAGATCATGATGATGGAGGGCAAGTAAATGGCAAGCACATCCACACCCGCGCCCAAGACCAACCGCATCGGGCTGAGCGTTTTGGACTACAAAGGGGGCAAGACCACGCTGTGCGCCGGCTGCGGCCACAATGCCATCTCCGAGCGCATCCTGGAAGCCATGTACGAAATGGGCGTACAGCCCGAGCGCGTGGCCAAGCTGAGCGGCATCGGTTGCTCCTCCAAGAGCCCGGCCTATTTCATGAACCGCTCCCACAGCTTCAACGCGGTCCACGGGCGCATGCCTTCAGTGGCTACCGGGGCGGTGCTGGCCAATCGCAACCTGCTCGCCTTGGGCGTCAGCGGCGACGGCGATACCGCCTCCATCGGCATGGGCCAGTTCATCCACCTCATGCGGCGCAACCTGCCCATCATCTACATTATCGAGGATAACGGGGTGTACGGGTTGACCAAGGGCCAGTTCTCCGCCACCGCCGATATCGGCTCCAAGCTGAAGACCGGTGTGGTCAACGACCTGCCTGCGATTGATACCTGCGTGCTGGCCATCCAGTTGGGCGCCACCTTTGTGGGGCGCTCCTTCTCCGGCGACAAGAGGCAGTTGGCGGCCATGATGAAGGCGGCTATCGCACACCGCGGCACCGTTATGCTCGATGTGATTTCGCCTTGCGTCACCTTCAATGACCACGAGGGTTCCACCAAGTCCTACAAGTACATGAAGGACCACGACGAGCCGCTGCACGAAGTGAGCTTCGTGCCGTCGTTCGAGGACATCAGCGTGGACTACGACCCCGGCACCACCCTGGACGTGACCATGCATGATGGCTCGCAGCTCCGTCTGCGCAAGCTGGAAGAAGAGTACGACCCCACCAACCGCATTGCCGCCGTCGGCCGGCTGTTAGAGGCGCACGACAAAAACGAGGTGCTTACAGGGGTGCTTTACGTGAACACCAAGGCGCCCAACTTTATTGACCTGGTGAACATGACGGACAAGCCGCTGGCCACTTTGCCGCAAGAGCTTACCCGTCCCAGCCGCAAGGTGCTGGAAGAGTGTATGGAAGAATTGCGCTAGGGCAGTTCTCGGTACAAGGTTCCCAGTTCTCGGCGAAAAGCTTCTTTTGTGGCGCGGGCGTCCTCGCCCGCGGGCATCATCCTTGGACGCAGGTTTCCTGTGGCGGAACGGCTCCTTACCGCTGATTCCCGACTACCGGCTCCCGGTTTTAGCGCCGCTTCCTTTTTCCTGTGGTCTTCTTTCTGCTGACTTTTCTGCCGTCAATAGATTCCTCCTCATCGCGGTCCAGCAGGCTGGCCTGCTGGGGTTCGCCGCTATGTTCGGCATTCTCACCGGGTTCGGGGAAGTCGGTATCGGATGACTTAAGCATTGGATCTTCTCCGCGATGAGGCAGTTGCCCCGCCATCGAGGTGTTGCCCTTTTCCCGTGGATCTTCCGGCTCGAATGCTCCCTTGTGACTGTCCATGTCCACCGTCCTGGTCAATAACGGCATAAGCGCCCTCCCTCTGATGTCCGTGGCTACTCTAATTGTTGCTCCCCGGTAAGTGGAGAACGCAACTTTTTGGTGTTTTTGGGTTTGTAAAGTCAGCCATAAAGTGCAAGAGTGGGAAAGTCAGGGGGCGTGGATGAAGCAAGCAGGACGGCTGCTGTGCCTGTGCTTCTTATTGAGCCTTGGATCGTGGTCGCAAGACGCGCCCTCAACCCCGCCAAAGTCGCGCAAGGCGCACGACGCCCCCGCGCACACGATGGCACCCCACGCCGCCCGTCGCCTTTCAATGCGAGAGAGGCAGGAACGGGCGCGCATGAGCGCCGAGCAGCGCCGCCAGGCTAAGCTCGCCAAGAAGCAGCGCAAGCAAGCCATGAAGCGCTCCCGCCGCCAGCGCAAAGCACAACTGAAGACTCAGTAGAAAAACGGAAGATAATTCTCACCGCCGAGGCGCAGACCTCGTCGAGGACGAAGCTTCAAAACTGCCTCCTCGGTGTCTCGGCGGTAGATCCTAATGGTGGTGGGGCGAAAGCGTTTTTATTCCGCCGGAGGTGTGCGCCGCGTCCGTGAGGGAACCACGCCCAGCCGCCGCAGCCGCTCACGGGCCTGCGTGGCCTCAGGAGAGCGCGGGAAACGCTGGATCAACTGGCTCAATTCCCGCACCCCGCCCTGTTTGTCCCCCAGTTCTATCAGGGAGTAGCCCTTTTTGAGCTGGGCGGAAGCGGCTTTGTTGCCGCTGGGAAACTGCTGCAGAACCTTATCGTAATCCTGGGAAGCAGCCTGGTAATTTCCGGCGCGATACTCCATTTCAGCCACGTAGAACAGCGCGTTGCCCGCCAGGTCGGTATTGGGATAAGCCTTCACGTACTCGCCGAATTCCTGCTTGGCCAAATCCATGTTGCCGGCATTGTAGTCGCGCACCGCGTTGTTGTAGAGCACGTCAGGGGGCGGAGCCTGGGGCTGCTGCTGCTGCTGGGCTTGCAGGTTCTGCTGGGCCGTCTGCATGGCTTCCAGCTGCTGCGTCACCCGGGCCAGCCGGGCCTTTAGCTCATCCAGGCTGTCATTGAGCGTCTGGATCTGCCCGGAGAGTTGGTCGCTGCGCGTGCCCGCGTCTGTGTTTTGTTTCTGCATTACCTGCTGCAGCTGGGTCATGGTAGCCGCCAGCTTGTTCATGGTGTCGGTGTTCTGCTCGATCAGGTTTTTCATCACGCCCATGCCCTGGTCGAAGGATTGCTGCATGCGCGCCACCTGGTCCTGCAGCGCCTGCACCTGCGTCTGCAGCTGCACAATTTCCTTGCTGACGCCGAAAGCCGGCAAGTTTAGCCACAGCACCGCAACCACAAAAGAAACCGCAATAAGTCTTTGATTTTTCATAGACGTTCCCATTTTGCAGGCAGGAATTCTGCCTTCTTTAGATGCAGAATACCTGCTCGGGGGCCATTTAGCCCAAATCGAGCGTACCCTTCCTGCCGCTATCACCCGGCTCCGGAGGCAGCCATTTCTCACCCCCTAGGATACAGCGGAGGGTGGCGCGCCCGCAGTTCAGCCGCAAGCGCCGCCACCCTCCTTCTTTCTTGGCTCACTTCTGATACACGAAATGAGCCCGCCGGTTTTGTTGCCAGCACTCCTCTGTGTGCTCGGTGCAGAAGGGCTTTTCCTTGCCGTAGCTGATGGTCTTGATGTCCTCGGCGGGAACCCCGTCCTGTACCAGAGCGGTCTTGGCGGCGTTGGCGCGGTTGTCGCCCAAAGCCAGGTTGTATTCGGTTGAGCCGCGCTCGTCACAGTGCCCCTCGATGGTCAACTTGATGGTGGGGTGCTGCTTGAGGAATGCGGCGTCGGCCTGTACCGCTGCCTGCTGGTCGGCCCGTACATCATACTTGTCGAAATCGAAGTAGACGTCTTTAACATTCTGGTTAAAAAGGTCTTCTTCGCTGGCCGTAGGCGCCGGCGGCGGTGGTGGCGGCGGCTGGGTGACAGTGACCCGCGCTGTAGCTTCCTGGGTTCCGCCCGCTCCTTTCGCCGTCAGGTGATAGGTGGCGGAATCAGTGGGCGAAACCGACTGGCTGCCGCTGGGCTGCACCGTACCGATGCCGTTATCAATGCTGACATCGGTGGCGTTCTGAGTCTCCCAGGTCAGCGTCGTAGGCTGGCCCTTCTCGATCGTGCTGGGGTTGGCCGTAAGCGACGCTGTTGGAGCGGCCGGTGGGGGTGGCGGTGGCGGCGGTGGCGGCGCCACTTTCTTCTTGCAGGCGCCGAGCATCAGTACGACGCCTAAGGCGATAACGAGCGTAATCCACTTCTTATGGCTGTGCTTCACCTCATCCTCCCTTGAAAACAAACGCGCCAGGGGACTGGCGCGCGCAATCGAATCTGCGGCTCGCGGGAGAAGTTTCTCCCCCGATGTCCGCCCCAAAAAAAACTCTTCGCGATGAAACTGGCTCGTTCTATTTCCAGCTCCAGTTGGGCTCGTAATTGCCACCCGAGGTGGTTAACGGCTGCTGCTGCGTGCCGTCCGCCAGCATGGTCCAGATCTCCTCCCGGCCGGAGCGGCTCGATTGAAACACCAGGTGCCGGTTATCCGGCGACCAGGAAGGGAAGTCATTACGCCCTTCACCATGAGTCAACTGCGCCCAGGTATGCGTGGTCACGTCCATCACGTAAATGTCCTGCGCCCCCGGCTCACCGGGTCCAAAGCGGCGCATCCAGGAAAACGCCAGAAATTGCCCGTTCGGTGACCATGATGGCGAAACCGCAAAGCCCTCGTCTGTGACGTGCTGCTGATTGGTGCCATCTGCTTCCATAATGCAAATCTGCGGCAGGCGTGTCACTAGGCTTCGCTCCACCCAGGCGATCTGTCCTCCCGTTTTGGGATTCCAGACCGGAGCGACATCGGGACCAGGATGGACGGTCAGGCGCTTCAGGCCTGCGCCGTCGGAATCGGTGACGTAAAGCTCCGGATCGCCGGTGCGCGAAGAAGAAAACGCCAGGTGGGTGCCGTCGGGCGACCAGGCGGGCGTGAAGTTCGAGCCGCCAACATGGGGAAAGTGCACCAGCCGGCCGAGAACCATGGAATACATCAGAATTTCCCAGCCATTCTTGGTCATGCCGCTGAAGGCCACGCGGCTGCTGTCGGGAGAAATGCGCGGTGAGAGGGCGATTGAGCCCGTGTGGCTCAACTGGTGCTGGTTGCCGCCGTCATAATCCATCTCCCAGATTTCCTTGTGGCCGCTGCGGCTGCTGACAAACACAATCTTGGTTTCAGCGATGCCGTTGAGGCCGCCGCCCAGGCGGAAAATAATTTCGTCGGCAAATTTATGGGCAATGCTGCGCGCCGCCTCCGGGCTGGTCGTGTCGTTGTATTGCTTGCCCAGAATTTGCGGATTGCTGGTGTTCTTCAAGTCGTAAAGCCAGCCCTGTACGGTAAGCTTGGCGCCGGTTACGCCCAGGTTGCCGAAAACCAGCATGGCGGCATTGGGAGGCGGGCTGCTCCACTGGCTCATGTTCACATCCTGCGGCGAGCCTGGAACCTGCGTCGGCATGAAGCTTTTCGAAACCATGTCGAAGATGCCGGCGTGGTCCAGATCGTAAAACAGCGTGTTGTCGAATACTTTTTGCAGAGACGCGCTTTGCGCATCGGCGCCGCTGGGTTTGAAATCGGGGACCGCCATGCGCACCTTTTCCACGCCCAGACCGGTGCCGGTGCGAATCCAGTCCTGTTGCGCCACCGCCAACACGCAGCAGAAGAAGACACTGATAACGACGGATATCACACGTTTCATCACTGATTTGACCCTATCAACCTTGGAGTTGAGGATTCAACGAAAATTTCATCCAAGAACCTGAAAGCGCATCAGCGGTGGTAGTCGAACCAGAACTCCACCGAAACTCTGCTGCCCGGGTAATCCGACGGCAGGGGCCCGAAACTGTCAATGCGCTGCAAGGTGTGGATGGCGGACTGGTCGAGCGAGGGCACCCCGCTGGATTGCTCGATCCGAATGTTGGTCGGCTGGCCGGAGCGGGTGATGTCAAAGGTTACGTAACAGCGCGCCGCGGTGCTGATGCGCGGATCAATCTCGTACTTCAGCCAGTTCTCGGAAATCTTGTTGCGCATGGCATTCACGTACCAGCCGAAGCGGCTGCCGAAATCACCGCCTCCGCCGGTGAAGTTGAAGCCGCCCTTGGCCCCCCCGGAGGTGAAGCCGTAAAGGTTAGTCACCGGCCCGCCCTGGCCGTAGGGCACCACATTGCTGGCTTCCGGAATAGGCTGGATGGGTTGGGCGCGCTCCACCGAAGGAATTCGCTCCCGCGGTTTGCGCTTGGCCTCGCGCGTGGGAATAGCAATCGCGTCCGGCTGCTCCACCTCTTTGGGTTGGGGCAGCGACTGCGACAAGCCCTTGGATTCGTTGGCCAGCACGTTTTGCGTCTTGATCGGGCTGGCGGGAAGAGGGATTGTTGAAACCAGAGTGGCGCTCATCGCGTCGCCGCCCGTCCCCGTGCCCGCTCCCCAGTTCTCGCCTGGAAAATGCACCACCGAATACACGATGATGGCGGCGAACAACAGGCCATGCAGGACCGCCGACCAAGCCAGCGGCCGGCGCCAGGGGTCATGCTCGAAGAAAATGTCAGCGCTTGCTGCCATGTTCCTGCAAAGGCTGGGTCACGATGCTCACGTTGGTGATGCCGGACTGCTTCACCGCGTCCATCACCGTTGCGAAGGCGCCAAACGGCACATCCTGATCGGCGCGCAAAAAAATAGATTGCCGCGAGGGATCGCGCAGCTTCTGATGCAGCGCGGCGGCAATGTCGTTGATATTGATGGCCTGGTTGCCCAGAAATACCCGCTGCTGGCGGTCAATACTGATAACCACCCGCTCCTCGGTGATCTCCTTCACGGTCCGCGTCTTGGGCACGTTCACATCAATACCTGATTGCAGCACCGGCGCGGTCACCATGAAGATGATCAGCAGCACCAGGACCACGTCCACCAGTGGGGTGACGTTAATGTCCGAAAGCGAACTCTGAGTGCGGCCCTGAGCGTTAGTAAAAGCCATTAATCACGGACCTCGCTGAGCGCGCTCCGGTAGGTGGAGTGCGGTTGCTGCGGCGGCGGCGCCGGCGCGGTGCGTTCAAACGTATTAAGCAGCTCCAGAGAGAAATCGTCGCTGCGTGCCGCGAACTCCTTGATCTGGTGACTGAACGCGTTGTAAGCGATAACGGCCGGAATGGCGGCAAACAGCCCGGCGGCGGTGGTGATCAGCGCCTCAGAAATGCCGGGCGCGACCGCCCGCAAGGTAGCAGCGCCGGCGGTGCCCAGCCCCTGAAAGGCGTCAATAATGCCCCACACCGTGCCGAACAGGCCGATAAAAGGCGTGACCGCGCCGGTGGTGGCCAGCCAGGGCAGGCGGCGCTCCAGGCGTGTCATTTCTTCCGAGGCGGCAATCTGCGTGGCGCGCTGGATGGCGGTTAGCCGCGGCGCCGCTCCGCCCTGGCGGCGGTATTCGTCATAGGCGTTTTCAAACACCCCCACCAGCGGGCTGGGCTTGAACTGTTCCGCCACTGCCGCAACGTCCTGCAGGCGTGTCGCTTTTCGGAACGCACGTACAAAGCGCCCGCTCTGTGCCCGCGCTCGCTTCAGCGCGCTCCATTTGGCCAGGATGATGGCCCAGGAAAATAAGCTGAACCCCAGCAGGATGAGCAGAACGATCTTGGCTACCGGGCCGGTTTGCTGGATCAGGTTCCCGACCTCGCCACCTACAAAGGCTGCTACAAATTGAGCAATAAGCATCGCAGACGACCAGGCGCAAGGCGCCTGCCGGCCCCCCTATGTTGACAGATTTCCTTTGGGTTACGTGAAAACATTATAGCTCCAGTGATGCGGGAAAGCTCCCAAGCGTCTACCTTAGTTACAGTTGCGAATCAAATCAGGTAACCGGGCAAAGGCCGTAGAAGCGGTGGAAAACGCGGTAACAATGTGGCGCGGGCGCCCTCGCCCGCGTGAGCGCCGGCGTTTTGCCGCCTGTCCTCGTCTTAGCCCCTTTGCTGCGCCCTCGCTCAGGAACTTTAGCCGCAAAGCGGCGTAAGAATGTAGCCCTGCGCATAAGCTCGGGGAATCGAATTCGTGGCTACTGCGAGGGCGAAAGATGCGTTCAGCGCCGCAGCAGCCCACCCCGCCGGTCCGCCAGCGCCAGTACCAGCAGTACGATCAACAGCAGGCCAAGCAGCCCGCTGGGATAGTAGCCCCAGCCCACGCTATACGGCCAGGTAGGCAAGGCAAAGACCAGCAGCAACAATGTGATGAGCAACAGCATGCGATTTCTCCTGTGCATCTACTGACCCTTTCTGTGACTCTTGCGCTTGTGCTGTTTCATGACCGTGCGGGCGGCCACTTCCTTGGCGCGCTTGCCGTAGCGCCCGGAACGCTGCGCGTTTTTTTTGATGTGCTCGTACTGGCGTTGTTCCTTGCTGCCGACCCCGCGCACGTGCTTGCGACCAGGCATGGTGGACCTCCGGGCGGGCCCCCAGGGTGGTGAATGGGCAACGGGCCAAGCGCTTAAACCTTGCGGAGCAGGTTGCATGGAGCTGTCAGACTCAAGCCTTAGGCCCGTTGCACACACTATGATGCAGTTCTAAGGTAAGCAGGTTTGCTTTTCCATGGAACATGGGTAGAGACGTAGCTTGCTACGTCTGGCGTCTTAGGACCTTACACGTAAGGTCTCTACCGAAGCGTATCTGGGGAGTAGCCTCACATGCTATCCTTCCCGCAACTTCCCACGGCAGGCTGAGCAACGTGCTGCGCGAACTGCGTCTGGAAAACTATGCGGTCATTGACAACGTGGTGGTGGAGTTCGCCCCCGGCCTGAACCTGCTCACCGGCGAAACCGGCGCCGGCAAATCCATTCTGATTGACGCGCTGGCCCTGCTGCTGGGGGAGAAGGCCTCCACCGACGTGATCCGCCACCACGCCGAGCGGGCCGTGGTAGCCGCCGTTTTTGAGGCCGAGGGCAAAGCCGGCAAGGCCCTGGGCCAGATACTGGAAGCCAACGGCCTGGACAAGGGAGACGGCGAACTCATCCTGCGGCGGGAAATAGCGGCCGCGGGTAAGGGCAGGGTCTTCATCAACAATCAGCCGGCCACGGTGGCGGTGCTGCGGCAACTGGCATCGCACCTGGCCGCCATTCACGCGCAAAGCGAGTCGCTGGTCTCCTTCGACGCGGCAGCGCGCCTGGAGTTGCTGGATGCCTTTGCCGGCGCGCAGCTCGAGCCGGTTGAAACCGCGTTTCATGAATGGAAAGCAGTCCGCGAGCGCATCGCCGAACTGGAGCGCGATGAGCAGGACCGCCTGCGCCTGCTCGATCTGTGGAGTTTTCAGCAGAAGGAAATTGACGCGGCGCGGCCGCAGGCCGGCGAAGACGACCACCTGGAAAGCGAAAAGCGGGTGCTGGCCAACGCGGAGAAAATCTACGCCGCCGCCATGGGCGCCTACGACGTGCTCTATGAAAGCAATGCTTCGGCTTCCTTGGCCCTGCGCGCGGCTCAGCGCCAGATAGAAGAACTGGCGCGCTTCGAACCCAGCTTTAAGGACCTGGTCGCCGCCCTGGACTCGGCCCGCATCACGGTGGAGGACGCCGCCGCTACCCTGCGCGACTATGCCGGCGGCGTGCAAGCCTCGCCCCAACGCCTGGCGGAAGTGGAAGACCGCCTGGCCACCCTCGACCGCCTCAAGCGCAAGTACGGTCCCACGCTGGGCGACGCGATCGCCTTCGCCGAGGAACTCGCCCGCAAGCTCGCCGAGATGCAGAACAAGGACGAGGTCCTGGGACAACTGCGCAAGGAGTTGGCCGCCGCCGGCCAGCAATACCTCGCCGCCGCCCGGGCTCTCTCCCGCAAGCGCCAGGAGGCTGCCCGCAAACTGGAGAAGCTGGTGGAGCATGAAGCCAATGAGTTGGCCATGAAAGTGCGCTTCCGCATCCAGGTGGCGGGCTCAGGTGAGGAGGCGGGTTGGACGGCCGCCGGCTTTGACGAAGTCGCTTACCTCATCGCCACCAACCCTGGTGAGCCGGAGAAGCCCCTGGAGGAAATTGCCTCGGGAGGAGAGCTCTCCCGGGTCATGCTGGCATTAAAAGCCTGTGTAGAAGCTGGCCAGGGGCCTCAGAGGCGCCGGAACGGGGTGGCTGGCCAGCGGACCCTGGTTTTTGACGAAATTGACACTGGCATAGGTGGCGGGGCAGCTGAGGCGGTAGGGCGTAAGTTGAAGCAGCTGGCCGGCAGCAGCCAGGTTTTGTGCGTCACTCACCTGCCGCAAATTGCTTGTTTCGCGGACCACCATTATCTCATCCAAAAAAGCATAGCGGGAGGGCGTACCCGGACCACGGTCCGGCGAATCCAGGGAAGTGAGCGGACAGACGAGGTAGCCCGCATGTTGAGCGGGGCCCGGCTGACCGAGGCTTCGCGGCGCAATGCAGAGCAGATGCTGCGCGCCCACGCCTGACGCCGTTCGCTGCAGGAATCAAGCCGAACAATGCTAATCCTCGGCTTTTCTGTGGCTTACGTTGACCTGGAGGCGGTTTTTAGGTTAGGTTTGAGGCTTAAACTGTGGGTGAGTACGCCTAAAATAGGGGTTGAATGACAATTTCGGATACTCAAGGGAAGACCCTGCTATTGCTGAAGCCTCGCGGCTTCTGCGCGGGGGTGGTACGGGCCATAGATATTGTGCGCATCGCGCTGGAAACCTTCGGACCTCCCATCTACGTGCGCAAGGAGATTGTGCACAACCGCTTTGTCGTGGAGGAGCTTTCCGCAAAAGGCGCCATTTTCGTGGATAGCGTGGAGGAGGTTCCCACCGGCGAACGGGTCATTTACAGCGCCCACGGCGTCTCCCCCGAGGTGCGGGAAGCCAGTCACCTCAGGAGCTTGCGGGTAATTGACGCCACCTGCCCCCTGGTCACCAAGGTGCACGTGGAGGCGGTCCGTTTTGCCACTCAGGGTTACACCCTGGTTCTGATCGGCCACCGCGACCACGATGAGGTTATCGGCACGCTGGGCGAGGCACCCATGGTTACCCAGGTGGTGGGTTCGCCGGATGAGGTGGATGATTTGGTGGTGCCCGATCCCAACCGGGTGGCCTATCTGACCCAGACCACGCTCAGCCTGGACGAAACCAAGGACATTATCGAAGCTCTGCGCATGCGCTTTCCCAATATCAAAGGCCCGGCGGCGCAGGACATATGCTATGCCACCCAGAACCGCCAACAGGCGGTCAAGCACGTAGCTGCTGAGGCCGACCTGCTTTTGGTGGTCGGCTCTGACAACAGCTCCAATTCCAACCGCCTGGTGGAAGTGGCGCGCAACCAGGGCACAGCTTCCCATCTCATTGAAAACTGCAAGGCGATTCGCCCCGAGTGGCTGCTCGACGTAAAGACCATCGCCTTAACCGCGGGCGCTTCCGCTCCTGAGTGCCTGGTGGAGGAAGTGGTTAAGTACCTCGCCGGGCAAGGGTTCACCAACATGCGCGAGGTGGAGGTCATGCCCGAAGACGTGCGATTTGGCCTGCCGCCGGAAATTGTCGAAGCCATCGCCAGCGCGCCCGCCGTGGCGTCGGAGTGATTGCATGGAAGATGTCTCTGGCAGTAGTTCCACCATCCCACACATGAGATTTGGCAAGATTGATGACCTGAAGAGCCGGGTCATGGTCGCGGTGGACGCGGCCCGCAGGTACCTTTTCTCCCAGCAATGCGAGGAAGGCTACTGGTGTGGAGAGCTGGAAGCCGACAGCACGCTCGAAAGTGACTACATTTTGCTGCACACCCTGCTTGGCACCGGTAAACCGGAGCGCATGAGCAAGGCCGCCCGTTACATTTTGCAACACCAGAACGAGGACGGCGGTTGGAGCATTTACGCCGCCGGACCCTCTAACATCAGCGCCAGCGTGAAAGCCTACTTTGGGTTGAAGCTGGCGGGTTACAGCGCCGATCATCCCGCCCTGGTGCGGGCCCGTAAGCGCATCAACGAACTGGGCGGCGTGACCGCCATTAACACCTTCACCAAGATTTACCTGTGCTTTCTGGGGCAATACGACTACAACGCGGTGCCGGCCATTCCGCCGGAGATCGTGCTGTTTCCTAACTGGTTCTGGTTCAACATCTACGAAATTTCCTCCTGGTCGCGGGCTATTCTGATTCCGCTTTCCATCGCTTACGCCAAAAAGCCATTCAAGAAGATTCCGGCGGAAATGGGCATTCAGGAGCTGTTTCCCAATGGCAGCATGCGGGGCGTGAATCTCCACCTGCGCTGGTCGCAGAAGCTGATCAGCTGGCGCAACTTCTTCCTGGCGCTGGACACCCTGACCCACTGGCTGGAGCGGATTCACATCCGGCCGCTGCGCTCCATCGCCTTGCGCGCGGCCGAAGAATGGATGCTGGAACGCTTTGAGATGAGCGATGGCCTGGGCGCCATCTATCCCGGCATCATGAACTCCATCATCGCCCTGCGCTGTCTGGGCTACTCCGTGGATGATCCGCAATTTATCCGCGCCATGGATGAGTTTGAGAAGCTGGGAATCGAAGAGGAAGAGACCTTCCGCATGCAGCCCTGCATGTCGCCGGTTTGGGACACGGCCTATGCCCTCTTCGCCCTGGGGGAAAGCGGCGTGCCCCGCACCGAGCCGCGCATGGTGAAGGCGGCGGACTGGATCCTGCAGAAGCAGGTCACTCACAAGGGCGACTGGGCCTTCAAGAACAACAAGGGGCAGCCTGGCGGCTGGTATTTCGAATTCAATAATGAGTTCTACCCCGACGTGGACGATACCGCCATGGTCAACCTGGGGTTAAGCCATGTGGAGCACCCTAACGGCCGCTATCAGTACGAGACGGTGCAGAGGGCCATCTCCTGGGTGCTCTCCATGCAATGCAAGAACGGCGGCTTTGCCTCCTTCGATAAGGACAACGACCGCATGGTCTTCCAGCACATCCCCTTTGCCGACCATAACGCCATGCTCGACCCTCCCACCGTGGACATTACCGGACGGGTGCTGGAAATGCTGGCCTCTCACGGCTACACCAAAGAGGATATGGCGGTGAAGAAAGCCATCCAGTTCATCAAGACCGAGCAGGAGGCGGATGGGTCCTGGTTCGGACGCTGGGGTGTGAATTACATCTACGGCACCATGCAGGTGTTGCGCGGCCTGGAAGCCATGGAAGTGGACAATCACGAGCCCATGGTGCAGCACGCGGCGGAGTGGCTGCGCTCCATCCAGAACCCGGACGGGGGCTGGGGTGAGACTTGCGGCTCTTACGATGACCCTCACATTAAGGGAATCGGGCCCAGTACGCCCTCGCAGACTGCCTGGGCGGTATTAGGGTTGCTGGCTGCCGCGGATACACGCAGCGATTCCGTGGCTCGCGGCATCGCTTACCTATTGAGGACACAGAAAAAGGAAGGCTCGTGGGAGGAGCCCTACTACACCGGAACCGGGTTCCCGCGGGTGTTTTACCTGATGTATCACCTGTACCGGCAATATTTCCCACTGCTGGCCCTGACCACCTATTCCAAGGTGCTGGCGGGAACGCAGGAAGTGGGATGGGGAGCGCAAGCGCTTCCCAAAGTGCAGTAACCAAGCGGGAGCGAAGGAGACGAATGGCGGTACCAATTTCACAGATGTGGACGGTAGCAACATACGTCCTTAAGCAGAAGGTGAAGGGGCGCAAGCGCTACCCGCTCGTCCTCATGCTGGAACCGCTGTTCCGCTGCAACCTGGCCTGTGCCGGATGCGGCAAAATCCAGTACCCCGGCCACGTGCTCAAGATGGACCTTACGCCCGAGGAGTGCTTCCGGGCGGTGGAGGAGTGCGGCGCGCCCATGGTTTCCATTCCCGGAGGCGAGCCGCTGTTGCATCCGCAGATCGGCAAGATCGTGGCCGGACTGGTGGAGCGCAAAAAGTACATTTATTTGTGCACCAACGCGCTACTGCTGAAGCAGAAGATTGACCTCTTCCAGCCCAGCAAGTATCTGACCTTCTCCGTGCACCTTGACGGCCAGCGCGAGCACCACGACTTTTCGGTATGCCTGGAAGGCGGCTACGAGAAGGCGGTGGAAGGAATCCGGGAAGCGCTGCAGCGCGGGTTCCGCGTGACCACCAACACCACGCTGTTCGACGGCGCCGATCCCAAGAGCGTGCGCGGCTTCTTTGACGAAATGATGGCACTGGGCGTCGAGGGCATGATGCTTTCGCCCGGCTACTCCTATGACAAGGCGCCCGACCAGAATCACTTCCTAGGGCGGGCGCGCACCCGCCGCCTGTTCCGCGCCATTCTTGCCAATCGCAAGCCCAACTGGCGCTTCAACCAGTCGCCGCTGTTCCTGGAATTTCTGATGGGCAAGCGCGAATATCCCTGCACCGCCTGGGGCATGCCCACCTTCAACATCTTCGGCTGGCAGAAGCCCTGTTACCTGCTGCAGGATGGCTATGCCGATACCTTCCAGGAGCTGCTGGAAGCCACCGAGTGGGAGCGCTACGGCACCGAATCGGGTAACCCACGCTGCGCCAACTGCATGGTGCACAGCGGCTACGAAGCTTCCGCGGTAAACGATACCTTCAGCTCGCTGCGCGGCCTGTGGCAGACGATGAAGGCCACCTTCTCCCACAGTTACGAGGATGCCGGCGCGCTCAAGCTGTTGGAGGAGCCGGTGCGGCCGGTGCACACCTACAATCCGCTGGTGCAGATCGAAAATAATGCGCAGCAGGAGATACGGGCGTGAGCGGCAGGGAAGCAGGACACCAGCCGGCGGCCGCGGCGGCAGACACGCTCGAGGTCGTTCCCGGCAAACAGCGGGAAAACCTGGAAGGCTGGGTGCCGGAACTGGCTAATCCGGAAGAATTGCGGGCGGCGCTGGAGCAGGCGTTCGATTACCGCGGCGATGTGCTGATCACGCGCAAGGATGGCAGCCAAGTGGAAGGCTACATATTCGATCGCCGCAGCGGCCATAGCCTGCAGGATTCTTTTGTCCGCGTGCTGCCCAAGAGCGGCGGCGGCAAGGTTTCCGTCAACTATGCCGAGATTGCAGGCCTGGCCTTTAGTGGCCGGGACATGGCGGCGGGGAAGAGCTGGGAAACCTGGGTCCGTCAATACTGGGAAAAGCGCACGGCGGGCGAGCACATTTCGCTGCACCCGGAAGAGCTCGAATAGCGCCATTCACCTCCCCATGAAGGCGTTTGTCACAGGAGCTACGGGGTTTGTCGGCAGCCACGTAGCGCGTTTTCTGGCCGGCCAGGGGGCTGAGCTTCGCCTTCTAGTCCGCCCCTCGAGTCCCACGGCCAATCTGGAAGGCATAGCGGGAGAGCGGGTCACGGGCGACTTGCGCGAACCGGAGTCGTTGCGCACGGCCATGGCGGGCTGCGAGGCGGTGTTTCACGTGGCCGCCGACTACCGCTTGTGGGCGCCCGAGCCCCATGAGATGTACCGCTCCAACGTGGAGGGAACCCGGAACATTATCCAGCTCGCGCAACAAAGCGGTGTTCGGCGCGTTATCTACACCAGCAGCGTGGCCACCATGGGTTTCACCTCGAATGGGCACCTGGCAGATGAGAGCTCGCCAGTAGGTTTGGGAGACATGATCGGCCACTACAAACGCTCCAAATTCCAGGCCGAGCAAATAGCGCTGGAGGCGGGGCGCAGTGGGGCCGACGTAGTGGTGGTGAATCCGACTACTCCGGTGGGAGAGCAGGACATTAAGCCCACCCCCACGGGCCGGATCATAGTGGACTTTTTGAAACGCAAGTTTCCGGCTTACGTGGATACCGGTTTGAACCTGGTGGATGTGGCCGAAGTGGCGCGCGGACAGGTTGCGGCGCTGGAAAAAGGGCGGCGTGGAGAGCGTTATATCCTGGGTGGCGAGAACCTGACCCTGAAGCAGATTCTGGATAAGCTGGGCGCCATCACCGGGCTGCCGTCGCCCAGGGTGAAGCTGCCTTACGCGGTAGCGATGGCGACGGGAATTCTGGACACGGCGGTCACCGGTCTGCTGCTGCGGCGGGAACCGCGAGTCACCGTGGACGCGGTGCGCATGGGACGGAAGAAGATGTTCGTGTCTTCGGCCAAGGCGGAACGTGAACTGGGATGGAAGATCGTGCCTGTGGACGACGCGCTGCGCCGGGCTGTGGAGTGGTTCCGCGGCCACGGGTATGTAGCTAACTAGCCGTCTGGTTGACGAGCTAGATGGCTAGACAGCTGCTTTTTATGCCCAAGGTAGCGATTATTGCCGCGTTGGAGCGCGAGGTTGCCGGCGCCATTAAGAACTGGCGGGCCAGCAAGCGCGAATATGGCGGCTTTCGCTACAAGATTTACGAGAATCAGCGCGCGGTTTTGGTTTGCGCGGGTATAGGAGCGGAGGCGGCACGGCGGGTTTCCGAAGCCGTGATCAGGATGTATCAGCCTTCGCTGATCATCTCCATCGGTCTCGCGGGTGGGCTGGATGCCAGTGCCCAGGTGGGAAGTCTGGTGATTCCCCGCCAGATCATAGATGCGGGCGATGGCAGCGTTTTGGAAATGGTGGAGGGCCAGGGCACGCTAGTGAGTTGGAATTCGGTGGCCAACGTGGAGCAGAAGGCAAAGCTCGCCAAGGCCTATGGCGCGAGCGCGGTGGATATGGAGGCGGCCGCGGTGGCACGGGCCGCGGTGGCGCGCAAAGTCGGCTTTGTGGCCGTGAAAGCCGTCTCCGATGCTTACGACTTCGAGTTTCCGGGCCTGGAGAGGTTCATTGCCTCCGACGGCCGTTTTCGGTCCGGGGCGCTGGTGATGTTTGCCGCCATTCGGCCCTGGCTTTGGAGGAAGCTTCTGCACCTGAAGCGCAACAGCGAGCGCGCTGCGGAGGCATTGTGCGCGTGGCTGGAGTGGTACAACCAGCCGGCCTCCAACGTAGGGGTAGGCGAGACGGAACTTCATCCCATGGGAACGGGACGACACTGATGGCAGTAGCGGGCCAATTTACCGTGAAGCAGGGGCGGGAAGCGATTCCTGCCACCATGCGGGCGGCTGTTTACCACGGCAAGGAAGACGTGCGGCTGGAAACGGTGCCGGTGCCCGAAATCGGAGCCGGAGAGTTGCTCATCCGGGTACACACCTGCGGCATCTGCGGTACGGATTTGAAGAAGATCGCCACCGGCTCCCATTCCGCGCCCCGTATTTTCGGCCACGAAACCTCGGGCGTGGTGGCGGAGGTGGGCGGGGGCGTCACCAGGTTCGACATCGGCGACCGGGTGATGGCGTTTCACCATATCCCCTGCGGAGAGTGCTACTACTGCCGTCACAAGGTGTTTGCCCAGTGTCCGGTGTACAAGAAAGTGGGCTGCACTGCGGGCTATGAGCCCAGCGGCGGCGGGTTTTCCGAGTATGTGCGGGTTATGGACTGGATTGTGGAACGTGGAGTTGTGCGCATCCCGAACGAAGTCTCGTTCGAGCAGGCGTGCTTTGTGGAGCCGGTGAATACCTGCCTGAAGGGAATTGCGACCCTGCGCCTGCAAGCGGGTGAAACGGTGGTGGTTATCGGACAAGGGCCCATCGGCATCATCCTGGGGTCTTTGGCCAAGAGGACAGGGGTACGGGTAATAACTACCGATTTGTTTCCCCAGAGGCTTAGAATATCTAAGGCATTCGGCCTACAGGAAACGGTAAACGCTTCGCAAACCGATCTGGTTTCGCGAGCGCGGGAACTCACCGAGGGGCGTGGGGCCGACGCAGTCATCCTGGCAGTAGGGGGCAACAAGTTGATTCGGTCCGCCATGGACTCCTGTCGTCCGGGCGGGCGGGTGCTCTTGTTTGCGCAGACAGTGCATGGGGAGACTGTGATTGACCCCGCCGCTGTCTGCGTTGACGAAAAAATATTGCTGGGTTCGTATAGCGCTTCTGTGGATCTGCAGGAGGAGTCAGTGGATTTTGTTTTCAGCCGGGAAATGAACCTGGAAGGGCTGATCAGCCACCGTTTCTCCTTAGAACAGAGCCTGGAAGCCCTTAATTTAGCTGCGCATCCGCAAGCGGACTCGCTGAAGATTGTCATTCAGCCGGGCAGCGCATGGGAAGGACACTGAGAGTGAACGGTAAGATGACAGCGGCGGTCCTCTACGGTAAAGAGGACGTCAAAATCGAGCAGGTACCCATTCCCCGGGTGGGGGAAGGTGAAGTGCTGATCAAGGTGCAGGTGGCGCTCACCTGTGGCACCGATCTGAAGGTCTATCAGCGCGGTTACCACGCGCGCATGATCGTTCCCCCGGCGCTGTTTGGCCACGAATTGGCGGGTGTAATCGAGCAAGTGGGGCCGGGCGTGAAGTGGTTCCGCAAAGGCATGCGGGTGGTAGCGTTGAACTCCGCGCCCTGCCAGGCCTGCTTCTATTGCTCCAAGCACCAGGAAAACCTGTGCGAGGATCTGCTGTTCAATAACGGCGCCTACGCCGAGTACATCCGCATTCCACGGCGCATTGTCGAATCCAACATGCTGGCCATGCCGCCGGGAGTGAGCTTCGAAGAAGCCGCCATGACCGAGCCGCTGGCCTGCGTGCTGCGCGGCCTGCATGAAACCAAGCCCGAAATCGGCGACACGGTTACCGTAATCGGCGGCGGGCCCATCGGCATGATGTTCGTGCAGGTGGCGCGCCTGATCGGCTGCAACGTCATATCCGTGGTCAAGCGCGACTCGCAGGTGCAGGCGGCAAAGCGCATGGGCGCCAACGATGTGGTGCAGATCACCAAAGTGGCGGATGCGGTGGACGCGGTGCGTGTGCTCACGCGCGAGAAGCGGGGGTCCGATATTGTGATCGAGGCCGTGGGCCGCCCGCAGGCGTGGGAGTGGGCGGTGGAGATGGTGCGCAAGGGCGGCACGGTGAACTTCTTTGGCGGCTGCGCCGGCGGCACCAAGGTGCAGTTGGACACCAATCGGCTGCACTACTCGGAGATCACGCTGAAGGCCACGTTCCACCACACACCGGAGACGGTGCGGCGGGCCTTTGCCCTGATTGCAGAACGTAAAATCCGGGGCAACGATTACATTACCGGGGAGGCGCCGCTTTCGCGTTTGCAGCAGGTGCTGCACCATATGCTGAACCGCAACGGCGACATCAAGACCGCCATCATCCCCGGACACTAGGACGCATTTGACCACTGGGGACCGCAGCTATATGCCATCCATAGCCAGCAACGGCTCCCAGTCTGCCGCCGCCAGTGATGCTCCCGGCTGGCGGGCGCTGCCCCCGGAGTACGCCATTCCCTCGGTGGCGCCATCGCTGCAGGAATCGCTCGCGTATTGCCAGCGCCTGGCACGCAGCCATTACGAGAATTTTTCTGTCGCCACCTGGTTCCTGCCGCAGCGCCTGCGTCCACACTTCTACGGCATTTACGCGTACTGCCGAATATCTGACGACCTGGGCGACGAGGTGGGCAATCCGCAGCATGCGCTGCAGTTGCTCGACATCTGGGAAGGCGAGCTGGACGCCTGCTACGCCGGGCGCCCGCGTCATCCCGTGTTCGTAGCCCTGGCGGAGACGGTGCGCGCCTGCGACATTCCGCGCCAGCCCTTTGCCGACCTGCTTACGGCTTTCCGCCAGGACCAGCGCCTCAGCCGCTACGAAACTTTCGAGGATGTCCTGGGCTATTGCCGTTACTCCGCCAATCCGGTGGGCCGCCTGGTTCTATATGCCTGCGGCTACGGCGACCCTGAGCGGCAGCAGCTTTCCGACTACACCTGCACCGCGCTGCAGCTGGCCAATTTCTGGCAGGACGTGGCCGTGGATTACGGCAAGGGGCGCATCTACCTGCCGCTGGAAGACCTGCAACGTTTCGGCGTGAGCGAGACGAATATTGCCGAGCGGCGCGCCACGCCGCAGTTTCTGGAGCTCATGCGCTTCCAAGTGGAGCGTGCCCGCGAGTGGTTCCACAAAGGCTTGCCGCTGGCCCAGAAAGTAGATTCCGAACTGGCCATTGACATCGAGCTGTTCAGCCGGGGCGGCTTGGCCATTCTGGATGCCATCGAGCGCCAGGGTTACGATGTGCTGCGCCGGCGGCCGGTGATCTCCAAGGGGCGCAAGCTCGCGCTGGTAGCCCGCGCCGGGCTGAGGAAACTCCTATGAGTGCCAGCGACCAGGCCGTGCCCGCGACGGTGACTGAATCGCAGCTGAACACCGCTTATAGCGTCTGCCGCCGCATCGCCCGCTCGACCGCCAAGAATTTTTACTACGCTTTCATGGCCCTGCCCCGGCACAAGCGCGATGCCCTGAGCGCGGTGTACGCCTTTATGCGTCATTGCGACGACCTCAGCGACGACCCCGGCCGGCTTCCGGAGGAGCGCCTGAGGCGGCTGGCGGACTGGCGCGGCCAACTGCACTCCGTGCTGGCCGGCGGTGTGAGCGACGAGCCCGTGCTGTTGGCGTTGGCGGACACGGTGCGCGTCTTCAAAATCAGGCCGGAACTGCTCGACTCCCTGGTGGAAGGCACGGCTATGGACGTGCGCGAGACCCTCGACGGACCTGGGCTCAGGCTCTCTTTCCAGACCTTCGACCAGCTCTACCAGTACTGCTACCACGTGGCCTCGGTGGTGGGGCTCATCTGCATCCGCATTTTCGGCTATGAGGACGCCGCGGCGGAAAAGCTGGCCGAGCAGTGCGGCGTCGCCTTCCAGTTGACCAACATCATTCGCGACGTCAAGGAAGATGCGGCCATGAGCCGCATTTATCTGCCCCGGGAAGATTTGGCCATGTTCGGCCTGGCGGCCTCAGGCCTGATCAGTCCGGAGTTGGAGCGCCTGCGCCCGGTGCTGGAACTGGAAGCGGAGCGGGCGCGCGGCTACTACCGCGCCGCCGATGAACTTATTCCGCTCATCGAGCCCGACAGCCAGCCGGCCTTGTGGGTGCTGGTAAACATCTACCGCCGCTTGCTGGACAAGATCGCGGAGTGCGGTTACGACGTCTTCAAGGAAAAAGTGCGGTTGAGCCGGGCGGAGAAGGTGGGTATTCTGACGCGCGGCCTGGCGCGCCGCTTTACCGCATGAGCGGCGCGGCCAATCAGCCCGCCCCCACCGTAGCGGTTGCTGGCGGCGGCCTGGCAGGGTTGGCGGCAGGGTGCGCCCTGGCGCAAGCCGGTTTTCGGGTAAACCTCTTCGAGCGCCGCCCCTACCTTGGCGGCCGCGCCTCCTCCTACCAGCATCCCGGCACCGCCGAAGTGGTGGACAACTGCCAGCACGTGCTGCTGGGTTGTTGCACCAACCTGGTGGATTTTTACCGCCGCATCGGGGTGGAGGAAAAGATCCGCTGGTTCGAGCGCCTGGTTTTCGTAGAGCCAGGGGGGCGGCAATCGGCTATTTCGCCCTCCTGGCTGCCCGCGCCCCTGCACACCGCGCCTTCGTTCTTGCTGGCGCCCTCGCTGGGAGCTGGCGACAAGCTGGCGATTGCGCGCGCCATGCTGGCTATTGCCCGAGGCGCCCAGGACAACGGCAGAGAAAACTTTCGCCAGTGGCTGGAACGCCATGGACAGACGCCGCGCGCCATTGACCGCTTCTGGAAGGTGGTGCTGGTCAGCGCCCTGAATGAGGAGCTGGAACGCAGCTCGGTGCGGTACGGGGCCCAGGTCTTTCGTGAATCGTTTCTCAAGTCCGCCGCCGCGGGACGCATGGGCGTGCCCACCGTGCCTCTAACCGAGCTCTACAACGCGGCGGGGGAGTATATTCGCGGGCGCGGCGGGGAAGTGCAGCTGCGGGCCCCGGTAGAGGCGTTCAGCGCGGAAGATGAAAGGGTGCGCCTGTGCGTCGCGGGCAAGGAATTAACCTGCGACTTCGCGGTGCTGGCGCTGCCCTTTAACGTCGTAGGGGCGGTGCTGCCGCGCGGCGACGATGCCGAACCGCTGCGGCGGGCGGCGGAGCAACTGGAGAGCTCGCCCATTACCGGCATTCACTTGTGGTTCGATCGCCAGATTACCGAACTGGAGCACGCTGTGCTCCTTGACCGCACCATCCAGTGGATGTTTCACAAGTCGAAACTGCTGGGCCGTTCGGCGGAGGGCGGCAGTTATTTGGAGCTGGTGGTGAGCTCTTCCAAGAGCCTGGTGGAAACATCGCGCAATGAAATTGTGGAACTGGCAGTGCGGGAGCTGGGGGAATTCTTCCCTCAGGCGCGCCAGGCCAGGCTGGTGAAGGCCACAGTCATCAAGGAAGTGCACGCCACTTATTCGCCTGCGCCGGGCGTGGACCGCCATCGTCCGCCCGCCGTGACTGCCTGGCCGCGCGTCTTTCTGGCCGGCGACTGGACCGCCACCGGCTGGCCGGCCACCATGGAGGGCGCAGTGCGCAGCGGTTACATGGCGGCTGAAGCTCTGGCTCGCTCCGCGGGCATGCGTGGCACGCGCTTTCTGCTGTCCGATCTGCACGCGCGGGGGTTGATGCGTCTGCTGCCGTAGACCTGCCTCGCTCAGGACGCCGCCTGTGTTGACGGGGCATAAGCCAACGATATAGCTTGCTGTTTCCTGCAAACCTTGAGCAGGCGGTAAACTCAAGGCCCTTTCGGCTGTGCTCAGGGCGGGCCTTGATTCGGGTGCGGATCGGTTTGCCGAGTCCTGGCTCGGGATGGCACACCAGGAAAACAGATTCTCAGTGGAGGTGACGGGTGAAGCACGGCAACCACATGGGTGGCGAAGGCATAGAACGCAAGCTGCATGATCCCGTAGCCGACCGGCTCACGCCTTTGGAGCCGCTGGACCTTGCAAGCACCCGCTCGGTTGACGCCCTGGTGCGTGCCATGAGCAAGACTGCTTTCACCGGCCGGCAACTGGGCGAAGCCGCGGAAGTGCTGGAGGCGATGGCCCGCGACAAGGACTGCTTTGTGGTTATGACCCTGGCCGGCGCCATGACCGTGGCCAAGCAGGGCCTGATCATCACCGAACTGATTGACCGCGGCATCGTGAAGGCCATCGTTTCCACCGGTGCGCTCATGGCGCATGGCCTGGTGGAGGCTACCGGACGGGCTCACTTCCAGGTCAACCCGGATTTTAAGGATGAGGAACTCTACGAGGCCGGCTACAACCGCGTCTACGACACCATAGAACCGGAGCAGAACCTGGACGACGTAGAGCGCGTGGTTTTCCGTGTTCTGGAGGGATGGAATCCGGAAGAGGTGGCCTGCTCCTGGAAGCTGAACCGCGCCATTGGCAAGCATCTGCACGAAAACGTGGAGGAGCGCGGTATTCTGAAATCCGCCTACGAAAAAGGCGTGCCGGTGTTCGTGCCCGCTTTTACCGATTCCGAGCTGGGCCTGGATTTTGCCCTTAACAACCGCATGCGCGCCCGCGAGAACAAGCCCAAACTGCGCTACGACCCCTTTGAGGACTTGGAGCACTTCGCCGCCACTATGCTTAAGCAGAAGCGGCTGGGCATTTTCACCATTGGCGGCGGCGTGCCCCGCAATTGGGCGCAGCAGTTCGGGCCTTTTATCGAGTTGCGGCGGAGGCGGGGCGGGGAAGACGTGCCCCTGAAGCGCTACCACTACGGGCTGCGCATCTGCCCGGAGCCGGTCCACTGGGGCGGGCTCTCCGGCAGTCCCTATACGGAAGCGGTGTCCTGGGGCAAGTTTGTGCCTCCCGCTGAAGGCGGCAAGTTCGGGGAAGTATTCGTGGACGCCACCGTCGGCCTGCCGTTGATCGTGGGCGCGGTTCTTGAGCGCCTGGATAAGGGGGCGGAGAAATCCGAGCCGGAGAAAGCCGCCGTCAGCCGCGGGCGCAAGGCGCTTAGTCGAAAATAATGAAGATAGCGGCGGCTATCACCGTGGTCCATAGGCCACGCTTGTCGCCCACGGCTGACTGGGTAATATTAGCGGTGCGCACAATCTTGTTGGAGATGCGGTAAATCTCCTTTTTCTCGTCCCAGGAGCGGTCGGGATCGAATTCCACGTTCAGGGTGGTGGCCAGCATTTCCGCCGCCAGTTCCTCGGCATAGTCGCCCGCCGCTTCTTCCTTTTCCCCAAAGGAATGGTGCTCGCTCAGATAGCCGTAGGTGTTGCGGTCGGCGGGAATGGCCACGCCGATGCTGGCGGCCAGCAGGCGGTGCGGCTCACGGGTGGAGTTCTCGGCCACCACGGCAAACACCACCTCGCCGTGGTGCAGGTATTTCAAGCCCTGGGTGCGGGAGAGCAGCTTGCACTGAGGCGGAAAGATGGAGGAAACGCGGACCAGATTCTGCGAAGCGATGCCGGCGTCGCGTAGCGCCAACTCAAAGGAGGTAAGACGTTCCCGGTGTTTCCCTACACCCTTGGTAAAGAAAACCCTTTTGGGAACCATGCTTATGGCCAATTCCGCGATCCTCCACCGTGTGGAATGAAGTGAAATTTTTCACAATCTAACACAGCGCTAAATTGCGTGCGTGAAATTTTGGAGAAAAAACAAAGGCGAGAGCCGAAGCTCCCGCCTTATCGCAGCCGGGCTGGCTGTCAGCTGCCTTTAACCGAGGCAACCTGGATAGTGGTGCCGTCCGCGCTGCCGGTCACGGTCGCCTTTTTTCCGGCCAGTTTCTCCACCTCGCTCTCGTGGCCCTTGAGCGTGTAAACCGTGTCCCCCACGAGCAGAGCATAGCTGGAACCCTTATTGACGCAGGCGCGGGTGCACTCGGCGGCGTCGGCCATCATGTGCTTGGCGCCGCACATCGAATCCGTCACTACTCCGGTCCAGCTCTGCTTCTTGGCCTTGGGCGGCTGCGCCGCGGCCAGGCCGGCCAGCAGCACCCCCGTGACTACCAAACCCATCAATTTATGCAGTCTCATGCATTCTCCCTCATATTCGTAGGTGAAATTGCCGCCCAGCCAGCATACAGGAAAGCTCTTTGCCGCCGGGCCCGCAAATACAGAGTGTATAGCCGGCGAATGGTTGCATCCGCTTTTGGCGCTCTGGCCCTTAGCTATTGGACGTTAGTTCTTGGAATCCGGCGCGGGTGCTGACTTCGGCGCTAATGGCCAAGGGCCAAGAGCCGCGTTCTACGCCCTTTCAATCTTTACATTGTTTAGCTTGATGTCCTTCACCGGGCGGTCCTGGGTGTTGCGCTGGGCGCGGGTAATCTTGTCCACCACATCCTGGCCCTCCACCACCTCGCCAAAAATGGTGTGTTTGCCGGTTAGCCAGGTGGTGGGCGCCACCGTGATGAAGAACTGCGAACCGTTGGTGTTGGGGCCGGCGTTGGCCATGGCCAGTTTGCCGGCGCGGTCGAATTTGTGGGGCGAGCCCTTGGTCTCATCCTCGAACTTGTAGCCGGGGCCTCCCATGCCGGTGCCGCTGGGGTCGCCGGCCTGGATCATGAAATCGGGAATCACGCGGTGGAAAATGGTGCCGTTGTAGAGCGGTCCGGGGCCCTTCTTGCCGCTGACCGAATCCTTCCAGTCGCGCTTGCCCTCAGCCAGGTCAATGAAGTTCTGCACCGTCTTTGGTGCATCTTTCTCAAAAAGCCGACAGGTGATGTTGCCTTCGCTGGTCTCAAAAATGGCGTAGGTTCCAGGTTGACGAGTCATGGAGATAGTTTAACGCAGCTGCTGTCCTGCCCCTACTCAAGCAAAACCGGCTTGAGTAGGCCAGCCGCCACTCTATAGCGGCGGAACTCCGAGAGGAACCTAGCGCCAACAATCCCGTTTCTTCACCTTGCACCAAAGCGCATTGGTCTGGTTCCCCAGTTGAACTCCTTGGTACCCATCGAAGTAAATGCAGAGCCTTGCATCATCGGATTTGGAGAATTTGAAAAAGAAGGACTCGATGCGTTTGCCGTCCGATGTGAGCACGACAAGATGACGCTTCCGCAGGTCCAAACCCTCGATTAGCACTGGCTCTTTGTGAGGCCAGGAAATCAGTTTTTTGTGGTCGACGTGTACAGTGAGGGTTTGAGGGTTGTACTCTCCTCCGGGCGAGATTCTGGTTGGCGGCTCGGGCGAATTTGGCAGAACGCAAATGCTGCCAGCACCTGAATTCATCTCGACTGCCGTTTGGGCCACAGAACTATTTGGAAAAGCCAAGACGCTGGAGACCAGCAGAATAACCAGGGAAAGTTTCATCTTTTCCATCTCGAACCGCCTGAGAGAACACTTCTGGACGGAACCTGCTCTGTTTGTCTCCCATATCAGCCCTGCTTGGGCGCGGTCTTCGCCGTGGGCTGCACCCGGGGACGGCGTGGCGAAACGTGGTGCGGCACGGCGTGGCCCTCCACGATCGCGATGTGCTTAATCTGCACCGGGTGGAAGGGCCGATCGTTGCTGTCGCGCGGCATGGCGGCAATCTTCTTGACCAGCGCCACCGTGGCCGGGTCGCACTGCCCGAAGATGGTGTAATTGCCGTTCAGCATGGCGGCCTGCTGGCCGGTGAAGGCTACTTCGGTGATGAAAAACTGCGAACCGTTGGTGCCTGGGCCGGCGTTGGCGTAGGCCAACCGTCCGGGAACGCTGAACTTCAGGTCCGGGTGCACTTCGTTCTTAAAGGCGTAGCCGGGATCACCTTCGCCGGTTCCCGCCGGGTCGCCACCCTGGATCATGAAGCCAGGAATCACGCGGTGGAAGATGGTGCCGTCATAGAGGGGCACGCCGTGCTTCTTGGCATGGCTTACGGGATTAGTCCAATCCTTGGTGCCTTTGGCCAAGCCGATGAAGTTCGCGACGCCGATCGGAGCCTTGTCCGGAAACAAGGTGCAATGCATGTCGCCGGCGCTGGTATGGAGGATGGCCTGCGGCTGTGCCTTGGCGGGTGCGGCATGGTGCGGCGCAACGTGATGGGGCGTAGTCTTGGGAGCCGGCTTGGTCTGGGCCAGCATCAGCGTCGGCGCCAGCAGAAGGGCGAAGGACAAGGTTTTCATCAGTGCTCCTGTTCGGGGAAGGCCAATCTTTTCACAAATTCGGGGGCAAGCGCAACGCGGATGGATTCGTAGCGCCAGCGTTTGCGAGAGCGCCCTCGTCCGTGTCACCCCGCCCCAACTGTCATCCCGAGGAAGGGCGAACGCCCGAGCCGAGGGACCCCAGATGAGTCGGCAGCATCACTGCTGTCCCAGGGAGTTCTCCCAGCCATCGCGCTTTCGGTAGAAACTCCCTTTAGCAGATCGGCGCCTTTAGCGGTGTGGGGTATTTCGACTCGGGCATGCGCCCTCGCTCAATATGACAGTGACTTAATTACATGCGCCCTCGCCCAACATGAGAGCGCTTTCTCGAACTCACTGTCCCTTCTGCAACCCCCGGCTCACTGCTTCCACCTGCCGGAACACGCGCAGCACGTTGCCGCCGAGAATCTTTTTGATGTCCTCGGGCTTGTAGCCGCGGTCGAGCAGGGCCTGCGTGATTTTGGGCAGGTCGGCCACTGAATGCATGCCCTGCGGCAGGGCCCCGGAAACGCCGTCGAAGTCGGAGCCCAATCCCACGTGATCAATGCCCGCCACCTTGGCAATGTGGTCAATCTGGTCAATCAGCGATTTGAGCGGCGGGCGGGGAATTTTCGCCAGGTACTCGCGCTGGATGTGGTCAATTTCCATGTAGGTGACCGGTTTGCCCTCGGCTTTGCGCCGGGCGATAAACTGCTCGGTCGCCGCGTCCACCTCTTTTTTCTGCGCGTCCACTTCCTTGCGGAAAGTTTCGTCGTCGAAAGCGGAGTAAAAGTTCACGTCCACCACGCCGCCGTTCTTGGCTACGGCCCGCAGCATGTCGTCGGTCATGTCGCGGGGAGCGTTGACCAACGCCCGGGCGGAGGAGTGCGAGGCAATTACGGGCGCCTTGGTGACCGCGAGCGTGTCCCAGAAGGTCTTGTCGGCCACGTGGGAAATGTCCACCATCATCCCCAGGCGGTTCATCTCCAGCACCACCTGCTTGCCCAAGGGCGTAAGCCCGTTGTGGTGCTGCACCTTGGGATCGTTGATGTCGCCGGAGGAATCGCCCAGGTCGTTAGTGTTGGACCAGGTCAGGGTCATGTAGCGCACGCCCAGGCGGTAGAAGTCGCGCAGCACGCGGATATCGCCTTCCAGCGCGTGCCCGCCTTCCAATCCCATGAGCGCCGCCAGGCGCTTGTGGGGGCCGGTGCGGGCGCGAACTATGTCATCTGCGCTAAAGGCCATTACCATCTGGTCGGGGTGGCGCGCCGCCTGCTGGTAAACAGAATCAATCAGGTCGAGGGCGCGCTGGGTGTAGTGGCCGGCGCTGGTCTGCGGGTCCACCCAGATGGAAAAGAACTCCGCCCCCAGATTGCCCTGGCGCGCTTTCTGCAGGTCCACATTGCCTTCGCTGACTGGTGTGACCGATGCAATGTCGAAGTGTTCGTCCACGAAGCGCTGCGGCGTATCAGCGTGGGTATCAATGACGATGGCGGAATCGTGAATGCGCCGGGCTTCGGGGGAAATTTTAGTGATGTCGGTTTGCGCCAGGACACAAACACAGCTCAGCGCCACAAGAAAAACAACAGAGAATTTGCGGAACATGGGCCCTCATTGTACCGCAGGGCCGGTGGTCTCCTGTTCCTCCGCGCTCTGTGCGGGCGTTTCGACGTCCTTGTGCTCCAGGCGCGCGGCGCGCCATTCGTCGTAGCGCTTGGCCACCATGATATGGAACACGGGTTCGCGGCGTTCCTCGGCAGTCTCTATCAGTCCTTGCTCCTTCAGGTCAAGCAGATACTTTTCCATCCACTTGCGTTCGCCACGGCCCATGCCCCGCCGCGACACGTCCACGGTGAGGCCGGCCACGTGCGAGGACTCGGTGTCGCCGGAAATGGGGGCGGCATTGTGGTTGTAACGGCGCAAGCGCTGCTGCTGGGCGACGGTGCGCACCGCCGAATTCACCTGGATGGGAGTGTGAAATTTGCCGTAGTGGGCGGCGGCCAAGTCCTGGAGAAAAGCGCGCGTCCAGGATTTGCAGAAGCGGTCTTGGGGTGCCAGCCGGGGATGGATGCTCAGGATGCGGCTCTCCCGAATGGGCACGAGCTCGCGCTGCTGTTCCAGTTCCTGCAGTTGCTGTTCATCGGCAATGCGGGGCAAGCCCAGGCGGTCAATTTCTTCATTCTGCCGCACCAGCGAATCGTGGGAGCCGTGCAGCACCACCGGAGTCCAGACAATGCGACGGTGATGGCGGTTGCGACGATGCCGCAGCGTTCGCCGGAAGTGCTGGCTGTGCCGGGTGCGGTAATGCAAGGCCTGCGCGGGTAAGGAAACGACGGCCAATAACAATAAGACGACCAGGTTCGACCGAGTAGGGCGATTCACTAAGATATGCTCCCGCAGCTGGGTTCAACTGAAGCAAAAAAATTCTACGGCAGAGTTGCGGAAATGCGCGCAGAGTTTTTTCGAAGTGAACCAACAAGAGCAAACTTTGGTAACAGCCAATGAGAGATCAACCTGAGCGGTGTCCCGGCGCGACCATAGATGAGAGCGGGGTGGAGCAGGGCTTCAGCCCTGCATCAAGAGCACATGGGAAAACGGCTTTAGCCGCTGAGGTACATGCGACGCAGCACAGTTTCAAATTTCCCTCAGGGGCTAAAGCCCGGGAAACTTGTTGTCCTTCTCTTGCAGGCCTGAAGGCCTGCGCCACCCGATTACTTGCGGAACAAATCGCCGATGGCCTGCTTAATCACCTCGCGCCCCACCTCGGAGATGGAGCGCGTAAGGGGAATGTCCTTGGGGCAGACCTCCACGCAATTCTGCGCATAGCCACATTCGTGAATGCCGCCATCGCCCATGAGCGCGGTCAGGCGTTCGCGCTTCAGTGCTTTGCCGGTGGGATGGGTATTGAACAAGCGCACCTGGGAAATCGCCGCCGCGCCCACGAATCCGGTCTGCTCATTGAATTGCGGGCAGGCCTCCATGCAGCAGCAGCAGGAGATGCAACGCGAGAGCGGATAAGCGGCCTCCTGGTCTTCCGGCAGCATGCGCGGGCCGGAACCGAGGTCATAAGTGCCGTCAATGGGCACCCAGGCCTTGACCCTTTTCAGGTTCTCGAACAGTACGTAGCGGTCCACGGTCAAATCGCGCACCACCGGGAATTTAGTGAGAGGCTCCAGCCGGATGGGCTTCTCCAGATTGTCAATCAGCGCCGAACAGGCCATGCGGACGCGACCATTGATGCGCATGGCGCACGACCCGCAAACCTCTTCCAGACAATTGGATTCGTAGGTGATGGGCGTGCTGGCCTTGCCCTGGCGCGTGGTCGGATTGAGCGCGATGTCCATGAGGGCGGAAATCACGTTCATCCCCGGCCGGTAGGGAACTTCGAATTCTTCCCAGTAGGACTTGGAGTCAGGACCGTTTTGCCGCTTGATCTTGATGAGGACAGTTTTGTTGTTGGCCATAAAAGAAGCTCTCAGCCGTCAGCTATCAGCTCTCAGCGAAACCCAAAGCTGGCTAGCTGCCTGGCTTTCTAGCTCAAGGCTTCATTAAACGTGGAAGGGCACGGCTTCAGCCGGGCCGCTAAAGCTCGTCAAAAATCGGGCTTTAGCCCCTGACAAAAAATTCCACTGCACCTAGTACTTCCTCGCCCGCGGCGGAATCAGCGAAATATCCACCGGTTCGAACTCGAAGCGCGGCTCGTCGGCATCGGCGGCAAAATAAGCCTTGGTGGTCTTGAGCCAGTTCTTGTCATCGCGCTCGGGGAATGCCGGCTTGTAGTGCGCGCCGCGCGATTCGTCCCGCATGCGCGCGCCCTGGGCGATCACCCGCGCCAGTTGCAGCATGTTATAAAGCTGGCGGCTGAACGCGAAGGTGGTGTTGGCCCACAGCGAACGGTCGCTCAGATTTATCTTGCCGTAGCGTTCCAGCAGTTCGCACAGCTTGGTGTCGGTTTGCGCCAGGTCCTTGTTGTCGCGGATCACGGTGCAGGTGCGGGTCATCAGATCGCCCAGTTCGCGCCAGATCTGAAAAGGATTCTCGCTGCCATCCGCCTTCAAGAGCTTGGCGTTGATCTCCTCCTGGCGCTTGCGCTCCGCGTCAAAATGCCCGTTGCTGGAAGCAGCCGCCTGAGAGCGCGCGTACTCAACCGCCGCTGGCCCGGCGACTGCACCGCCAAAGATGCACGACACCAGGGAATTCGCGCCCAGACGATTGGCGCCGTGGTACTGGTATTCACACTCGCCCGCGGCATAGAGGCCGGGGATGTTGGTCGCCTGCTTGTAGTCCACCCACAAGCCGCCCATGGTGTAATGCATGCCGGGGAAGATCTTCATGGGCGTGTCGCGCGGGTCGTCGCCCACGAACTTCTCATAAATTTCGAGAATGCCTTCCAGCTTGCGGTCCAGGACCTTGCGGTCAATGTGAGTAAGGTCAAGGTAAACCATAGGCTGGCCGTCTATGCCGAGCTGGTATTCGTAGACGACCTTGAAAATCGCCCGCGTGGCCACATCGCGCGGCACCAGGTTGCCGTACTTTGGGTACCACTCTTCCAGGAAGTACCAGCGCTCGCTCTC
>Ga0075276_10000028_pt1 | contig 44987 bp, 40 predicted proteins | sample SF_Rice_5C_80N_4_FD_69770 | JGI IMG/M metagenome (GOLD analysis project Ga0075276, IMG submission 69770) | Rice paddy soil microbial communities from Twitchell Island, California, USA - SF_Rice_5C_80N_405 | ecosystem: Environmental > Terrestrial > Soil > Paddy field/soil | place: USA: Twitchell... | reverse complement strand
CACCTGCCCATTGTGGACGACGAGGGCAAACTCCTGGGCATGCTCTCCATCCGCCACCTGCTGCAATGGCGGGTCGACGACCTGACCCGCGAACTCGACGCCCTGGAGCAGTACACCAGCAGCGACGGCATCGGCGGCGACTAGAATGCGACCTTGTGGCGCGGGCGCCCGCGCCCGCCAACTGCCGCGCCCTGCCGGGAAGCGGCTGAACGCCGTCTGCTGATTCATGTCCAACTACGCTCCCGCCAAAACCCTCGCTGCCGTCCGCATCGCCACCGGCATATTCTTCCTCTTCTTTGGCGAATACAAGCTGGCCGACTCGGTCTTTGCCCAAACCACTTTTCCTCAGCAATGGCTGAAGGAATTTATCTCTCGGGGCGCGGTCAGCTTCTACGCCGCCTTTCTGCAGAAAGTCGTGCTGCCCCACCACGTTTTCTTCGCCTATGCCGTCGGCGCGGTTGAAACCTTCATCGGCGTCTCCCTCGTGCTCGGCCTCTGGGTGCGCGCTGCCTCGATTTTGGGCGTGCTGCACATGATTAATCTGACGCTGGCCACCTGGTGGGAGCCGGGCCACAATGTGCCCACCTGGCGCTACTTCGGCAACGAACTCGACCATTTGCCCTTGCTGTTTCTTTTTCTGATCTTCTTTACTGCCAAAGCCGGGCGGACCTGGGGTCTGGATGCCGTGCTCCACCGGCGGCAGCGGCTGAAATCAAACTTTCTCGCGAGGCGATAATGAAGAAACTCCAACCGTATTTATCGGTCGTGCTCGCGGTATTGATGTCGGCCGCGTGGGCGGTGGCGCAGGCCCAATCCGCTGCTCAAAATGCCCGGCCCGTAGTGGTGCATGCCGCTCGCCTCTTGCACGTGCGCAGCGGACGCACCCTCACCGACCAGATCATCCTCATCGAAAACCAGCGCATTGTCAGCATCCGCCCTGCCGCCCAGGCCAGCTTGCCACCGGGTGCGGTCCGCATCGAGTTGCCTGACCTCACCGTCATGCCCGGCCTGATTGACGCCCACACCCACCTCACCATGGATCCCTACCACTTCGGCTACTCGTCGCTGGGCATTTCTGTGCCCCGTTCGGCGCTCATGGGCGCCCGCAATGCGCGGGTCACGCTGGAAGCCGGTTTCACCACCGTGCGCAACGTGGGTGCCGCGGGCTACGCCGACGTAGCCCTGCGTGACGCCATCAACGCTGGCGACGTCCCCGGCCCCCGCATGCTGGTCAGCGGTCCGCCCCTCAGCATCACCGGCGGCCACTGCGACAACAACCTGCTGCCCTACGACTACCACCGCCAGAGCGATGGCGTGGCCGACGGCGTGGAAGCCGTGCAGCACAAGGTGCGCGAGGTCATCAAATATGGCGCCGACGTGGTGAAGGTCTGCGCCACCGGAGGCGTGCTCTCCAAGGGCGATAACCCGCAGGCCGCGCAATACACCCTGGAAGAAATGAAGGCCATTGTGGCTGACGCTCACCGCCTCGGCCGGAAAGTGGCGGCCCACGCCCACGGCGCCCAGGGCATTCTTTGGGCCACCGAGGCGGGCGTGGATTCCATCGAGCACGGCTCCTACATTGACGACGCCGGCATCGCCGCCATGAAGCAGCACGGCACCTACCTGGTGCCCACGCTCTACCTGGGCGACTGGTTCCTGCAGAACGCCGAGCAACTGCACGTGCCCGACTTCCTGCTGGTCAAAGCCAAAGAGGTGATGCCCGCGGCCCGCCAGCACCTGGCCCACGCTTTCGCCAGCGGCGTGAAGGTGGCCTTCGGCACGGACGCCGCCGTCTATCCTCACGGCCTCAACGCCCGCGAGTTTGCCGTCATGGTGAAGTTCGGCCTCACCCCGCTGCAGGCCATCCAGGCGGCTACCATCAATGCCGCTGACCTGCTCGGCTGGTCCGATCGCGTGGGCAGCCTCGAGCCCGGCCACTATGCCGACCTCATCGCCGTCGAAGGCGACCCGCTCCAGGATGTGACTACGCTGGAGCGCGTTAAGTTTGTGATGAAGGGCGGCGAAGTGGTGAAGAAGATTGAGTAATCGGGTAACCGGGTAATTTTGTAATTAAAGAGAACCGGCAGCTGGTAGTTGATGGCTATGGGAACAAGCGGCCAATGCCAACCACCGCCTCTAGCCACTTTGACCCTGTCATCCTGAGCGAAGCGAATCGTTTCGCTTGCGAAACGATTCGCGGAGTCGAAGGACCCCTGTATTTCTCACAAGCAGCAAAACGCCGCAGGGAGTTTTGGCGAACCACTTCCACCCATCCGGATTTCTCAGTGCTGTACGTGGAACTCCGGCGCCATTCTGAGGGGCTTCAGCCCCGAAGAATCTCGCGTGCAGCGCCTCGAGGCCATGGCGCAAAACAAAAAAGGCCGGCCACTCCGGCCGGCCTTCCTGAAATCCTTACCTACTTCTTGGGCGCGATTGAGTCCTTCACTGCTTTGGCCAGGTAGAACTTTGCCGTGGTCTTGGCAGGAATCTTGATGGGCTCCCCGGTCTGCGGGTTGCGGCCCATGCGCGCCTTCCGGTTCACCTTCTTCAGGCGGCCCAGTCCGGGCAAAACGAACATGCCATTTTTCTTGGCTTCTTTGATCGCGGTGTCGGTCAGCGTCTGAAGAAACGCCGCCGCGGTCTTGTTGTTGGTTTCCAGCTTCTCGGCCAGGTGACGCACCAGTTGGGTTTTGGTCATGCCTGCAGCCATGCTTCCCTCCTTTGAATTGAACGCACGATTGCTCGTTAGGGGCTATCCTATACCAGCAATCTGTGGAAAAAGAAGCGTCAAAGCCGCTTTTTATGCGGTTTTTTTAGCCTCAGTGCTCAATTTTGCACTAAAAATGGGGGGTTGAGGCCGATAGAGACCAAAATGGCGCATGGTTGGCGGCTGGAGAGGGGGATGTACCCGGCCGTTGCCCTCTTCCCCCTTCCCTCAGAAAAACCTTCCCGGATGTAATAATGAATGCAGGAGAAAGATATTCGTGAGTTGCGTGCTTTGTCAGACCCGGAAAGAGAAGCGTTTTTGCCCCGCCCTGCACGACCGTATCTGCGCGCAGTGCTGCGGCGAGGCCCGCGAGGTTACGGTTGAGTGTCCCAGCGACTGCGTTTACCTGCAGCAGGCGCGGGAGCACGAAAAGCCGCGCTCGGGCGAGGAACTTGACCCCGCCGCGCTCTTTCCCCAAGTCGAGGTTCCCAGGCAGTTCGTTTACGAAAACGAGCACCTGCTGGTGGGTCTGAGCTTCGCTCTCGCCAAGAGCGTCCGCGCCGACCGCGCCCTCAAGGACCAGGACCTGATCGCCGCCCTTACGGCCGCGGTCAGAACCTATCAGACCCTGGCCAACTCCGGCCTGCACTACCAGATTTCGCCCGGCGGCCTGGGACAGCAGGCTATCCTCGCCGAAGTGGAGAAAACTCTCACGGAGTACCGCGAAGTCGAGCAGAAGCACCGCGGTTTTAGCAGCCTGCGCGATTCTGATGTTCTGCGCGCCCTGGTCTTCCTGGTGCGCATGGCCCATGCCCGCACTTCCGGCAGGCCCAAGTCGCGCGCCCTTATTGATTCGCTTTTTGCCCAGTTCCCGGAAAAAGAGGCGCTCATCGAAACCCCAGAGAATGCCCCCAGCCGCATCATTGTGCCCTAGAAGCTCTCGGTCGTCAGCTCTCAGCTAACACCCCTTCTGAATGTCATCCTGAGCGAGTGCGAGCTGAGCGCATCCTCTTTCTCTTTGAAATGTCATCCTGAGGGAGTGCGATGCGAGCTTGCGAAGCGAGCGCGACCGAAGGACCTATGCATTTAACATCCGCGTTGATCGGCGTTCATCCGCGGCGAGGAAGTTCTCCTCCAGCGGATTGCGGCTTACTCCGTGCGCAGCGCCTGTATCACATCAATTCGGGCGGCTCGCGCCGCGGGTATCACCGACGCAATTACCGCCGCCAGCAGCAGCACAATAGCGGCTCCCGCTACCGGCAGCACTCCCGGTGTTTTCATGTCCGCCAGCAGACTGCCCGCCAGCTTCGCCAGTCCAAACCCGCAGGCAAACCCCACAGCCAGTCCGGCCATGGACATCGCCGCGCCTTCGGTGAGCACCCGCAGCAGAAGTTGCCGCGGCTGGGAGCCAACCGCCAGCCGTATGCCAAACTCCCGCGTGCGTGCGCTCACTGAGAAGGCCAGCACGCCGGCTACTCCCACCACCGCAATCAGCAGCGCAACCGCCGCGAAAGCGCCGAACACCATCACGTTGAGCCGGTCCGGCGAGAGTACCTCCGCCCGGACATCTTCCAGGGTCGCTGCGTGTTCCACCGGTTGGTCTGCAGACATACTGTGCAGGATGCGCGTGATCGGAGTTACCAGAGCATAAGCATTCGTGCGCACGTGAACGAACAGCCGCCCTCCTCCCGCGATTGCCTCCTGATCGAAGGGACGGTACATGGTCATCGTCTCCCGGGGCACAAGGTTGCTGTCATCTATGTCGGGTACCACGCCCACAATGCGCAGCGGCTCGGAACTCAGCAGGGGGACGGCTTTCAGGATGGGGTCGGTCCACATCACATGATGATTCAGCGCATCACCCTTGAATATTTTTTGCGCGAAGCTCTGGCTCACGATGGCCACCCGCTCGCCGCCGTCGCGATCGGCATCAGTGAAATCACGCCCTTCCAGAACCGGCAAGCCCAGGGTCGCGAAGAACCCCGGCGTGACTACCCGTAGCATCGCCTCCGGATGTGCATCGCTCGGCCCCGGCACGTGCCCGTCCACCCCAAACTGCAGCGCGAAATTTCCCGCATCACGCCAGGGAACCACCGTGCCAATGGATACGTTCTCCACCCCTGGAAGCTCACGGATTCTGCGTGTCGCTTCCCGGTAGAAATCCACCGTTTGAGCGGGTGTTCTTCCCAAGTGGATTACGGGCACGTTCATGGCCAGCACATTGCGCGTATTGAAACCCGACCGCGCGGCTTCCAGTGAAAGCAGCGTCTTGATAGTTGCGCCCGCCGAGGCCACCAGCACGAAGGAGGCGGCAATCTGAATAACTGCGAACACTCTCAGTTTGCGATTCGCGGCGCCGGTGAAACGTGTGCTGCCGCTGGCCAGCCCCAATCCTTGCCCGCCTCCCGCCGAGGGCAGGCGGGGAATGTATGCCAGCAGCCCCGCCGCCACCACCGCCAGTCCCGCTCCCACCCACAGCATGGTCGCGTCAATGTGCAGGTCGAGCGCGCGCAGGGAATATCGGGACATGTACCGCGCCAGAACCGCCACCATCGGGCTGGCGAGCAGCAGGCCAATACCTGCACCCGCCACGCACAGCAGCAGGCTCTCGCTCAGCAGCGTGCGGCGTAGAGCCCCGGTGCTGGCGCCCAGGGCGGCCCGCACGCTCAGTTCGGCTTGCCGGCGCACCGTCCGCGCCAGAATCAGGTTGGCTACGTTGGAGCAGGCAATGATGAACACAAGTATGGACGCCGCCATCAGCACCAGCAGGATGGTTCGCGCTCCCGACGTGAGTTCGTCGCGCAGGCTCACCGCATCAATGTGGAAGTCCGCCTTCGCCGGATAGGCTTCGGGGTACTCCTGCTTCATCGCCGCATACACCGTGCGCAGCTCCGCCTGCGCCATTTGCACGGTCGCTCCTGGTGCCAGCCTGCCGTACAGGTCGGTCATCCGATGGATCCGGCTGGTTACCATCTCCGCCGAAAGATGGTGTGGGCTGGTTACCACGTTGGCGATGATTTCCGTATCATCGGGATATGGCAGGCATGGCTCCAGCACGCCTACCACCGTGGCGTTGCGCGAACCCAGGAATGAATCCAGCCGGATGGTTTTACCGATCACCCCAGGATCGCCCTTCAGTGTGGTCGTCCAAAAACGGTAGGTCAATACCACGGCGCCCGCCGCATTCGGACCGTCATCACGCCGGTCCAGCAGCCGCCCCAGCACCGGCCGCAGGCCCATCACCTGGAAGTAGTCTCCGTCCACTACCCCGGCGTTAACCGAGCGCGGTTCTCTCAGACCGATCATAGTGAAGCTTAGGGTGGAGAATTCGCCGAAGGAACTCAGGGTTTTCACGCCGGTGCGCAAGTCTTTGATTTCCGGCACGGAGAAGGTGGCATTGTTGTTTCCCACCCCGGGCGCGCTCTGCTTGATGAATATGAGCTGGTTCTCGTCGCGATTCACCAGAGGGCGCAGCAGCACACCCCGCACCAGGCTGAACATCACCGCATTGGCCCCGATTCCCAGGGCCAGGGTCAGTATTACCGACGCCGTCAGGCCTTTTTCCCGGGACAGCGACCGGGCGGCAACTCTCAGTTCTCGCAGGAAAGACGCAATCTGCTCCAGCATGGCGGGCACTCCTGTTGGAGTTGCTCATGCAACTTGATTGCCCCAGCTACGAAGCTGAAAATAAATGTACTTAGGCTCCCAGGTCGAACTGGCCGGTGTCCGCTTCCGAATTCCACTGTTCGAAACCGGACAAAAGTCCCTCCAGATGGCTGCTGGAACATCTCACGTAAGTCCCCGGTCGGGCCCCTCTTTCAAATGTCATCCTGATTCCAAATGTCATCCTGAGAGAGCGCGAGCCGAGCCGAATGCGAAGCGAGCGCGACCGAAGGACCTATGCATTTTCTTTAACCTCCGCCCTTATCCGCGTTCATCTGTGGCGAAGTTGAGGCGCTCAGGCGGCGTCTGAGCCGCCTGCCGAAATCCTGAGCGAAGCGAAAGAGCCTGCGTGTCTTGTCACTGCTGCCAATTAATGGACAGGAAGTTTGCGCACCGCCGGCGGCCCCGCGGGCAAGGCGTCGCGCAATTCACGAATGCTGCGCTTGAACACCGGATGCCGCTGCTCGGGCGCGATCTCCGCCAGGGGCTCCAGCACGAACCGCCGCTGGTGCAGCGCGGGATGCGGAATGCTCAGTCCGCCCGTCTCCACAATGGAGTTGCCGAAGAGCAGGATGTCCAGGTCAATTATCCGCGGGCCCTTGGGCTGGGTGCGCTGCCTCCCCATCGCTTTTTCTATGCCCTTCAGGGCGGCAAGAAGTTGTTTGGGCATCTTTTCCGTGGCCAGGGCTGCGGCGCAGTTCAAAAACCAGGGCTGGCGCGCGAACTCCACTGGCTCGGTTTCATAGAATGAGGAAACCGCCATCACCTCGCCAAGCGTGGCCAGGCGCTCGATCGCCGCTCGCAAATTGCCTTCCCGGTTCCCCAGGTTGGAGCCCAGCGAAAGGTAAACCAGTTTGCGCACGCCAGCATCCTTGCAAACTTCCGCCTGCCAGTTCAAGCCGGTTGCGCCGAAGTAACCTCCAATTGCAGGCTGGCGGCCCCCGACCTTCGTCACTTTCTGCCTTTCCCCCGCCTCTCTAATATCCTTACTATGACCCTGGAAGCGCTCGTCGTTTCCCGTGACCCCGATACCCTCCGCGTTCTCCGCTCCGCTCTGGGCAAACTGGATGTCACCGTGGAAGTGTGCACCGGAGTCGCAGCGGCCGGCGAGATACTGGCGGCCAAGAAGTTCGACGCTGTCATCATTGATTGTGACGACATGAACGGCGGCATCGAACTGCTGCAGCAGGTGCGCAAGGAACGCAGCAACAAGACCAGCGTCACCTTCGCCGTCCTTAACGGAGTCACCGATGTGCGCACTGTCTTCCAGATGGGCGCCGGCTTCGTCCTGCAAAAACCCATTACCGTCAACCATGCGCTGCGTTCCTTCCACGCCGCTTATGGCCTGATGCACCGCGAGCGCCGCCGCTACTTCCGCCTGCCCGTGGACATCCCGGTTACCCTCACCTTTGGCCGTTCCCAGGAGATGAAAGTTACGGCTTGCAATCTGAGCGAAGGTGGCATGGCCATTCAGGCCGTCGCTGCCTTGCCCAGCGAAGTGGTCCGGGTGCAGTTTGCTTTGCCCGGCACCGACGTTACGCTTTCGCCCAAAGCGGAACTGGCCTGGAGCGACGCTGCCGGCAGGGGCGGCATCCGCTTCATTGAGCTGACTTCAAATGCCCGCGAACAGTTGGAGAATTGGCTCCTGCAGAAAATGGAGCAGCGCGAGCCCGGCCTGCACCCCTCTGTTCGCGCCTAGACCTCTAAAACCTTTACCACAGAGGACACGGAGGAACACGAAGAAATTTGGAAACTTTTGCGAACTTTAGAAGCTAACTGTTTCCTGGGTTTCGCAAGAGCCCAGCTTTAGAGTGCGCTCGTGCCCGTTCTTACTCTTCTGTCCGTTTTTTCGTATTGTCATCCTGAGCTGCGCGATCGAGCTTCAGCGAGGGAGCGCAACGAATGGACCTGCTTTTCGCCTGCCCCAGGGAAGCTGCCCGGCGTCCAATTCCGCGCCACAACATACACTGAGGGCCTGGAAGTAGACCGATTTGCGGTTTATTGAATAACTCACACGGGGGACCAGAAATCCTTTGTGTCCTCTGTGCTGAATGGTTTTTCTCTGTGGTGAGTGCTTATTAGTCCGCGGCAGCGATATAGGCGCCGCCGGTATTGTCTGAGGCGTGCGCGCCTGCCTCCGCGCCGGTCGTCTCCTCCCAGAGCGTGGGGTTTTTCAGCAGGCGGGAAACCAGGGCCGTGTGCATGGCGTGCCCGGCGCGGTCGGCTACCACCGAGCCCAGAATCTGTTTGCCCAGCAGGGCCAGGTCGCCGATCAGGTCCAGCACCTTGTGGCGCACAAACTCGTCGGCAAAGCGCAAAGGCGGGTTCTCTATGCTCTCCCGGGTGAGCACAATGCAGTTTTCCAGCGATGCTCCCCGGATCAGTCCTTGGTTGCGCATCGCTTCCTCTTCCTGCCGCGAGCCAAAGGTGCGTGCCGGGGCTATTTCCCGCACATACTGTCCGTCCGATAGCTCCACCTGGAAAACCTCGCGGCCCACCAGCGGGTGCGGGAAGTTGATGCTGTAGGAAACGGAATAGGCGTTGCCGGGATAGACGGCGATGAACTTGTCTCCCTCGCGCAATTCCAGTTTCCTGCGAATGCGCAGGTAGGTGCGAGGACGGCGCTGTTGGCGGATGCCCGCCTCCTCGATCATCTCCACGAAGGGCCGCGCGCTCCCATCCAGGATGGGCAATTCCAGGTTATCCAACTCCACGATTGCGTTGTCAATTCCCATCCCGATGAAGGCGGAAAGCAGGTGCTCGGTGGTCGAAATGAGCACCCCCTTTTTCATCAGACTGGTGGCGTAGCTTACCCGGGCCACGTTGCGGCTGCCCGCCTCTACGCTGAACCCATCCAGATCCGTGCGCCGGAACACTATCCCACTCCCCGAAGATGCGGGGAGGAGGCGGAGGGTGACGGGGGCGCCGCTGTGCAGGCCCACGCCGCAGCACTCCACGGGCTTGCGAATTGTCTGTTCCTGGGGCAAGTGTCTTTTGATGAGTAGATTACCGCCGCGGTTGCGGCTCTGTCTGTGGTAAAAGAGCCACAGTACGTGGCCACCGGGGAGCAGGAATCAAGACTCTCACAGGGGCCAAATCAGGGTAAAAAATGGGCGAAATTTCTGCTTTTTAGGCTCCCTTGGGCGATTTTTTGGCGGGGCCGCTGCAGCGGCGATTTTCGATGGTAAGTTGTTGTTATGACAGGCATATCGCTTTCACTGGAAGGCCGGGTGGCGCTGATTACCGGCGGCTCGCGAGGAATTGGCGCGAGTACCGTAAAACTATTTATTTCAGCCGGCGCGAAGGTGGTTTTTAGCTATAAAAATGCCAAAAAAGAGGCGGAAAACATAGTCCAGGAATGCGGTCCGGAGAACTGCCAGGCGGTAGCCTGCGATCTGGACGGCCCCGAACCGGCCGCGAAACTGGTGGCGGCTGTGGTAAGGCGCTTCGGGCGGCTGGATGTTCTGGTGGCCAATCATGGGGTTTGGGTGCCCGCCGCGGTGGCTGTGGAAACCATGAGCGACCAGCAGTGGCGGAGCACCCTGGCAATTGACCTGGACAGCGTTTTTGGGCTGGTGAAGCACGCGGTGGCGGAGATGAAAAAGCAGCCCAAGCTGCATCCCGCCGCGGGCAGCATCGTGCTGGTGAGTTCCACGGCCGGGCAACGCGGTGAAGCCTTCCACTGCGACTACGCCGCGGCCAAGGGCGCGCTCATCAGCATGGTGAAGGGCTTATCCACGGAACTTGCAACCTCCGGCATCTACGTAAACTGCGTGGCTCCGGGCTGGGTGGAAACGGATATGTCTGTTCCGGCTTTGCGGGATCCAGCCAGCCGGGAGGAGATCTTCTCGGTCATCCCACTGGGGCGTGTGGGCCGCCCGGAGGAGATCGCCGCTCCCATCCTGTTCCTGTGTACCGAGCACGCCGGCTTCATTACGGGAGAGGTGTTCAATGTCAATGGGGGCGCGGTGCTGGTAGGCTAGTAGGGAGCAGTTTGGAGTTTCCAGTTTCAAGTTCCGGCGGCAGGCACTGGAGAACACCGAAGCCCAGGCGCTGATCCGCGCGACAAGTGATCATGGGCCAGAAACTTTTGCTGCAATCAGTCATTTTCGTGCTTCTGTTGAGTTCAGGCGCTTTGGCGCAGGCAGCGCCGCCAGCACAGGCGACAACAGCCTCGGCGGCGAGCCAGAGCGCCCCCGCGCAGGCGGCGCCACAGGACGAGAACGCGCAAAAGGCGAAAGGGCTGCTCAACCAGATGATCCAGGCGCTGGGCGGGCAGGCATGGCTCGATATGAAGGACATGCGGGAGCAGGGCCGCACCTGGAGCATCTACCACGACCAGCCCACGGGGACGGCACAATTCTGGCTGTTCTGGAAATATCCAGACAAAGAGCGCATCGAGCTGACCAAGAAGCGCGACTGGATCATCATCTACAACGGCGACCAGGGATACGAGGTAACGTTCCGCGGCACCGCTCCCCAGGACCACAAGGCGATGGAAGATTATCTGCGCCGCCGCAAATACTCGCTGCCGTGGGTGTTGCGGCAATGGCTGAACCAACCGGGCGTGGCGTTGTTTTACGACGGCCAGGTAGTAGCGGCGCAACAACAGGCGGAGCAAGTGACCATCATGAACGCGCAGAATGAGGCAGTGACCATTGATATGGACTACAACTCCCATCTGCCCATCAAGAAGTCATTCACCTGGCGGGATGCGGACCGCTACCGCAATGAGGAAGTGGAGATTTACGGGAACTACAAGGTAATCCAGGGAATCGCCACGCCGCTGACTATTACGCGGTACCACAATGGCGACATGACCAACCAGCGGTTCATCAGCGACGCCTCCTACAACCAGAACCTGTCTGACGCGCTGTTTCAGGCCAACGTGACCTGGAACCCGCACGACATGCCGCCGGCAAAGAAATATTAAGAGTAATTGGAGTAGAAGGTATTGAGCTCTGCGGCCCATTACCCACCCTTTGCAAAAAGCGCAAAGGGTGGGGCACCCCGTTTCATCTGTGGGATACGGCGCGCTACAAAGGAGGGGTGAGCCACCCAGTTTCGAAGAAGCGGCTTAGGCAGTGTTTCCGTTATTTGGTGGTCGCGGCCTTGGTGAACTGGTCGGCGGTGATGGTGGGGGCGACCTTTTTCAACTTCCCTAAAATGCGGCTGCGGTCGGATTCCGAGTTTGCCGCCGAGTAGCGCTTGTGCAGCAAACTGACCTTTTCCTTGCGGGCGCGGCGTCGGCGCAGTTCGCTTCTCCTGCTGGGTGCGCTCATGCAGTTAGTGCTCCTTGGGTGGTGGATTGCCGTGGGCAAAACGGCTCTGCTTATTACTATAGCGGAAAAACAGTGTCGCGTTCGTGGATGTCGGTGGCGCGCCTGGCATCGCCCACAAGGCTGGAGTTGAATAGACGGGAAGGGCCGGCAACGCCGCTCGTTTGGCCAATGTCAGCTTGACGAGGTTCTTGCGCGACGGGCCGGGGCCCCCGACGGGCCCGATTTTGGCCCGTTGGGGTAGAGGTCTTTTTCATGTGCAGCTCCAATTCTGGCAAATAATTTAGCCGCGCTCAGAGAAAGCTGCAACCTCCGCCGATGGAAGTCTCTTCTGGGGTGCCCCATTCTAAATTTCGCGTTCTTTGCGAATTTTAGAGTGGGGATGTTGGGGCGAATGGCCCACTCAATCCCGGTTTTGGCTTGAGTGGGAGCGTAGAGGGGTAATCGAGTCTCTCCACCTTCCCACACAACGAACATCGCGTTGTGTGGGCCACCCGCCCAATGAATCGCTTTCATGTCGAGAACAAATTCGCACTCTTGCTTGGGTTGCAAGCAGTTGTACCCATCTCGTCGACTCCATATTCGCAACTCACGAAGAGGTGGTCGTCATACCTGCTGGTTCTGCTTGTACTGGGGCGAATAAAGGCAGTGGACCGGGCCTTCCGCATGTGAACGAGGACGATGCCCGTGGGCCAGTCGAATAGTAACTAAATTGGCCAGCTGCTCAAACATGAACGCCGGCCTAGGCCGGGGCCGTCATGCCCGCAACATGAACGTAGGACGGGTGGCCCCCTCAAGCCCGGTTTTGGCCTAGGTCCCTCGACTTGGTCGGGGCTTCGGCGCGCGGCTCAGACGCCCCACAACCGCCTCAAGTTCGAGTCTCGTCGTCCTCGCCATTTCTTCCCGGCTACATGTTTAAGGAGATCCTTCGCGGCGAGCGCTCAGGATTTCGGCGCGCGGCTCAGACGGCGCGCAACCGCCTCAAGTTGAGTGGGAACGCGTCACAGGCTGGGGCCGGCTGACCAAGTAGAGTGTCTTCATGCCCTGGGGACTGACACGTTTTCAGCACAGCGAGCAGAGTCATTTCGTCACATTCTGTTGTTACCATCGCCGTCGCTTGCTTACCACCGACGAAAGCCAGCGAATCTTTGAGTCAGCGTTGGAACGGGTGCGGCGCAGTTACAGACTCTACGTTTATGGCTATGTAGTGATGCCCGAGCATGTTCACCTGCTGCTCAGCGAACCGCAACAAGGCACGCTGGCCGATGCGTTGAAGTCGCTGAAGCAAGGAGTATCGCGGCGTCTGATCGGGAATGTCCCACTCAAGCCAAAAGCGGGCTTGAATGGGCCACCCGAGCATTTCTGGCAGAAGCGCTACTACGATTTCAATATTCGGAATTATCCGCAGTTTGTGGAGAAGCTGCGCTACATTCACCGCAATCCAGTGAAGCGAGGGTTATGCGACCGTCCGGAGGACTGGCCGTGGAGCAGCTTTCTCCATTACGCAACCAGCGCTGAAGGACGCGTAGAGATCGAGTCGGAATGGACGGCTCGGAGACGGCAACGAGCGGCGTGAACACTCTGTCCGTCTGTGGAACTGCCCCACTCAAGCCAAAAGCGGGCTTGAGTGGGCCACCCGACCGGCATTTATGAGATGAAACGTAAGCAGAAGTCACAAATTGAGCATAACGCTGACGGACTTGCTGCCCCGGTTGATGAACACCAGGTCAGCCTTGCCATTGTGGTTAAGGTCGGCCAGTCCGATGGCGGCGGGAGTTTGGGCGAGCGGCAAGGTAGCCTGGGTGAATACTCCGGGCTGAATGGCCACCAGGAAGACGATGGAATTGTGCTCGGGGTCGGCAAAAGCCAGATCCTGCAGGCCGTTGCCGTCAATGTCGCCGGTGGTGAGATTCACCGGGTTGGGGGTGGCGCCTTTGACCGAATGGCCGCCGGTTGTCACCAGATAAAACCTGCCCTGGGGGCCGGCTCTCAGCCAGGCGGAGCTTTGTGTTTCGGACTGGCCGAGGAGCACATCGGGGACGCCGTCGCCGTTCACATCGGTTAACTCAGCCAGCGGGGTACGGGCCGGCGAACCGGCGGCGACGAGGGCCAGGGCACAGGAACCTTGGCCGCCGGCGCGGCATTGAACAGGTTTGAGCTTTGCGCCCGCGATGCGCTGGGTGATGAATTCCCTGAGAATGCGGCCAGTTTGCGAGGCCTGGCGAAATCCGCCTTTGCCGTCTCCCAGAAGAATGGCGACTTCGCCCGGCTTTTTGCCGCTCACCATAATGTCGGTGTCACCATTGTTGTTGAAATCGGCGAGAGTCAGCCGGGCAGGCTCAAAGTCCAGTTGGTAGGAGGAGGAGCGGAGGACGGCGCTCTGCGGCGGGCTGCCGGCCGAGCCCGGATCACCGCCGGCTGCGTTTAATGCCAGTTCGCGCTGGAAGCGAGAGGCGAGCTCCTGACCGACTACGGTGCCGGCCAAGTTGAGTTGTTCGGGTTCATCAGAACAGCAGGGGAACAACTGGTCGCCGAACTTCCCTCCGCTGATGTAATGCCAATGGGCGGTGGTGATGGAAGCCATGGGTCCGTAGTAGTCGGGGAAACTGGGATTCCAATTCAACTGCGCAAGCTGAGAAACGGGATCGGGCATGGCGGGCTGCGCCCGTTCCCCGGTCCACAGGTTTGCCAGCGAAGGTTCAGGAAAATGGGGATGTGAGCTCTCGCCTACTTCTTCCAGCAGGGTGGCGGGAAGGGAGGTGAGGCTGACGGGCGCGTCAATTCTCCTGCCTGCCGGGATTTTTCCCGGCGCCCAGAAAATCAAAGGAACGTGGATGAGTTCGCGATAGAGAGCATTGCCGTGGGTCATCAGTCCGTGCTCGCCGAAGCTCTCTCCGTGGTCGGAGGTGATTACCACCACGGTGTTGCGGGCCAGGCCGCGCTGTTGCAGTTGTTCCATGAGTTGCTGGATGTGGTCGTCCACGTAATTGATGGCGCCGTCGTAGGCGTCTACCGTGCCCTGCCGCTGCTGTGGGGTGAGGTGCTCAAACCAGTCCCAGTGTTCGGAAGCCCGGCTGCCCGGGTTCTTCATTTTGGTATAGCGGTGCAGATAGGGCTCGGGCGGGCGGTAGGGGTCGTGCACGTCCATGTAGTTCAAGAAGACGAAGAAGGGCCTGTGGCCGCTGTCAATCCAGCGCAGGGCATGGCGGTTGATCTGTTGGGCGCTGCGCCGGCCGAACAGGTCGCGCTTCAACTCCAGGCGGAAGAGCAAGTGCTTAATGAGATCGCCGTAGAAGGTCTGAGCGAAGCTGCTGGCGAAAGACTGAAAGTCATCCTCGAAATGGATAAACCCGCGGCCAAAGCCGCGACGCCGGCAGAACAGCAGGGTGTTGGCGGAGAAGGCGGCGGTGCGGTAACCGCGGGCCATGAATTCATCACCCAGAACGGGATAATCCCAGCCCAGCAGCGAACCATCGCTATCTACGTGGTGCTGATCGGGATAAAGCCCAGTGAGTAAAGAGGCATGTACCGGCAAAGTCCAGGAGGAAGGAGCAATGGCGTTCTCGAAGAGCGTGCCCTGGGCGGCGAGTTGGGTGAGGTGAGGGCTGGTGGGCCGCTCGTATCCGTAGGTGGAAAGATGGTCGGCGCGCAGCGTGTCCACCACGACGACCAGGACGTTGGGAGCGCCGGGAGAGGCACTGGGGAGTTTTTCCAGGGCACGCCGCTCGTGAATGCGCTGTTTGATGGGAAATCCGACGATGCACCAGAGGGCCAGGAGCAGGAGCACAGGCAGGGTGCGCTTCTGCCAGCGCACGAGGAAGGACCCGCGCAGCAGCCAAAAGAACGCAAACAGCGAAGCGAGTGTGATCGTGGTCAGAAGCTCTATGACGAGTGGAGATGCGAAAGCGGAACGGCTCAGGCAGGCAAAGAGCGTCAGTCCGAAGAACAGGAATGTGGCCTGGGTGAGGTCGAGTTGGTTCAGGGTGCGGCGCCGCTTGAACGCAATGAGGAGCAGGGCCGCGCCCAGGAACAACAAAGGCTCAATCTCCACGCCGGCGCGCATGAGGTCGCGCCAGATGTAAGTAGTGGGGAGATAGCCCTCGCCCAGTCCGGTCAGCAGCCCCCACCACAAGGAGATGAGCAGGAAATCGCGGACGGAAAACAGCGGCGAACTTGCTTTAGGGGAAGAAACCATCGGGGCGTGGAGGAAAGGTTACAATCGTGGGTTCTCGATTGCAACTGCAGGAGGCGGGCGATGGCCTACTGTACCAAATGCGGCGCGAACGTTCCCGAGAGCGCACGCTTCTGCCAGGTGTGTGGACAACCGCAGGCGGCGGGCACGGGAGCGAACCCGGCTCCGGCGGCGCAACCGCAGGCGGGACTCTCGGAGAATATGGCGGCATTGCTCAGCTACGTGCTGGGTTGGCTGACGGGGATTATCTTCTACCTGATTGACAGGCGGCCTTACGTGCGCTACCACGCGGCGCAGTCCATTGTGACTTTCGGCGGGCTACATATTCTGCGCGCGGTGATAGCCATCCTGTTCGGCATTGGCTGGTGGTGGGGCAGGGGAATGGGAATGCGCATGGGCGGCGGGCTGTTTCTTCTCTGGGGCCTGAGCCTGCTGACGCTCGTACTCTGGATTTACTGCATGATTAAGGCTTACCAGGGCGAGCGATTCAAGCTGCCCATCGCCGGCGATATTGCCGAGGGCCTGGTCCGCTGAGTTCTAAATTCCTGCAAAAAGAAAACCGGCGCGTCGCCGCGCCGGTCCACTCCAAGGTGAAGTTCAAGCACCCCGGTTGCTCAGTGGGGTTGAGCCATATTGCAGAAAGAGCCCACCTTGGTCACATCGCTGACCCGGAGTTTCGGCCCAGAGTTGGCCGCCGATGCTGCTGACGGTGTGCCGGCCCTTGCCGGCGAGTTGGCGGAGGAGCCGGTGTTGGCGCCAGGCTGACCAGGTGTGGTGTTGCTTTGGCCGGGCATGGAGCCGGTTTGCGACTGGGCGGCCGCAGCAGGCTGCGAGTTGGTGGTGCCGGTGGAACCATAGGGGGTTCCGCCGCTGGTGGCGCCCGGCGCTGCCGGATTTGCGGTTGCTGCAGGCGCGCTGGCGCTGCCATTAGATTGTGAGCCGGTGATTTTCACTTCCTGGCCCACGTGGTCGCCCAGCAGCGAACCGTCGCCCGCCAGGGCGTAGACCTGGCCCGATTTGGTGATCAGGCTGTACTGGCCAGGGGTGCCGCTCAAACAGCCCTCGACGGAGGTCTGGGGCCCAGTTGCCGACTGCGGGGTAGCCCCTGGCTGGCTTCCGGCAGCGCCGGGCTGACCAGTAGCACCGGTGGCCGGAGTTGAGGGAGTGGTTTGCGGATTGGGCGTGGCCGAGGTTGTGCCGGCGGGATTGGTGCCCGTCTGCGGCTGAGGATTCTGTGCCGTCCCGCTACTCTGGGGCATAGAACTGTTTTGCGAGGGTGATTGTGCCGGCGTGCCTGCCGGTGCAGAACCCGCGGTCTGTGCGACTACCCAGACAGCGGAGAGCAGCAGGACAGCCATCAAGAAAACTGCTTTACGCATGAGCACCTCCGAGCATGGGGCTGCGTTGCAGCCCACATGATTAGAGCGAGAAAGAGGCTGGAATGTTTTCTGGCATGTCAGGCGGAAAGGTGGGCACAGGTCTGAGCAGGGACTGATTGTTGCTATGGGGAAGGCTTGCGGCCGGAGAAGCGGAAGCGCGTTTTGGCGGTTTCTACCACGACATCTGTGAAGCCCGCGGTGTGAAGGCGTGCTGCCATTGTCTGCGGGGGCAGGAGCACCATGGTATCGAATACGTGAACGATGGGCATCATCAGCCGCCAGCGGCTATCGGTGCCGGCAAAAACGCCGCCTGGCCGCAGCACCCGCCACACTTCTGCCAGAATCCGATCCTGCAACTTCGGAGAAGGCACGTGGTGAAGCATGGTGAAGGCTACGGCTCCGCTGAAGGAGCCGTCGGGGAAGGGCAAGGCGGTGGCGTCGCCGTTCACCACCTGGACGTTGCTATTGCTGAACTTCTGACGGAGTCGGTCTGCCAGGTTGGCATCAATCTCCACGCAGGTGAGGAACTGGTGCGAGTGGCGAAGGACGTCCGTGGTGACGCCCGGCCCGGGCCCAAGTTCGAGGAGGTTGTCCCCGAGTTCAACGCCGGCGAGTCCCCAGGGCACGATTTCATCCCGCACCGTGCGCTTCCAGCCACTGGAATTCAGGATCCAGTGATGCAACAGATTCATGGCGTGCTCCCGCCTTCAACCATACGACGTTCTGCCGACGCCGCGGTCTTGCGCCAGCGATAGAAGAAGGGAACGCCGGCCAGGATAACTGCCAAACCCAGCGAGGAGCGCAGGGGACGCACCAGCCAGAGGTTTACCGTGAGAGCGACAGCCGCGAGCAGAAAAATGACCGTGGTCCAGGGATAACCCCAGGTGCGGTAGGGCCGGGTCAATTCCGGTTCACGACGACGCAGGCGAATGAGAGCCAACGCAACCAGGGCAAAGAAGATCCAAACCGCGAAGATGAACAGCGAGTACAGTTCCTCGAAGGTGCCGGTGAGGGCGAGGAGCGCGGCTACGCTGCCTTCCAGCAGAAGCGCGCCACTAGGAGTGTGAAACCGCGGCTGCAAACGCTGGGCGAAGCGGAAGAAGGCGCGGTCGCGAGCCATGGCGTAAGGAATGCGCGCGCCCGTCAGTTCCACAACGTGCAGCGCGCCCAAGGCGGAGATAGCCATGGCCAGGGTTAGCCAAACGGCGCCCTGGTGGCCGGCGAAGGACTGCACCACGTCAGAAGCGACATGCTGGGATTGCGCCACCTGGGGGAAGGGGAGCACGTGGAAGTACACCACGTTGGCCAGCAGGTAAAGGCCGCCCACGGTGAGCAGGCCGAGAATGATGGCGCGGGGAATATTCTTGTGCGGCTCCAGGATCTCTTCGCCCAGGTCGCCGAGATCATTGAAGCCGTTGTAGGCCCACATGGCGGGCACCAGCGCGGTGAGGAATGCGCCTAGGGTGCCTAAGGCCACAGGCGTGATTACCGGGGCGGCGCTAGCGGTTACATGTTTTCCAAGCGTGACACCGAGCACCACAATCAGAACAATCGTGCCCACCTTTAATGAGGTGAGCAGGACTTGGATAGCGCCACCCATGCGCACGCTGAGGTAGTTGATGGCCGTAATCGCAACGATGACGGCTGCCGCCAGAGGCTGGGCCATGGTAAGGGTAAATGCGTAGCTGCCTATGTGTCCAACTGCCAGCGGGACGGCGACAGCAGGAAGCAAGAAACCAATGAATCGCAGGCAGCCTGCCGCCAGGGTAGCCATGGCCACCGGGCGCTCCAGGAAGGAACTCATCCAGCCGAAAAGAAATCCCCAAAGCGGGCCTAAACCGCGTTCCAGGTAAACGTAGGCGCCTCCGGCCTTGGGGAAAGCAGCACCCAGCTCCGCGTAACAGAAGGCGCCAAAGAGCACGATGAGGCCACCCACAATCCAGGCGGCGAAGACGAGGGCAGTGGAGCCGACCGCGCGGGCCATGTCGCTCGAGACCAGGAATACGCCGGTACCGATAGTGTCACCGATGACGATGGCAGTGGCCGACCACAGGCCTAGCCCGCGCATCAGGCCCGGCGCGGCTGTCCTGGTGGAGAGGTTGGAACCGGTGGAGGACATGGAAAGGTGCTGAGAGCCTACTCTGGCGGTGGGAGCGGGTCAAACCACCCTGATTTCGCCGCAGGAGAGAGCCGATTTACAAATGGGGATTGAAAATTGATGATTTAAAGGCCTCAATGCCCGATGCTGGCGGTGCAAGTACCAGCCGGGCGCGGTTTTCAAGGGTCCATCGAAAATCGACAATCGTCAATTCCCTGCCTCTATCTGGTGGATTTTGAGCGGTGGCGCTATCATCAACAGCGCATGGGGCAGAAGGCAATGATCACGGAATTTCCCTGGACGGAGGATTACCGCGTCTTCGGCTTGGAAGATGTGCTGACGCCGGCGCTGGTGATTTATCCGGAGATAGTTGTTTCCAACCTGGAGCGAACGCTGGCCCTGCTGGAGGGAGACGCAAGCCGCTGGCGCGTGCACATCAAGACCGCCAAACTGGCATATACATTGCGCCTGCTGGTGGAGCGCGGCATGAGCAACTTCAAATGCGCTACCACGCTAGAACTTTTGAGCGCGTGCGAATGCGGCGCCAAAGACGTGCTCTTTGCCTATCCGTCCATGGGCGCAAATGCCCGGCGGGTACAGAAGTTGGCGGAGCAGTTTCCGGGAGTGCGGGTTTCCGTACTGGTGGAAAATGAAGAACAGGTGCGGCAGTGGCGGGGCAGCCGGGTGGGAGTTTTCCTGGACATCAATCCGGGAATGAACCGCACGGGGATGGAACAGAACTCCCGGGCGGCAATTATTGCGCTGGTGCGCGGGGTACGCAGCGCCGGGCTGGAATTCCGTGGGCTGCACTATTACGACGGGCAACTGGGCGGGCTGGATTTCGAGGAACGCACGAAGGCAGCGCACCGCGGTTACGGCCAGCTGTTGGAAATTGCGGCTACGCTTGAGCGCGATGGCATGTCCGTTGCGGAAGTGATTACGGCGGGCACGCCCACGTTTCCCTGCTCGCTTTCCTTTACCGGATTTGGCGGACAGCGTTTTGTGCACCGGGTATCGCCCGGAACCGTGGTTTACTGCGATGCCAGCAGCCTGGCGCAACTGCCGGCGGAGTACGGTTATCGTCCGGCGGCCCTGGTGGCGGCGCGGGTGGTGAGCCGGCCGCGCGCCGGCATTGTGACCTGCGATGGGGGGCACAAAACAGTGTCCGCCGATGCCGGCGTGCCCACCTGCGTGGTGCTGGGACATCCGGACCTGACACCGCTGGGTCCCAGCGAGGAGCATTTGCCCTTCGCGGTGGCAGAAGGGGCACGCGAGCCGCGCCCCGGGGACATCCTCTATCTGCTGCCCCGTCACGTGTGCCCGACGGTGAATAATTTTGACGCCGCACTGCTGGTACGGCGCGGCGAAATTGAGGCGGTGGAGAAAGTGTCGGCACGCGGGCGGGAGGCGCCGGTAACAGTAGGCGAGAAAGCAGTGCCGGTGAGCCGCTGATTGGCACTGTGCCGCGACGCATCGGCACCCCGGACGAAGTGCACAGGTTCTTCGTGGCGCTCACCGAGCAAGCTCGGCTCGCGCTTCCTCAGAATGACAGTCCAAAAGAGTTAACGGCACAGCTAAAGCTGGGGCCCCTCCGAGAGCTAGCGGGCGAGGGCGCCCGTGCCACAAAAGCGCCGCACCACAAGAGCATCGCAAGGCGCGAATCACTTGCCCGGCTTGCGACCGCGGGAGCGAGGGCGCGGCGCCGATTTCCGCAACTGGGGAGCAGAGGCGCGGCGCGACTGCGGCTTAGAGGCTCGCCGCGGCTGCGGTTTGTAGGCGATGCAATCAATCTCGATCAACATTCCGGGAGCGGCGCTGAGGTCGCTGCCCACGGTGGTGCGGACGGGATAAGGTTTGGCAAAGCGGCGGGCATAGACCTCGTTGTAACGAGGGAAGAGGCTGGGGTCCTTGAGGTGGACGCTGACCTTGACCACGTCGGCGAGGGTGGCGCTGTCGGCTTCGAGGATGGCGGCCAGGTTGGTGATGGTGAGGTCGGTCTGCTGCTCGATGGTCTCGCCCACGATCTTTCCGGTGGCGGGGTCAACGGGGCCGCTGCCGGTCACAAAAATGAAGTCGCCGGCCCGCCATCCCTGGGAGTAGGCGCCCAGCGGCGGCGCGCCACGCTTGCTCTGAATCACATACTTACTCATGCTTCCTTCCTCTATGTGAACTCGCGTGGCCGGCAGAGAAGTCGCCACGCAAAATACTTGACTGCAGCCTTTCATTCAACATGCCGGCGGAAAATTGGTCCAGATACAAAGTGGTATTGGCATGGGTTCGCAGAATGGAGGCGGGAAGCATGGGAGTAATCTCGCCCTCCAGGCAGGCCTTTACGGCGGCGGCCTTGCGGGCCTCAGGAGCGACCACAATAATCTCCCGGGCCTTCAAAATCTGGCGCACAGACATGGAGAGGGCCTGTTGCGGCACCGCCGCCAACCCATCAAACCAGCCTTCGCCGACCTGCTGGCGGCGGCACGCTTCGTCCAGATTGACGATGATGTAGGGCTGTTCGGTTTGGAAATCGGCTGGAGGATCGTTGAAAGCGAGGTGCCCATTCTCGCCGATGCCCACGAAGGCCACGTCCACCGGCGAGACGCTCAGTTCGTTCCCCACACGGAGAGCCACTGCCGCCGGGTCGGGGGCATCACCATCGAGCGAATGAAAGTTCTTGATTCCGGTTTTCTCGACCAGGCGTTCCAGGAGAAATTTGCGAAAGCTGGCGGGATGGGTGATGGGCAGTCCAATGTACTCATCCAGGTGGAAGAGTTCGATTTTGCTCCAGTCAATGCCGGCGGCCTGGGTGAGCGCTTCGAGAAAGTCAAATTGCGATACCCCGGTGGCAGCCACGACGCGGGCCTGGCCGCGTTCATCAATGGCGCGGCGTATGGCAGCGGCAGCCTGATCGGCGGCCACCTTGGCCAGGGAAGGCTTGTCATTAAAGATTTGCACTCGCATTGGGATTTCCGCCCAGTAGTTGGATTAGTGCGCCAGGTAGGGCACAAAGCCGCGCGTTTTTGTGCGTAACCTGTACACCGAGGTGGTGGCGGTAATGTAAAGCGTGCCGTAGTCCTTATCGCCCCAGGTCAAATTGGCGGGCTGCTCCGGCAGCACAATGGTTCCCAGGTGGTGGCCTTGCGCATCCCAGACCCAAATGCCCTTGGGGCCGGTAACGAACAGGTTGCCGCGCCGGTCGAAGCGCATACCATCAGGAACGCCGTCATCCGGGCCGCCGGGCTCTTCGCCGAAAATACGCCCGTTGCTGAGGGCGCCGTCGCGGCCGACGTCATACACGCGGATGTTTCTCTTGTCGCTGTCATCCACGAAGAAACGCTTGCCGTCAGGAGTGAAGGCGAGCCCGTTGGGCTGAGACAGGTCTTTGGTCAGCAGTTGCACGTTGCCCTTGCTGTCCAGGCGGTAGACGCCCTGGAAGGGGATCTCCTGCTTCTGACCTTTGGGCAGGTCGAGGGTGGGATCGGTGAAGTAGATGGCGCCGTCGGGTCCGAGCACCACGTCATTGGGGCTGTTGAAGCGCTTGCCCTGGTAACGGTCAGCGAGCACCACGTACTGGCCGTGGGGAGTGATGCGGATGATGGCGCGCAGCACGCTGGCGCAGTCCAACAGCCGCATCTGGCGGTCGAAGGTGTTGCCGTCGGGGTCGCCCAGCAGGATGAAACTCTCTTTGCGGCCGTCGAGATAAACGCGGAAAATTTTGTTGAGGGTTTCGTCGCTGACGTAGAGAAATCCGGCCGGGTCCCATACCGGCCCCTCGGTGAAGCCGAAGCCGCCGGCAACTTTGGCCAGCTGGGCATTGCGGTCGAGCAGACGCCAGAACTGTGGCGAGCTGGCCTGCAATTCAAATTTGCGCGGGGCGGTTTGCGCGCCGAGATGCGCCGTCAGGCAGCAGAGCAGGAACAATACGATAGCGGAGTTTTTCATAGAGGCGGACATAACTGTATATCATGCCCGGCCGGGTCGTTTCGTGATGCACACCGCTCGCCTTGTACAGTGAGGTGGCCGCTGCTTATACTGGCAGCCGTCGCGAAGGGTGCGACACTGCACGCCAACTTCACGCGCCAACAATTTACCAACCCAAGCCGCCGGCAGGGAATCTATGCAAGGTTGAGGTGAGCCGGCCGGCACAGCACCGCGGCTGACTACCGCCTGTGAGGCAGAGTGACTCTCTGGGCGTTGGGTGTTTATTTTCTGGCCCTGCTTTTGGTGATCGGGGTGATCCTGCTGATCTCCTGGCTGCTGGGCCCGCGCCACCGCGAGCCGGCCACGGGTTCGCCGTTTGAAGGGGGCATCCTCTCGACAGGCTCGGCGCGGGTGCGGCTGTCCGCCAGGTTCTATCTGGTTGCGATGTTTTTTGTAGTGTTCGATCTGGAAGCAGTCTTCATTTTTTCCTGGGCAGTGGCGGCGCAGGAACTGGGATGGCCGGGTTACTGGGAAGTAGTGATTTTCATAGGCGTGCTGGCGGTAGCGCTGGCGTACCTGTGGAAGCTGGGGGCGCTGGAGTGGAACCCGCCGCCTGTGCGGACCCGGCGAGGCTTGCGGCGAGGAATGTAATGCACTGGTCACTCACCAAGCCGGGAGCGACGGAGAGTCTTACGCGGAGGGACAACGCCCCTCTGGCGGAGACGGTGCGGCGCAGCCTGGTCATGTCGCGCCTGGAAGACCTGCTGGCCTGGGGGCGGAAGAACTCGATGTGGCCGTTCAATTTCGGGCTGTCCTGCTGTTACGTGGAGATGGCCACCAGCCTGACCAGCAAGTATGACGTGGCGCGCTTTGGAGCGGAGGTGATCCGGGGCACGCCGCGCGAGGCTGACCTGATGGTGATTGCGGGCACAGTGTTCATCAAGATGGCGCCCGTTATCCAGCGCCTCTACGAACAGATGATGGAGCCGCGCTGGGTGATTTCCATGGGCTCGTGCGCCAATTCCGGCGGGATGTATGACATCTACAGCGTGGTTCAGGGGGTGGACAAATTTCTTCCCGTGGACGTGTACGTGCCCGGCTGCCCGCCGCGGCCGGACGCGTTCATGGAAGGGCTGGTGCTGTTGCAAAAAGCAGTGGGCAGCGAGCGCCGTCCGCTGAGCTGGGCGATTGGGCCGCAAGGAGTGGAACGGCCGCCGCTTCCCGCCTTGCGCGACTTGAAAATGGAGCAGAGAAGGAAGGTCACGAACCTCAAAACTCCCGACGAAATCTGAAAGATGCCCCTGGTTGCCAGTACGACCGTAGTTGACGAACTGCAGGAGAAGTTTGGCCCGGCGGCGATCACCCCGCAAGCAGCCCGCGATTCCATACCGACGTTCTGGGCGACAGGAAACAAGATTCGCGAAGTGGTCGGTTATCTGAAGAACGAAATCAGCCAGCCTTACAAAATGCTGTACGACCTGACCGCGATTGACGAACGGGTGCGCACGCATCGCGAGGGGCAACCGGGGAGCGAGTTCACGGTGGTTTACCATCTGCTCTCCTTCGAGCGCAACGCATACATTCGGATCAAAGTTCCGCTGCCCGCGGAGCATCTCTCTTTGCCCAGCATTACCGGCGTGTTCCCCTCGGCCAACTGGTACGAGCGCGAGGCCTGGGACATGTTTGGCGTGGTCTTCGAAGGCCATCCCCACCTGGCGCGCATCCTGATGCCGCCCACGTGGAACGGGCACCCTCTGCGCAAGGACCATCCGGCGCGCGCCACCGAAATGGGTCCCTACCAGCTGAACGAAAAGAAAGAGGAGCGTGAGCAGGAGGCGCTGCAGTTCAAGCCGGAAGAATGGGGCATGAAGACCAGTCATGAGGGCGCCGACTACATGTTCCTGAACGTGGGACCGCAGCATCCCGGCACGCACGGCATCATGCGCGTGGTATTGCAGCTCGACGGCGAGTTCATTGTGGACGCGGTGCCCGACATCGGCTACCACCACCGCGGCGCCGAGAAAATGGGCGAGCGCCAGAGCTGGCACACGTTTATCCCCTATACGGACCGTGTGGATTACCTGAGCGGGGTGATGAACAATTTCGCCTACCTGACCGCGCTGGAGCGGCTGGCCGGCATCCAAGCGCCGCCGCGGGCGCAGGTGATCCGGGTGATGATGGCGGAGCTGTTCCGCATCATCAGCCACCTGGTGTGGTACGGAACGTTCGCCCAGGATGTGGGGCAGCTCTCGCCCGTGTTCTACACCTTCAACGATCGGGAACGCGCGCTCGGCATTGTGGAAGCGGTGTGCGGGGCGCGCATGCATCCCAACTGGTTCCGCATCGGGGGCGTGGCCCAGGACCTGCCGCAGGGCTGGGAGAAGATGTTCTGCGAGTTCATCGCCTACCTGCCGTCCAAGCTGCGCGAGTACGACCGCGAAATCATGGCCAACCGCATCTTCAAGGGGCGCACCGTGGGGGTGGGCGCGATGACCCGGGAGGAAGCCATCGAGTGGGGGGTGACCGGGCCGAACCTGCGCGCCACTGGGTTGGAGTGGGACTTCCGCAAGAAGCAGCCCTACTCGGTTTACGACCAGTTTGAGTTCGACATTCCTACCGCCAGCGCCGGTGATTGTTACGCCCGCGCCCAGGTGAGGGTGGAAGAGATGCGGCAGAGCCTGCGCATCATCGAACAGTGCGTCAACAACATGCCGGAGGGGCCGTATAAGTCCGACAATCCGCTGGCCACTCCACCCATAAAAGACCGCACCATGCACGACATCGAGACCCTGATCACGCATTTTCTGAGCGTGAGCTGGGGGCCGGTGATTCCGCCGGGGGAGGCACTGGGCGCGATTGAGGCCACCAAGGGCAACAACGGCTATTACCTGGTGAGCGATGGCAGCACGGTTTCGTACCGCACCAGGATCCGCACGCCATCATTTCCGCACCTGCAGGTGCTGCCGCTTTTGTGCCGGGGACTGATCGTTTCCGATCTGCTGGCCATTCTGGGCAGCTTGGATTATGTGCTGGCCGACGTGGACCGGTGAAGGAGGATAAAGAATTGCCGCTGAGCGCCGAAGAGAGAAGGGAGATTGAGGCTGAGTATGCCCGCTATCCCACCAAGCGCGCCGTCTGCATTGACGCCATGAAAATCGTGCAGAGGCACCGGGGATGGGTTTCGGACGAGAGCCTGGAGGAGATCGCGCAGCTGCTGGAGATGTCGCTGGACGAACTGGATGGCGTGGCCAGCTTCTACAACCTGCTGTTCCGCAAACCGGTGGGCCGCCACGTGGTGCTGCTGTGTGACAGCGTGAGCTGCTGGATCATGGGTTACGACCGCCTGCGCGAGCGCCTGTGCAGCAAGCTGGGCGTGCACCTGGGCGAGACCACGCAGGACGGCCGCTTCACGCTGCTGCCCATCGTCTGCCTGGGAACCTGCGACCACGCGCCCGCAATGATGGTGGACGAAGATCTGCATCGCGATCTCGATCCGGAAAAAGCCGCCCAGGCGCTGGAGACCTACAAATAGAAATGGAGAAGCCGCTCACCCAGCACGTGCGTCCCGATGGTTTGGCGCTGGACCTGCGCGCATACGAGACGGTTGGCGGCTACCAGGGCCTGCGCAAGGCGCTGCGCACCGACCCGCGCGAGATTCAGCAGGCGGTGAAGGATTCCAACCTGCGCGGACGCGGCGGGGCCGGATTTCCCACGGGAATGAAATGGAGCTTCGTGCCCATGGGCGCGGATGCTCCCCGCCCCAAGTATCTGATCTGCAATGCCGATGAGATGGAGCCGGGGACGTTCAAGGACCGCCTGCTGCTGGAGGCCACGCCGCACCAGCTTATCGAGGGCATGAGCATCGCCGCCTGGGCGATTCAGGCGGAGGTGGCGTACATCTTTTTGCGTGGCGAGTATGTGGAATCGGCGCGGCGCCTGGAGCGGGCGCTGGCCGAAGCGTATGAGGCTCGGTATCTGGGAAAGAATATCTTTGGTTCCGGTCATCACCTGGAAATGTATCTGCACACCAGCGCAGGCCGCTACATGTGCGGGGAGGAAACCGGGCTGCTGAACGCGCTGGAGGGGAAGCGCGCCAATCCGCGCACCAAGCCGCCGTTTCCGCAGGTTTCCGGGTTGTTTGGCAAGCCCAGCATCGTGCAAAACGTGGAAACGCTGTGCTGCCTGCCGCACATCGTCAACAACGGCGCGGAGTGGTTCAAGAAGATTGGCCTCACCGGCGACGGCGGCACCAAGCTTTATGGGGCGAGCGGCAAGGTTAAGCGGCCGGGTCTGTGGGAGCTGCCCATGGGCACCACCGTGCGGGAGTTGCTGGAAGAACACGCCGGGGGCATGCGGGAGGGTGTGCGCTTTCGCGGCCTGCTGCCGGGGGGCGCTTCCACCGATTTTCTGACCGAGGAACACCTCGACGTGGCCATGGACTTCACGGCGCTGCAGAAAGTGGGCAGCCGCATGGGTACAGGCACCATGATCGTGCTGGACGACCAGACTTGTCCCGTGGGCATGGTGTGGAACCTGGAAAAATTTTTCGCCCAGGAATCCTGCGGGTGGTGCACGCCCTGCTGGAGCGGGTTGAACTGGACGGAGCGCACGCTGCGCGCCCTGGAGCAGGGACAAGGCAGGGAAGAAGATCTGGAAAAGCTGGCTTACCAAAGCTGGTTCAACGCGCCGGGAAATACCTTTTGCGCGCTGGCCCCGGGCGCGGTTGAGCCGCTGCAGAGCGCTTTGAAATACTTTCGCGAAGATTTTGAGCGTCACATCCGCGAGAAACGCTGTCCCTGGAAGTAGGCATGGCGACTGTTTACATTGACGGCAGGCCCTATTCGGCCGATCCGGCGCAGAACATGCTGTCCACTTCGCTGACGCTGGGCTTCAACCTGCCGTATTTCTGCTGGCATCCGGCGATGGGCTCGGTGGGGGCCTGCCGCCAGTGCGCAGTCAAGCAGTTCCGAGATGAGAACGACACCCGGGGCAAGCTGGTGATGGCCTGCATGACCCCGGCGGCCGAGGGCACGCGCATTGCCATTCACGATTCCGATGCCGTGAAGTTCCGCGCCGGGGTGATTGAAGGGCTGATGCTCAACCACCCGCACGACTGCCCGGTGTGCGACGAAGGGGGCGAATGTCACCTGCAGGACATGACCGTGATGACCGGTCACGACTACCGCCGCTATCCCTACGAGAAGCGCACCTTCCGCAACCAGTACCTGGGGCCGCTGGTGAACCAGGAGATGAACCGCTGCATCCAGTGCTACCGCTGCGTGCGCTTTTACCGCGAGTACGCCGGCGGACGAGACTTCAACTCGTTCGTGCTGCGCAACCTGGTTTTCTTTGGCCGCCACAAGGATGGGGTGCTGGAGAACGAGTTCAGCGGCAACCTGGTGGAAGTATGTCCCACCGGCGTTTTTACGGACGCGACGCTGAAGCAACACTACACGCGCAAGTGGGACCTGCAGTTCGCGCCCTCCATCTGCACCCACTGCGGGCTGGGCTGCAACACCAGTCCGGGCGAGCGCTACGGCATGCTGCGGCGCATGGTGAACCGCTACAACGGCGAGGTGAACGGATATTTTCTGTGCGACCGCGGCCGCTACGGCTACGAGTTTGTGAACAGCCCGCAGCGTATTCGGCAGGCGGTGGTGCGCCGCGAAGGAATCGCGCAGCCGGTGAGCCGTAAGGAGGCATTGCAGGCGGCGCGGGAATTGCTTGCCGGCAAGCAGAATGTGATCGGCATCGGATCGCCCCGGGCTTCTCTGGAGGCGAATTTTGCCCTGCGCACGCTGGTGGGGCGGGAGCATTTCTTCGCGGGCATGGCGGATGACGAATATCGGGTGCTGGTGAAGATGATCAGCATCTTACGCGCGACGCCAGCGCGCGCTCCCTCGCTGCGGGAAATCGAGCTATGCGACGCGGTGCTGTTGCTGGGCGAGGACCCGACCAACTACGCGCCGCGCCTGGCGCTTGCACTGCGGCAGTCGGTGCGGCAGCAGCCGTTCGCGGTGACCGACAGGCTTAAGATCCCACGCTGGCTGGACCACGCGGTGCGCGAAACGGTGCAGGAGGAGAAAGGGCCGCTGTTCATCGCCTCGCCGCAGGCCACTCGTCTGGACGATATTGCTGCGCAGACATTTCGCGGGGCGCCGGCTGACATTGCCCGCCTGGGATTTGCCGTGGCCCGGGCTCTGGACCAGAGCGCGCCCGCGACGAGCATGTCGGGGGAGGCAGTCACCCTGGCAACGCAGATCGCGCAAGCGCTGCGGAAGGCAGAGCGGCCGCTGGTGGTTGCGGGAGGCGGCCTGAACAGCGAGGCGGTGGTTGAGGCCGCCGCCAACGTGGCCCGGGCCTTACACGCCGCGGGTAAAGATGCGCGGCTGAGTTTCACCGTGCCAGAGTGCAACAGCATGGGAGTGGCAATGATGGGGGCAGCTCCCCTCAGCGGCGCTGCGCAAGCGGTGAAAGGTGCGGATGCTGTGGTGGTTCTGGAAAATGATGTTGAACGCCGATTGCCGCAGACGGCCGCGCACAAGTTTTTCGAACAGACGTCCCATCTGGTGGCCCTGGACTGCCTGGCAAATGCCACAAGCCAGCGCGCCGACCTGGTGTTACCGGCGGGCAGCTTTGCGGAATCGGACGGCACGCTGGTGAGCAGCGAAGGCCGCGCCCAGCGCTTCTTCCAGGTGTTCGCGCCGGAGGGTGAGGTGCAGGAGAGCTGGCGCTGGCTTCGCGACCTGGGCGCCCTGTGCGGGCGGGAAGAGATGGCGGGCTGGCAGGAACTCGACGACGTGATTGTGGCGCTCTCCAATGCTGTTCCAGAACTGGCCGGCATCGTGAACGCGGCGCCATTTTCCGGCCTGCGCCTGGCCGGCGAGAAGGTGCCGCGCGAGCCGCACCGCTACAGCGGGCGCACCGCCATGCACGCCAATATCAGCGTGAGCGAACCCAAGCCCGCGGAGGATCCTGATTCGCCGCTTTCCTTTTCCATGGAAGGTTATCCCGAGCAGCCACCTGCGCCGCTGATCCCGTTCTTCTGGTCGCCTGGTTGGAATTCCATTCAATCCACAAATTTCTACCAGAAGGAAATTGCCGGACCTTTGCGCGGGGGCGATCCGGGCGCGCGCCTGATTGAGCCGGCAGCTTCCGGCAGCGACGGCTACTTCACCCGCGTCCCCGAGGCATTTGCGCTGCGGGAAGCCGAGTTGCTGGTGGTGCCCGCCTATCATATTTTCGGCAGCGATGAGCAGAGCCTGCAGTCTCCGCCGGTAGCCGAGTTGGCGCCCAAGCCATACGTGGCGGTGAATCCGGAGGATGCCGCGCGCCAGGCTCTGCGGCCGGAATCGCTGGCCGAAGTGAAGCTCGCTGATAGCAGCTATCGTGTCCAGGTTCGGATTCGGCCTGATGTCCCCAGGGGTGTTGCCGCGCTGCTGGTGGGAGTGCCGCCGGTAGTGGGGGTTCGCCTGCCCGCCTGGGGCACGCTGCAGCCCGTGGAAGTTCCCGAGGGAGGGCCGGAGCGCGCCGCATGATCAGCCCCTACCCAGCTATCACCCTCATCGTAGTTCTGATTGGCGCGCTGACTATTGCCGGCGGGCTGGTGTGGGCGGAGCGCCGCCTGCTGGCGCTGTGGCAGGACCGGTACGGGCCCAACCGGGTTGGCCCCTTCGGCCTGATGCAGACTCTGGCCGATATGATCAAGCTGTTCTTTAAAGAGGACTGGATCCCGCCTTTCGCCGACAAGTGGGTGTTCATCATGGCGCCGGCCATCGTGATGTTCACCGTGCTGATGTCGTTCGTGGTGGTGCCCTTCGCCCCGGGAATGATCATCAGCGACCTGAACATAGCGGTGCTGTTCTTTCTCGCGATGTCGTCGCTTGGGGTTTACAGCACGGTGCTGGCGGGCTGGGCCTCGGACAACAAATACGCGCTGCTGGGCGGGATGCGCGCCGCGGCGCAGATGCTCAGCTACGAAGTCTTCATGGGGCTGTCGCTGATGGGCACGGTGCTGCTGGCCGGCTCCTTCGACCTGGTGGACATAGTCAACGCGCAACGGCACATGTGGTTCGTGGTGCCGCAGTTCCTGGGATTCGTGCTGTTCATGATTGCCGGAATCGCTGAGACCCGGCGCCTGCCCTTCGATCTGCCGGAATCGGAAAGCGAACTGGTGGCCGGCTACCACTCGGAATATTCGGGCATGAAATTCGGCATGTTTTTTGTGGGTGAATACATCGGCATTTTGCTGATTTCCTCAATGATCACGGTGCTGTTTTTCGGCGGCTGGCAGGGGCCGGTGCTGCCGGGCATTGTCTGGTATTTCATCAAGACATTTTTCTTCTTGGGATTTTTCATTCTTTTGCGGGCGGCGCTGCCGCGGCCACGCTTCGACCAATTGATGAGCTGGGGATGGAAGCTGATGTTGCCGCTGGCGCTGGCCAATTTGCTGGTCACCGGCGCGGTGAAGCTGGCGTTCTTTTCGTGAGCATACAAAATGTGCGGGAAGGAACCGGTAATTCATGCTGAGCATTATTCGAGCTTTGTGGGACGTATTTCTGCACGCCTTTCGCAAGCGGGTGACGATTCAGTATCCCGAGCAGAAGGCGTACCTGGCGGCACGCTACCGGGGACGCATTATCCTTTCGCGTGATCCGGAAGGCGAGGAACGTTGCGTGGCCTGCTACCTGTGCGCGGTGGCCTGCCCGGTGGATTGCATCGCCCTGCAGGCCACCGAAGACCCGACCGGCCGGCGCTACCCGGAATTTTTCCGCATCAATTTTTCGCGCTGCATCTTTTGCGGTTACTGCGAGGAAGCCTGCCCCACCTACGCCATCCAGCTCACGCCGGACGTGGAGATGGGGGAGTACAACCGCCAGAACATGGTTTACGAAAAGGAACACCTGCTGATTGATGGACCCGGCAAGTACCCGGACTACAACTTCTGGCGGGTGGCGGGGGTCAAGATCGGGGGCAAGGACAAAGGCGAGGCCGAGCGGGAAGCTCCGCCAACGGACCTGAGGAGCTTATTGCCTTAGTGAAGGTATGCAAATCCTGTTTTACATTTCAGGTACGATCGCGATTTTCGCCACGGTGATGACGGTTACACGTCTCAACGCGGTTCACGCGCTGCTGTACTTCATTGCGTCGCTGCTCTCGGTTGCCGTTATTTTCTACATTCTGGGCGCTCCCTTCATCGCCGCTCTGGAAGTGATTATCTATGCCGGGGCCATCATGGTGCTGTTCATCTTTGTGGTCATGATGCTCAACCTGGGGGAGCGCGCGGTGGAAATGGAAAGCAAATGGCTGTCGCCGGGCATGTGGATCGGGCCGGAAATTCTGGCCGCGATCCTGATCGCGGAGGTGGTGTACCTGCTGTCGCGGTCGCCCATTGAGGCGCACGCCATTCAGTATGTGGAACCACGCGAGGTCGGGTTAGCGCTGTTCGGTCCTTATCTAATCGGCGTCGAACTGGCTTCCATGCTTTTGCTGGGCGCACTGGTGGGCGCCTATCACCTGGGCTACCGCAAGCCCAAGGTTCTGGAGAATCCGGATGCAGACAATACCGATGCAACACGGGCTGCTGCTGGCGGGGATCTTGTTCGCCCTGGGCACGATCGGCCTGCTGGTGCGGCGTAACCTGGTGTTCACGCTGATGTCCATAGAGATCATGCTGAACGCCGCCGGACTGGCCTTCATCGTGGCGGGCGCGCATTGGATGCAGGCGGATGGGCAGGTAATGTTTCTCTTCATCCTGGCCATGGCGGCCTCGGAAGTCTCGGTCGGCCTGGCGCTGCTTTTGCGCCTCTACCATCAGCACGGCGTGCTCGATACCGACAGCGCCAGCGAGATGAAAGGATAGCGTGCTCGAACTCACCGGCCTTATACCGGCGATTCCGTTTTTCAGCTTTCTGCTGCTGGCCATCTTCGGCCCGCGGATGGCGCGGCGGGCCGTCTCCATCATCGGCGCGGGCTCCATCGGGGCGAGCGCCGTTATTTCCGGGATTGTAACCGCCTCCTTCATTTCTGCTCCGCCGGCGGACTGGTCATATCATCAGGTCATCTGGCAATGGATGAGTGTCTCCGGATTTCAAGCCGACATCGGCTTCTATCTGGACGCCCTCTCGGTGGTGATGGTGCTGGTGATCACCTTTGTCGCGTTTCTCATCCATGTTTATTCCACCGAGTACATGGAGGGCGATGAGGGCTACAGCCGGTTCTTCGCCTACATGAACCTGTTCGTTGCCTCCATGGTGACGCTGGTGCTGGCGGACAACCTGCTGCTGCTCTACCTGGGTTGGGAGGGTGTGGGACTGTGTAGTTACCTGCTGATCGGATTCTGGTACAGCGACCCGGTGAATGGGCGGGCGGCGCGCAAGGCGTTCATCGTGACCCGCGTGGGCGACACCTCCATGGTTATCGGGCTGTTCCTCATCTTTGACCGGCTGGGGACGCTCAACCTCCAGGAACTGATGCACCGCGCCACGCTGCAGTGGCCGGTTGGGGCGGCGGTGGCGGTGGCCGCAGCCGCCTTGCTGCTGGGCGGGGCGGTGGGCAAATCGGCGCAACTGCCGCTGCAGACCTGGCTGCCCGACGCCATGGCCGGCCCCACGCCCACCAGCGCGCTGATTCACGCCGCCACCATGGTGACGGCGGGCGTGTATTTGATTGCGCGCACGCACGTGCTTTTCAGCCTGGCGCCGCCGGTGATGCTAGCCGTGGCCGTGATTGGGGCGGCGACGCTGCTGCTGGCGGGTTGCAGCGCGCTTACGCAGCGCGACATCAAGCGCGTGCTCGCCTACTCCACCATCAGCCAGATTGGCTACATGTTCCTGGCTTTGGGCGTGGGAGCGTGGTCGGCCGCGATTTTCCACTTCATGACGCACGCCTTTTTCAAGGCGCTGCTGTTCCTGGCTGCAGGCGCGGTCATCCAGGCGCAGCACGAGGAGCACGACATTTTCAAGATGGGCGGGCTGCGCCGGATGATTCCCATTACCTTCTGGGCATTTTTGATTTCCGGCTGCGCGCTCGCCGGGCTGCCACTCATCACCGCGGGCTTTTACAGCAAGGGCATGATCCTGTGGGGCGCGTGGTCATCGCCGCAGGGTGGGCCGGCACTGTGGATTGCGGGATTGGTGGGAGTGCTCCTGACCTCACTCTATATCTTTCGCGTCATTTTTGTAGCGTTTTTTGGCCAGGCACAAATTCCGGTGGAGCACCCGCCGCGCCTGGCCAAGAATTTGCCCATGGTCGTGCTGAGCGCGCTCTCCATCGGGGCCGGGTGGGTGAATCTTCCCTCTTACCTGGGCAACAAGCTCTGGCTGAACGATGTGCTGTACACGGCCTTGCCCAAGGTGGCGGAGCGGCAAGTGGGATGGATTACGGAAGATTGGTCGGAAGGCATCATCACGGCGGCTTTCGCTTTGGGCTTGCTCCTCGCCTATGAGCTCTACTTGCGGCGGCGCGATGCCACTCGGCCGCTCACCGAGAATGCCCTGGGCCGTGCCATTCACGAATTCTGGTATGCCGACTGGGGCTTCGATTTTGTTTACGACAAGCTGTTTGTCGCGCCGGTGGTGTGGTTCGCACAGGTGGACAAGAGCGATTTCATTGACAAGTTCTACGACGGAGTGGCCGCCGTGAGCCGCGCCTGCTATCGCGCGCTCAGCGCCACGGAAAGCGGCCGCATGCGCTGGTATGCCGCCAGCATTGTGGGCGGGACCGTGGTCTTCATCTTTATTGTGCTGGTCTTATGATTCTGATCTGGTTTATCGGGATCCTGCTGGCGGGCGGCATCGCCTGCTGGATAGCTGCGCGCTGGAGTGCGCCCGTCTGCCGTTGGATTGCCCTCGGCGCCACCATTGCTGATTTTGTCCTCAGCCTGGCGCTGTGGGTCCGCAGTTATCCCGTCAACCTGCTGCAACAGCAGGAGTGGCTGCGGCAGGTGAACTGGAACTGGTTCCCCGACGCGGGCATCCACTTCCACCTGGCGATTGACGGCCTCAGCCTGCTGCTGGTAGTGCTGACGTTTTTCTTAGGCATCGTTTCGGTGCTGGCCTCGTGGACCGAGATTCGCGAGGGCGTGGGCTTCTTTCACCTGAACCTGCTCTGGGTGCTGGCTGGTATTACGGGCGTGTTCCTGGCGGTGGACCTGTTCCTCTTTTACTTTGCCTGGGAGCTGATGCTCATCCCCATGTATTTCCTGATCGCCATCTGGGGGCACGAGCGGCGGGTGTACGCGGCGGTCAAATTCTTCCTGTTCACGCAGCTCAGCGGGCTGCTGATGCTGATCTCCATTCTGGCTCTGTACATGATCCATCACAGCGCCACCGGGGTTTACACCTTCGAGTACTCGGAGTTGATCGGCACCTCCATGCCGCTGCACACAGCCATCTGGGTGATGCTGGGCTTCTTTATTGCCTTCGCTGTAAAGCTGCCCATGGTGCCGTTTCATACCTGGCTGCCGGATGCGCACACCGAGGCGTCCACGGCGGGTAGCGTGATTCTCGCCGGGTTGCTGCTCAAGACCGGGGCCTACGGCCTGCTGCGCTTCGTGGTGCCGCTGTTTCCCGCGGCGGCGCACTGGTTCTCACCTATTGCCACGGTTCTGGCAGCCATCGGAATCATCTATGGCGCGGTGCTGGCGTTTGGCCAGACCGACCTGAAGCGCCTAGTGGCTTACACCAGCGTGAGCCACCTGGGTTTTGTGCTGCTGGCCATCTTTGTGTGGAACAAGCTGGCGCTGGAGGGTGCGCTGATCACCATCATTGCCCACGGCATCAGTACGGGAGCTCTGTTCGTGCTGGTGGGCGGGTTGCAGGAACGGATTCACACCCGCGAAATGGACCGCATGGGCGGGTTGTGGCATACCATCCCGCGCCTTAGCGGCGCCGCCATGTTCTTCGCCATGGCCTCCATTGGCTTGCCCGGCCTGGGCGATTTTGTCGGTGAATTTCTCATTCTGCTGGGCACCTATAAGGTGAGCGTGGGACTGGCGGTTGCCGCTGCCATCGGGGTGCTGGCTTCGACGCTCTACGGTTTGAAATTCATCCAACGCGCGTTCCACGGCAGCAACGTTCACCACTGGGAGCTGCATGACCTGTTTGCCCGCGAGGTGGTGATCATCGCGCCCATGATCGTCATCCTGCTCTGGCTGGGCCTTTTCCCAAGGCCAGTGCTGAACACCTTCGTGCCCGCCATGCAGAAGTTGCAGGAGCAAGCTGCCCGGCAATACCAGGCCTATGAACGGGGGCAGCCATGACCACCGCCGGATTGATTGCGATCCTGCCCCTGCTGCTGCTTTCGGGCACGGCCGTAGGGCTGATGCTCATCATCAGTATCCATCGCAGCCACCGCATCGCACTAGGTCTGACGCTGCTCGGCCTGGCGGCTGCATTCGGGTCGTTATGGATCTCCGCCGAAATTGTGCCGCAGCGGGTGACCTCCCTGCTGATGATTGACCAGTACGCGCTCTTCTACTTTGGGATGGTTATTGCCGCCACCATCGCGGTGGTCGGCCTGGCTTACGGCTACCTGGAACAGCAGGCGGTGGAGAAAGAAGAGTTCTACATTCTGCTGCTGACCGCGGCCCTGGGCGCGGCCGTGCTGGCCGCCAGCAGCCATTTTGTTTCCTTTTTCCTGGGGCTGGAAGTTCTGAGCATATCGTTGTACGCGCTGAATGCCTACATCTACCCGCGCAAGACGGCGCTGGAAGCGGGCATCAAGTACCTGGTGCTGGCGGCCGCCTCCGCCGCCTTCCTGCTGTTCGGCATGGCGCTGATCTACGCGGCGGTGGGCACCATGGAATTCGGGCACATGGCGGAGTTGATGATGGAAAGCGCCGGTCCCAACCGCACCCTGCTGCTGCCCGGCCTGGCCATGATCATCACCGGCATAGCCTTCAAGCTGGCGCTGGTCCCTTTCCACATGTGGACGCCGGATGTTTACCAGGGCGCTCCGCCGCCGGTGGCGGCCTTTATTGCCACGGTTTCCAAGGGCGGGATGTTCGCCCTGCTGCTGCGCTACTTCTACCGGCTGGAACTGCACAACTATGGGCCCGTGGTGGTGGTGTTCACCATCATTGCTATCGCTTCCATGCTGGGAAGCAATTTGCTGGCCCTGCTGCAGTCCAACGTGAAGCGCATTCTGGCCTATTCCTCCATCGCTCACATGGGCTACGCGCTGGTAGCTTTTATCGCCAGCGGCGAACTGGCGGTGCAGGCGGTCACGTTCTACCTGGTGGCCTATTTCGTGACCATTATCGGCGCCTTCGGCGTGGTCACGGTGCTTTCCAACAGCGAAGAAGATGCCGAGTCGCTGGAAGCCTATCGAGGCCTGTTCTGGCGGCGCCCGGCGCTGGCCGGAGTGATGACCGCGATGCTGCTCTCGTTGACCGGCATACCGGTGACCGCGGGCTTCATCGGTAAGTTCTATGTCGTGGCCGCGGGTGCATCTTCCTCCGCCTGGGCGCTTATCATCATCCTGGTGGTCAGCAGCGTGATTGGCGCCTTCTACTATCTGCGGGTGATTTTCGCCCTGTACGCGGGAGCCCCGGAGGACAGAGGCGCCGAAGCCGCGCCTCGCATGGCCTTGGGCTCGTCGGTTCTGGTTGTGCTTACGGTGCTGCTGATCTGGCTGGGGGTTTATCCCGCGCCCTTGCTGCACGTGATACGCGCCGCGCTGCCCGGGTGAGCGCGGTGGTGTGGCGCCGTCCCTGGATCGACATCTATTCATCCCGGTTTACCCAGGACTTGTCAGCGGGTGGCAACGGCGTAGGATAAGACCTTTTATCACTTCCGTTCAGCCGCCTTCACCGACTGGGTGGGATCGGCGCCGCTCCAGGTCACGTCCGCGGTGGGGCCGTAGGTTGAGGGCACGGCATGGTCCATCAGCCGCAGGTAAACCGTGAGCTGGGTGCGATGATGGCAGGTGTGGAGCACGCGCCGCCAGAAAATCCAGATTCTCTGGCGCGCAACATCGAAGAAGGGAACAGTCTGCAGCCACCAGTGTTCTTCCTGGGGAGCAAGAAATTTCAGCCGCGGCTCCGCCAGTTGCAGCATGCGCCGAGCGAAGCCCTCTACGCTCGCCGCCGCCGGCAGAACTTCCGCAGCTGCGGGCTCAGGAGCGCCCAGGAATTCTCCAAAGAAGCGCCGTTCTGAAAGCAACTGGTGCTTAAAGATTTCCAGCACTGGCTGGGAGCGGGGGTGCGGCCGGAAAGCCAGGCCGGCATCGGAAAAACAGCGCCATACTGCAATCACCTTGTTGGTCTCGCTGGCGTAGGTGTCGAGCAGGTGCTGAAACAGGGGAGATGAGGCGCGAGGAATACGCGCCTCGGGCAGAGCTGTGAAATCATAGTTGATGGCCACGCCAACACCTCGCACTTTGAGTTCCGCGGGCAGAACGCAGCCACCCAAAAAGCGGGCCGGCCTGTAGGTGGTTTCCCTGACGTGTCGCCTCCGGCATTAACCTCATGGATTCCCGCCTTGTGCGCTGCTTCGCTTGGCAGTGTAATGCCTTTAAGAATCGAATTGATGGCCTGGGAGCCACTTATGGATATCCAGACGGCGCAACCGCCCCCCACCACCGCGCCGGGAACCCCGGAACACATTGCCAAAGAACTAAGCGCCCTGGATTGGCGCGACTTGCAGTTGTGGTGCATAGCCGCGGCCCTGCTGGCGGTGATGGCGGCCGGATTTCTGGCGCTGCTTATGCCGCAGCTGTTGTGGGACGTTACGGCCAGCATCTCGCACCAGGCCAATGCCCCGCAACTGTTTTTTGGATTGCTGGCGCTGCTCATTCTTTCGAATGTGTATCTTTTCACGCAACGCCTGCAACTGGTGCGAACCCGCCGTGAACTGGTGCATCAGTTGCAGGTGGCGGAGCGGACGGCGCGCACCGACGCGCTGACGGGCGTATTCAACCGGCGCTGGCTGGATGAGACCCTGCTGCGGGAGATTGCCCGGCTGGAGCGAACCAAGGGGCGTTTCACCATCATGATGGCCGATGTGAACGACTTCAAGGACATCAACAGCCGCGTGGGACACGTGGTAGGCGACCGTATCCTCATCGAGGTTGCCCACCTTCTGCAGAGAAACTTCCGTGCTTCCGATTCCGTGGTCCGTTATGGAGGCGATGAATTTATAGCCCTCATGCCGGAGACCGACCTGGCCCAGGCCCGCGTGGCGGTGGACCGGCTGCAGCGTTTCGTAGATGCCCGCAATGCGCGGCATGACAGTGAAGTCACCCTCGGGCTGAGCTGCGGCCTGGGTACCTTCCTCCCGGGCATGTCCATGGACGCACTCATCCAGGTGGCGGATGAAGATATGTTCAACCAGAAGCCGCGGCGTTCCGACCGTTCCAATCCGAGCCTTCGCGCTCCCCTGTGAGCCGCAGACGCTTAGCGGGCTCCCCGGCTGGATTGCTGGGTGGCCGGTGGTTCAATCTGCATGGGTTTGTTCCAGTCGGAGTAAGTAGTGACCAGGCCCCCACTGCCCATCACCACTTCGCGGGGCAGATGATTGCCGGGATCAATACAGAGGGTGTAATTCAAGCCACGCCCGGTACTTCCTGGATGCTGGAAGCTGACCAGCCAGCGCTGGCAGGAAGCATCGCCCACCTTGGTGAGTTCGCCGCGGCCCACCTGAGCATTCATCTTGGCCGCCATGGTGGCGATGACAGTGGCCAAGTCGCGGCCTTCGTTCATCATCGCCCAGGGAGCCGGTGCTCCGGGATTGTTGCCACAGGGATAAGCCTCGGGGTCTTCAGGCTGTACCTTCCATTGTCCATCGTTGCTGCGGGTCCAGGACTGGCGGCCCACGCGGATGGTTTCGTAGCGTGTGGCGCCCAGGCTGGTTACGATGTGCTCGCGGTCGGGGCAGGAGACCTCGATGGTGGTTTCCAAGGCGCGGCCGGGATGCATCTTGAGCAGGGTGGAGGTGCGCCAGCTATGGGCGGCCTTTTTGGCATCCAAAGCCTTTTGCAGTTCGCTTTGGCCGCTGGAGAACCGTGCCCGCAGCGAGGCGTAGGCGCGGGCCAACGGCCCCGGCTGCGAGCCGCTGCTGCAGGCAGTGGTGATGAGAAAAGTGGTCAGTAATGCGGATAAGAAAACGTAAGAAAAGCGGCGGTGCATAGGTTGGCCTCGTAAACTTCGAGGTGAGCTGCCAGATCCGAGATGAACCGCCCGCGGACTACAGCTCCCGTACTGCCTTCGGGGGTATGATCGGATCATAGCACCAGCGGTGTTGCCGTCGGAATACAGGGAGGAGCCATGCCGGAAAACCCGAATCCCAAGGAAAAACTGGTCAAGGTATTCGACGCGGAGCAGGAGAGCGAGGCCCTGGTAGTGCGCGGCCTGCTGGAATCCAACGGAATCCAAGCCCTCAGCCGGCCCAATGATCTGGAACAGGACCTGTTTCCGGTGGGCGGAGTTGCCATCATGGTGCGTGAAGAAGATGCCGAAGAGGCGAAGCAGTTGATAGAAGCGTTCCGGCAGCAGGGGTCCGGTTCCGAAGACGAGGAACTCAGCGAGGAAGCGGCGCCGGAGTAACCTTGGCTCCGTCAAGATAGAAGGTGACGGCGCCACTTTGATCGGTGCGATACGTCGCTATGCGATGCATTTGCAGCCGGTTCAGCACCTCAGGACGCGGGTGGCGGAAGGGATTGCGCGCTCCCACCGAAATAACCGCAAACTCCGGGCGCACGGCTGCCAGCAGCGCCGGCGAAGTTGAGGACGCGCTGCCGTTGTGGGCCACCTTGAGCAGGGCGGCCTGGGGCTGTTGCGCCGCGACCGCGGGCTCCATCTTGCTCTCCGCATCCCCTTCCAGCAGAAATGCGGTGCCTCCGTAGGCGAAGCGCAGAACCAGCGAATCGTTGTTGCGGGGCTGGACCGCGGGCTGCCAGCCGCGCGGAGGCGAGAGCACCCGGACCTGGACACCGCCAAAAGCAAAATCGTTGCCCCCGCGCAGACGGACCAGAGCTACGTTCTGCCCCCGGGCCATGGCCAGTACTCCTTCCAGCGCGCGGGTCTGCGGGTTGGGACCGAGCCACAATTCGCGTGGCCTGAAATTGGCCAGCACGCCAGGCACGCCGCCCAGGTGGTCGCTGTGGCCGTGAGTTACGGCCACCGCATCCAGACGCGCAATTCCGCGCTGCCACAGGTAAGGGGAGACCACGTCCTCGCCGTAGTCGAATTCCGAGCGCCAGGGGCCGAAAGGGCCGCCGGCATCAATGAGCAGGGTTTTGCCCTGCGGCGAAACCAGCAGCGTGGAGTCACCCTGGCCGACGTCAATGGCGGTCACCTCCATGGTTCCGGGCCGCAGCCTTGGCCGAGGCGGCACGAGCGTGATCCAAAGCGCGCTGGCAAGCAGGGCAGAGAGGCCGCTCACCGCCAGCCATCGTCGCCGGCGCGCCACCGCCAGAGCGAGCACCAGGCTCAGTCCCGCCACCACAGCGGTCTCCAGGCTGGGCGTGGCCACGCGCAGATCTGCTAGCCGCAAGTGGCCCACCACGTGAATGGTTCCGGTAATGCCATGTAAGGCCAGCCCGGCAATCAGGGCCGGCAACCGGGCCAGGCTCAGGGACACGTAGGCCAGGGCGACGGCCAGGGCGGAGGCGGGCATCAGAATTTCAGTGAGCGGGATAGCCAGTGCGTTGGCGGGCAAAGCCAGCGTGGTGGCGCGGTGGAAGTACCAGGCCATAGGCAGGGCGAGGGAAATCTGCATCAGGGCGGAGATGAGCATGACTTCGTAGACGCCCAGCAGGAAGCCAAGGCATTTGGGGAGCAGAAGGCCGGCGGCTCGCATCCCCAGGAAGCGGCTCAGGCGTCCGGCTATCATGCGCAGGTCGAGGCGAAATTGCGCCCGGCGGGGAGCGAAAGAGAGGTCATACGCTGTAGCGTCCAGCAGGCGCAAGGCCCGGCGGTAAGGTTGCGAGGTTCGTTCCAGGATTGGAACCCCGATTCCGGCAATGGCCAGCACGGAGAGGAACGTCAGCTGAAAGCTGGGCTCGAGCAGGGCGCGGGGGTCGAGGATGAGAATGCCGAGGGCAGCGCCAGCCACCGCGTTCACCGGCGCGCGGTCGCGGTAGAAGAGGCGAGTCACCAGGTACAGCAGCAGCATGAGGGCGGAACGCACGATGGGCGCTCCCCAGTCGCACAAGTAGGCATAGCCAAAGCCCAGCAAGGCGGTGGCGACGCTTGCCCACAGGTCACCGATGCGCAGCCGGCGAAGCACCCAGAACACCACGAACGCCAGAATTCCCAGGTTCATGCCGGAAACCACCAGGATGTGGTAAGTGCCGGAGCGCTGGAAGTTGACCCGGGTATCACGGTCAATGAAGGCGTCCTCACCGATCACCATGGCGTCCATGAGGGCGGCTGGTGCCGGCGGCCACAGAGCATGGATTTGAGCCAGCACGCTGCGCCGAAGGCGGTTGCGCCACTCGGCGCTCCGGTTGCCACTGAAGCCAGGGAGCACCTGCACGCCGGCCTGGTTGGCGGAACCCAGGGCGGCGATGCCACGCTGGGCGAGATAACCGCGGTAATCGAAAGCGCCAGGGTTGCCGAAGTTGTGCGGCGGCCTCAGCTTGGCGGTGAGCCGCAGCCGCTGGCCATAGGTGTAGAGCGGTGTGGAGGCTGACTTGGCCGTGGTGGGGCTCTGCGCCCGGGAGTAGATGGTCAGGCGAAGCCCGGCGCGAATCTCTTCCTGGGCGGCGGCGGTTTTTAACTGCTCGCTCTCAACTTCCAGCACCTGCCGGTCGCCGCCGAAGCCGCCTTCGCGCCGTACGCCGTCGCGGGTGACATGCGCGGTGAGGGTTACCTCGCTGCCATCGGCAAAACGCAGAATTTCCGTGTTCACTGCCGGCGGCCCGCGCCCCTGAATGACAAAAGCGCCCAGCAGCACTAATGCGCCGCAGGCCAAGGCAAAGGACCAGGAGGGCCGGCGGCGAACGAGGTAGCCGCCGGCGGCCAGGAAAACCACGAGAGCAACCGCCCACCAGGTGGCCGGGCGCCACACTCGTGTCCCCAGCAGAATCCCCGCGGAAAAGCTCAGCACCGCATAGAGGAGCGGCTGGCGGGGAGTAAGCTGCGGCGGTAGCGGGATAGGTGGCGAACCAGGAGTCAGAGCCGCGGATTCGGCCGCCACTCCCTGATCGCGGTGAGGAGGAGCCTGTTCCGCTACCGCCATGCTGACTCCTGACTCCCGACTACTGTTTTACCAAGTGCAGCACGCTCTCCAAGTGGAAGGTTTGCGGGAACAGGTCCACCAGATGCGCCTGCTCAATGACGTAGCCGGCGGCGGAAAGGACGCGCAAGTCGCGCGCCAGGGTAGCGGGATCGCAGGAGACGTAAGTGAGGCGCGGCGCCTGCAACCGCCCCAGGGCCTGCGCGACGGCTTCGCCCAGCCCGCCGCGGGGCGGGTCCACCACCACCAGGTCGGGAGTATTGATAGATCTCTGCAGGTATTGCTCGGTGGTGGCGTGCACCGCCTTCACGTTCTGGGGAGGATTGTACTGCAAATCGGAATGGGAAATCTGTGACGACTCCACCGCCACCACGCGCTCAAAGCCGCGCGTCAGGGGCACGGCAAACAGCCCCACACCGGCGTAGAGGTCGAGCGCGGTGCGGCCGCTACGGTCAAGGGTGACGATCCTGACCAGCTCCTCCGTCAAATAACGGTTGACCTGGAAGAAGGCGCCGGCGCTGACGCGGTAATCATGGTCTGCTGTGTGGTACGTGAGCTCAGCGGCCCCATGGCTGAGTTGCGGAAGAGATTCCGTCCGGGGTGCGTTAGAGTCGGGTTCGTTAAGAAAGCAGGTGAGGCCGGCCGTTTCAGGCAGCGCATTGTTGAGAGCGGCGTAGAACTCTTGCAACGCGGCAGGAGCAAGGCCATCCATGATGTAGAGCTGCAGCAGAAGCTGGGTGTCTTCCGCATTGGCGAAAAACTCGATCTCGCCGATGGCTTCAGGAATCTTGCCCGCACGGCCCAGTTGCCACAGGGCGGCAATGCCCCGGTTGATCTGCGGCGAACTGATGGGGCACTCCTCCACCGGCAGCAGCGAGTGCGAGCCAAAACGATAGTAGCCCAGCGCGAAGGGCTCACGGTGCAGGCGCATGCGGGTGCGGTTGCGGTAATTCCAGGGCGGCGAAGGGTGGACCTGCAACTCGGTTTCAAGCTGCAGCTTGGCGATTCGCTTCAGAGTCTCTTTCAGGATGGCTGCCTTGATCTCCAACTGGTGTTCGTAGGAGGCGTGCTGGTAATGGCATCCGCCGCAGCGTGAAAAATAGGGGCACCGCGGCTCCACCCGGGCGGGCGAGGGAGCAAGCACGCGGCGCACCCGGGCGCGGGCAAACTCCGATTTCTGCTGCACCAGCGAAGCTTCCACCTGCTCGTCCTTGAGCACGAAGGGTACAAAAACAGTTTTGCGGCGCCCGCGTTCATCGGCGGGCAGGCGCGCCAGCGCGTCGCCGCCGTACACCAGCTTTTCAATCGTGAGGTCCAAGCAGTAATTGTAATCGGCGGTGAGGACAGAGCGGGAAATTGACGATTTAAGATTTACGATAACGCACTCCTCCTGTCATCCTGAGCGCAGCCGATCGATTCGCTTGCGAATCGGTAGGCGGAGCCGAAGGACCCCGATCTCGGCGGCTGCAACAACGATTGCGTAAAGGAGTTCTCTCGAGCACATTTCATTTTCGTTTCGATTTCGGCCCGAAACTCCCTTGTGCTGCTGCTTCTCCCCATCATTTCATAGGGGG